>ERZ779889.1437-NODE-1437-length-23644-cov-4.620501_pt1 | contig 23644 bp, 26 predicted proteins | sample MGYA00511030_ERZ779889 | MGnify/ENA primary metagenome ERZ779889 (study PRJEB29588, sample SAMEA2160616) | human gut metagenome | biome: human gut; feature: human-associated habitat; material: faeces | place: Denmark | collected 2008/2010 ...
TTTTGCTTTAGATATGTCCCCACTCGCAAGACCGTTTTCTCTGAACACCGTTTCGATGGCGTCGAGTTGTATCTCATTCTCATCGATCTGTTCCCGTATCTCGGTCGGCAGGTTTTGATAGATCGCATCGTATCCGACGATCTCAGCGACCTCGCCTCCGGACATCCAACCGAACAGTCCGTAGATAGCGATCACGGGAAGGAGGACAATAAACAGGGCTATGCCGATAACATAGCCCAAAAACTTTCTGCCTTTTTTATCTCCGACAAGGAACTGAAGCATCTTCAGTGCCACCTTGCCAACGGCTGCCCAAAATGCGACAATCACCCTCTTTCTGCAAAAGCCGTTTTCTTTGCTTATTGCGGTGCAGTTCTTGCTTGCATAACATAATGAAAAAGCAACCGCCAGTCTGACGATTGCTTTTCGTATAGGATTGAGTTTTCTTTATAGTTCCATCTTGGGAGAGTAATCCTCGGCAACATTTTCTTCAACGTCATCTTCCGTAGAGGAGTAACTATGAACAAAGATTTCGCTTTGACGTTCCCTGATGATCTGCTCTAAATTTTGGATCCTTCGTTTTACTGCGTTTACCACAGCGTTGATACGGTTCTCATCGATATAGGTTTCATCCGTATCTTTCGAGAATACCTCTCTGATGATATCCTCGACATCATTGAGCACTGACAGATCAAGCCAATCGAAGGATTGCACAAGCCGCAACTGCTCAATATGATGATTCTTGAACGGTTTGCAACCAACATCCTTTTCGGACTTCATCTGTCCGGGCAGTTTATCATATCCCAAGGAAGAACCGCTGTCATAGATCGGAGCCATACCGATCCATTCCAGTGTTTCGGCGTTTCTGATCAATCCGAAATTGTTGAAGTGTCTATCCTCGTTTGCGATAATATAATCCAGCGTGATCATGCGGTCGAGGAAAGGAACGACATCCTTAATACCGAGTGCCTCACAGCAATTCACAAAGTGCTGATAGACAGAAGTGCTGTTGTTCTTCTTCTGCGTCATCATCACTCTCCATGCAGGGATCAGTTCGGTGTTCTCATCGACGAAGTCTTCGCATACCGAATACGGAGCTTCTTTGTTCCATATCAGCGTGTACGGTACATGAGGAATACTCAGTCTCGACATAATCTCCGATGCAATGACTTCATTGAATGGTTGCTGACGGAAAGGATTGGAACCGCCTTTGATCAGACAGCGTTTGCCATCTATGATCTTCCAACGCTTTTTCAGGAAGCCGTCCGAGGTGTTATCGGGCGAGGAGAAGTTCAGCGCATTCGCCTTCTTGGGTGCGCCGAACAGGACATCACCGATATCATCAGAGAAAGGATGATGGAAGAAATTGATGTCATCCCAAGTCAAGTCGCTACCTTCGGGTTTGATCCAGTATTGATCGGACAAACTCAAACCATAGCACCGGATCAGGAGCAACTTTGTATTGGCTATTTCGAGAGTTTCAAGGGCTTCTCTGATTCCGCTTCTGCTTGCAGGGATGGATCGGTCTGTCCACCAAGTATTGAAGGCGGTTCTATCTGCTACTCCGTTTTTGACAGGAATGCCAATCGGTAAATGCTCGGGAGCATATATCTCCCCGATCTTTTGTATGAACCCTGTAGCATCATCAAGTTCGATAGATGCCACGGGTATTCGCTTGTGCATGAGAATACACTTCATCACGTTCACATCATTTCTTTTGGACTTTTTGGCAGAGGTGCTTTTCAAAGAGCTGACCTGTGCCTGTAGTTCTTTTCTTTCAGCGATCTGCTTGGCAAGCGGCTCGACTTCATCATCCTTGATATATCTGCTTTGCTTGCTCCCGTTTTCCGACCACTGATGATAGTAATATATTTTCCCGCCAATCGTCTTTTTTGAGATATAACCTTTAGGGAGTTCTTTGATTCTTGCCGTCAACTCGGCAAGCTTTTCAAGTGTTTCGTTCTTATTCAAGACGTAATCCCCCGTTCCTATCGTTTTTACACTATATATTATACCCCGAATTAACCCCCCTTGTCAAGTGGTTTTGGCGATCATCAGATTTTATTATCTTCCACCTGCTTCACCGAAGAGCTTTGCCTTATAGTCGGGGGCTTTCACCTGCAAGAGATATCTTTCGTTCCCGCACTTGAAAAGACAGGTTCCGCGTTCGGGATATTTGATGAGATCAAACTCGGATTCTTCGAGTTGGAGTGCATCGATATAATCTCTTGCGTTGATATTACCGCCGTTGAAGAGGAACTGATGAGTCGGAATCGAGAACAGAGGCTTGGTGAATTCCTTGATCTCGGGCAACAGAAAATCCTCGATATTCTGACTGGCGAGAATGATCGAGGATTCCTTTTTACGCACTCGCTTGGAGGCGTTTCGGATATATTCGATTGCCGTGAGATTTGTGAGGAAGAGATACAGCTCATCGATGGAAGCTGCGGTGTGACCTTTGGTCAGGAGCTTGTGGTTCATATACGAGAGGATGTTGAACAGCATCGCATCCTTGAACTTCTTGTTAGCTTCCATGAGCCCTTTGACACCAAAGCAGATGAATTTGTCATCGCTGATGTTCGTGTGTCCGTTGAAGAACTTACTTTCCGCACCGACACACATGGAGTTCAGACCAAGGCATAGTTCACGGAGAAGGTCTTCGGTAAAAAGAGATTTCGACCCTTTCTCGTATTTCATATACTCGTTTTCTACGATCTCGTACAGGTCAGCCATGATGGGATAGTCCTCGGCTTTGAGCTTGTCATAGTCGGTGTTATCGTGAATCCCGAACTTGCCGTAGAGCCTTGTCAGAAGGATTTCCAGTGCATCAATCTGAGCGTCATTGAAATCCTTGTAGACTCGGAAGAAGTCCTTGAGGTAGGAGATGTGCTGAGAGAGGCGAGTCGCCTTGCGGAATGCTTCAGGGCAGGCAGTGCCTGCATCCGAATCAGAAAAAGTGTCTTCTTCGTCGTTTACGGTACTACCCTCGGAAGTATCCGACCACTCCTTGGGTTCAAGGGGATTGATGATATACTGACCGGACATCAGGTCGATATAGCAACCGCCGAGATTGTTACAAAGATCCTTGTATTCCTGCTCCGCGTCAAGGCAGATGACCGACTTGCCGGACATTCTCGTGTTGGTAAGAATAAGCTTGAGAAGATACGACTTACCCTGTCCGGAGTTACCGAGGATGAGGATGTTGGAGTTTGTCTTGTCATCGCTTCTTCGGTCGAAGTCTACGATGATGTTCGTGCCAAACTTATCTCTGCCGAGGTAGAATCCGTGGGGATCGGTTTTGCCCGAATAGTTGAAGGGGTAACAGTTTGCCACGGCAGATGCAGGAAGGACTCGTTCAAACTGTGTACCGAACACGTTGTGACCGCACGGCATACAAGCGATGAATCCTTCCTTCTGTCGGAGGGTGAGTCTGTCCACCGAGAGCTTTTCTCTTGTCATCTCCATTGAGATATCCGCCTGGAGTTCCCGGAGCTTTTCCAGGCTGTTGGCGGACAACTCGAGGAAGACCGCGCAATGCAGAAGAGGCTCACGGTTTTTGCGAAGGTCGTTCATGAGCTCAACAACATCGTAGAGGTTACCTTCGCCCATGACCGAGTCTTCGAGGTCGTTGGAGTTCGCCAGCATCTTGTTCTTTCTGCTTGCGTTCTGAAGGATCTTGCGCTGTTCAAGTCCGTCAACGAAACGGGTGTACATGTGCAGTGTTACGGCTTCCTTATCCCCGAAACGAGAAAGGATAGCCTGATCAGTGGTGTTAGGCGGATATTCCTTGATCGCCCACACACACCGGAAACTGTCACCACATACAAAGTGGTCGACATTGAATTTGATGGTCGAGGGAACGACCATATCAAAGAAGTCTTTTACATAGGCTTCGCTTGAAACGACTTCCGAGGGGAGTGTCTTTTTCTTTGCCATATTGTTTTCCTTTCCATAGAAAAAGCCATACCCTGAATGTTCAGAATATGGCTTCCTATTTGATTATTTTGTTATCAGCCGAGATCCATGGTAAATCCTTGCCCTTGGTCAATATCCATTGATTCCGGCAGAGCTTTCAAGAAGTCTGCTGCGTTCCGATATTTAACATCGGGAACGTCGTTGTGCGATTCACCTCTGTACAATACCGTTTTGGCAGTTATTTCACCAAACCGCCTTTCTGTTTGATTACACAGGTCTTCATTCAAGAGATGTCTGTATTGGTTTTCAACCACTTTATCGCTGTGCTTGATTTCATAGATGGCACATGAATCCAAATCGGAATCGTATATGACCATATCAAATTCGCCGCGATCAAACTTTAACTTGAATACCTTTTGATGTTTTCCTGCTACCTTGGCGCATTCAAGGAGAATGATATCTTCCATCATTCTGCCCTTGACATCATTGAGAAGGCGTTCAGTTACGAGCTTGATTTCTCGCTCACTCAGATCAGCGAAAGAGGGATCCTTCATCAGCGCATGCACCAATGCTTGCGCTTGACAGTATCGCATACCGGGCTGTGTGAACAGTATCTGCTCAACAGGCTCGGATGCGGATGCAGTACGCATCGGGCAATCAACGATCAGATCCAACGCACGGAGATACTCCTTGATCTCCGTCATATGCGCCGGAGTAATTTTTACCGACAGTTCTTCTTTTTCTTTGATACCAAGGATGGCTTTCATTCGACCGAGAACTTCGTGTTCGTCAATATTTTCCAAGGCATCACTTTGTTTTTCCGGATCCTGTTCCTTCAAGAGATTATTTCTCGTATTTCCGAGATCGCTTGAACTGAATTTTCTTTCAATAACGCTGACAAGGAAATACTTATTCATATTTTCGATGATACGATTGATCGCGTTGGTCAGTTCTCCTGCTTCATACAGATCCAACAAATGTCGGAAGTGACCGCCATCCTCGCAGCAAGCAAGACTGTGCTGAATGTTATTACAGATAGCTGTATCGATATATCTTCTCGTGGATTCATCATCACGGAAGGAGGCATCCTCTACGTTCAAGTCGGGGTCGTCAAAATCCATTTCACCCGCGCGGAGCGTGCCGCCGTAACAGATATACTCGTCGATATCATGGATTCCGAGAAGTCTTGCGTGTTCTCTGAACGGGATGAACGTTGTGTGTATCGTGTAGGCTCTGTCGTACAGTTCTTCGTGTTCGGCAAACCAGAAGCCGAGAGAATCCGTACCCGATAAAACGATCTTCATCCCTTGCATTGCATAGATGTCCGAGAACAAGGCGGCCGAATCAATGAAATCCTCAAGCAGTGTTACCTCATCAAGGAAAACGTATTTGTAACCGCGTGCGGCAAGTTTTTTGAGGTCACGGTTCAGCATACCCATCGTATCGGAGACGTGTACCTTGATATAGACAGTCTCCTCAAGTGGCAGATCCGCCATCGCCTGAAACAGCATGGTAGTTTTTCCGGTTCTTCTCAAACCGTAAATGACACATACCCGACCGTAGCCTTTTCCGTAAAGATATTTTTCAAGCTGTTCAAAGCAATCACGCTTCTGCAGTTCTGCAACTTCTACATAACCTTTTCGAAGAGCCTCACCCATCAAGACATTTGTCTCGTAATCGAATGGTTCCGTCATCTGTTCATTATGAATCGGCTGTTGCTTTTTTAGTTCTTTCAATTGTTTCTGCAGTTCCTTTCTGCGAGCTATTGCCTGACTGACCTCATCGTATTCTTCGTTTGGAATATATTTGCTTTTTATCTTTCCGTTTTCTGTCCATTGACGATAATAGCGCGTTTTGCCGCCTATGGTTTTCTTTGAAATATATCCGATGGGCAGAGTGGCGATTTCTTTTTCGAGCTCGCTGATTTTTGCATTAATATCAGACATGACCGCACCTCCGTTTCTTGGTTATATACATTATAACCTATTATAACCTATTTGTCAATAGGTTATGCAGAAGAAACGAGGTTATCAGGTGTTTAATCGGGGATGATCCATTTTTTGATCATTCGCTCGCCGTCCACGTCATCGATGCTGTCCTCGACCATGTGGCCGAAATAACGGGAGAGGAATCTTTTGATGTCTTCTTTGTTTGCACGTTTGACATCGAATCCTTGGTCAGAGATGTGCTTCTCGATTCGGTTCAGCGTTGCCAAGGCACCGTCCTCGCTCTCATGCGTGAGTCTGTATGCGAACATAAACTCACGGGCGGTTGACATCTGAAGCTGAATATCGTCAAGGAACTTCATGTCCTTGCGGAGCAGAAGCTGGACCTTGAGATTGTCTTCCTTTTCTGCTTTTCTTGCAAGGGAGAGCTTGTTATATTCAAAGTTCTCACGGGCATCGGAGCAGATGATCTCGATGTCGGGTTGCTGGGAAAGCAACTGCATCAGGTGGTTGATCTTGATAGCGATACTGGTTTCGGACAGCACCGAGATGTTGGTGGGCTGAACGATGAAATAAACCACCTCACCGTATCGCTGGGTCATGAGACCATTTCTGCTGAAATGGCTGATTCCGACGAGCTCGGCGGTTGATTGTTTCTTATTTGCCATATTAGATATATCCTTTCCTTTGCGAGATTGCGGGTAACGCAATCTCGTGGGGCTGACGATGCAACTACATTGCAGAGTTATTTTCGGTCAGCCCCTTCCTTCCATTCGAAATACTGTTGGGTGGTTATAAAGAACCTTGCGGCTCTTTTGATATAATCAAGCACCGAGCAATCATCAAGGCGCATGGACAGAAATCCGTATATCAAGGTAAGAGCCGCAGGGACAATGAAGTTCAGCTTCGCCCACGATACCACCGACACCGTAAGAGCGACAGCAAGGATGATGATATCCTTCAAGCCCCAAAACCAGAGCTTGGCTTCTGTCCGCATATTCTGCGGATATAGATATTGTTTTTTCATGTTGTTCTCTCCCTTACTTGTGTGCAATGGCACGTGTCAGATTGATAGCGGTCGTTGTTGTGTGGACGGCACTCATCATGCTGACCTTTGTGCTTGTGTCAAGACCGAAATGCTGTGCGATACGGGGAACTTCATTTGCCGACAGCATAACGCCGAGACCGAGGAGGGGGTGTGACTGCATCGTGATCAGCCCCATAAAGAGCAGAGTAGTCTGCATGAATGTCGTAAAGCAAAGTGCCACGATCTGCTTGCACCAGCCTGTGAATCCTTCGGCCATACCTCTTGGAAGGCTGAAGAGATACAGACTGCCCACGGCGATCTGCGTGAGCAGGATACCCCCTCTCTTGATATTTGCAAAGAAGCATTTGATCACGCAGTAGCCCAGGCAGATCAGGATGAGGAGATTGAGCAGGACATTGTGTTGCCCAATGACAGGCGTTTGGTAAATAGCCAATACATCCAGAGCCAGGTGCTGAATGTCGAGATTCATTCCGATCGCCTCGTTCGCCAAGTCCTTTGCAAAGGTGTTTTGGAGGTTCACCGAGAATCGGAATAATTCGACGGGTACAGTCGTGAACAGGTTCACCGCCAACAGCCCGTAAAGAAACGGCAGTACCTGCTTTTTGATGTTCAGGCGCCCCATCGTCTGATACTCAATTGCCGTGTCGAAGATCGCTACGACAAGTCCTGCCAAAAACAATCCCCATCCGAACAGATTGAAGAAGTGAAGCGCCGCTTTTACCCAATCAAGGTCGAACAGGTTTGCCCCGATCTCCGTCATCAATGTGAAGAAATCTGCCAGTGCCTGATAGACCATCGAATAGATAAACGACATGAATCGTCCCCAAATACTGTCGGATATGCTCATCCAAGTGGAGGATAAGGCTTTACCGATGGCATCGCCGATGCCGCTGATCAGATCTTGTATCCATTCCAATCGGGTTCACCTCCGTCGCACGGTTTACATGCCGAGGATCTTCCAGATATAGAGCGGACAGGTCAAGGAAAAGATCAGCGTACCGAGAAGGATGGCAGGAGCCGTCCATTCAAACTGCCCGTGCTTTCTGTAGTCGAGGTATGCCGTTGCCACTTTCACAAAGAACAAGACGGCGAGTACCAAGTCGATGACAGGAAAGACAACGTTGTTCACAACCTGCTTGATCTGTCCTTTGGCTGCACCCCAAGTGTCTTCAACAGCACCTGCTACATCACCCGTTCCGGCGGCAAAAGCAGATACGCTCATCACACAAGCAAGTACGGTGACAATAAGCATGACCAAGGCAATTTTCTTAAAGTTGAATTTCATTGGTGTTCATCCTTTCTGAAAAATATTTTTCGTATTGATGTTCGGGAACATATTTTACGGGGATATCATGCCCGAGTGCATAGCAGATTTCATCTGCCATTCCCCGGGTTACCTGATCCCCGAAATACCACAGTTCATCACACTCGGAAAGCAGAGAGAGTCCGGCTTTGAGACCGAACTCTCTTTCTTCTGCTATTTCGTCGCTCAGAAACTGTGTGAAATAAATGTGCGGAGCGATGGGTATCGCTTGATATTCCCGTGCCACATACTCGCAAAAGCATCGGGCTTTTCGGATGTTTTCATCCACATCGCCCCGAAGTGCTGAACAGACATAGATTTTTCTCATGTCAGTTACCCACATAGTAGTCATCGAAGATCGAACCGTCGATATTGATCGTGTTCGATGTCCTTGTTGCAGATATTATGCCGGCAGGAGTCCATACACGGGATGCAGTCACGGATACGGTATAATCTCCGTCTGCAAACCACACGGGAATAAAGTGGATTCTGCCGTTGTCTGCAGCGTTACTGTTCTGCACGAACTGCCACTTACCGTTTACAAGCCGGAGAGTTCTGCAGTTTCCATTGGTGGTTTCGTAGTTGAATTCGGGGAATGTGGCATAGACACTCTGAACACTTGTGTATGCCGAACTGCCGGGATTGTTATATCCGCTTACGGTTATTACGGTAGGAGAAAAACTGATCGTGAAGCCGTAACCGGAGCGAATCGTCCACTTACCGTTGGCATATATAGCGGTTTTACAGTCTGCGCTCGGCGTAATGACAGGAGCGGCAGACGAGATCTGAACGCCGTAGGATTTCAGAACAAACTGGTTGTTCTCATATACCCACATCGTCCAGGTCGCCTTTTCGGTGGAACTTGCAGGTGCGCTGTATCCCTTGTACGAACCGGGAGTTGCGCTTTCATATCTTGTGTTGGGTGTCTGTGAATCCGTAATGGTGAGAATCGTTGTACTGAAAGTAGCGGTATTGTTGTCTCTGTTTTCCTCATGCAAGGTGTTATCCGAGTTGATGGTGCATTCGCAGTAAACGGTTTTGCCCACAAGATTTGACGGAACGGTCCATTTGAAGAACACGAGGTTGGTTTTGCCACTCGGGATAGCGACATTATTCCAGGTATCGGTTGCGATAACGACCTTCTGCGAACCGTTGTAGTAATAAGCGGTGAAGTATGCAGTCATGCCTTTGTCAGGAGTGATATCGTGATCGCTGTCGTTGTTGACGGTGAAGGATGTGATCACGGTTTCACCTGCAAAGTAGTTGTCTGAGATCGTGACTTCATCGATAGACATCTCATAGTCGAAGTCCTTGACGTTGATAGACGTGGATACGCTGTTGTTCCCAGTATTGGTTTCGTTAATTCTGTCCGACCAGTTGATACGGACTTCGATAGGGCGATATCCGGGCGTATCTCCCACATAAAGTGTAAATGTCAGATTGGCAACGCCATAGGCTGCGAAGTCAACGTACTGTGTGGACATGAGTCTGCCATCGTAGTAGAGCTGAACAGGGATATCTGAATATGCGTTTCTCTGATCCCAGCTATCCGTTCTAACCTTTACGGTGATTTCTCCGTAACGGTAAGGTTCGCTGTCAGATACAGTGAGGTTGGAGATTGAGAACTCATAGTTGGTTTTTGCCCATACTGCATAGAGTGTTGTCGAGGCATTGCTCGTATAACTGCCACCAGCGGAATAGGTGGCACTCGTTGCTGTAGAGCTTGTCGACCATCCGAGAAAGTCATATCCACCACGAGTAGGCTTTGTCGATGACAAAGTCAAGGTCGTACCATAGGTTTTGGTCTGACCGGACGGAGCTCCACTACCACCATTTGCGTTGTAGGACACGGTGTAAGTGTTAATAGCCCATACTGCATACAGTGTGGTTGACGAATTGCTCGTGTAGCTTCCACCTGCGGAATAAGAAGCACTTGTTGCTGTGCTACTTGTAGCCCAGCCTTTGAAGGTGTATCCTGTTCGTGTAGGCTTTGTTGAGGACAGCGTAAGCGTCACTCCATAGGTCTTGGTTTGACCAGATGGAGCGCCACTACCGCCATTGGCATTGTAGGATACAGTATAGGTGTTCACTGACCAGACTGCATAAAGAGTAGCAGAGGAATTGCTCGTGTAGCTTCCACCTGCGGAATAGGTTGCACTTGTTGCTGTGGAGCTTGTTGACCAACCGAGGAAGGTATATCCTGTTCGTGTTGGCTTTGTTGAGGACAGAGTAAGCGTCACTCCATAGGTCTTAGTTTGAACGGATGGAGCGCCACTGCCGCCGTTTGCATTGTAGGACACGGTATACGTGTTCACCTTCCAAACCGCATATAGAGTTACTGACGAATTGCTCGTATAACTGCTACCTGCAGTGAAGGTTGCACTTGTTGCTGTACTGCTTGTTGACCAGCCAAGGAAGGTATATCCTGTTCTTGTAGGTTTAGTCGAGGATAGTGTTAGCGTTACTCCATAGGTTTTGGTTTGGCTTGAAGGAGCACCACTGCCACCATTAGCGTTATAGGTTACTGTATATGTGTTTGGCTTCCAAACTGCATACAAAGTGACCGAAGCGTTGGTGGTATAACTTCCACCTGCGGAATAAGTGGCAATCGTCGCCGAACTGCTTGTCGACCAGCCAAGGAAGGTATATCCGGTTCGAGTTGGCTTTGTCGAGGAGAGCGTAAGGGCTACATTGTGAGTTTTTAACTGACATGCAGGAACTCCAGTCCCACCATTAGCGTTGAATATCACCTTGTAGGTTGCAGGGGTGTTGGATTCCCAAATGGCGTAAAGAGTTCGGCTCGAATTGGCTGTATAGTTACCACCGGGCTGATAACTCGCCGAAGTGGAGCTTGAGGACGTACCCCAACCCTTGAACGTGTATCCTGACCGCGTCGGAACTGTGTCAGAGAGTGTTAGGTCAGAACCGTAAAATTTGGTCTGACTTGAAGGAGCACCCGAACCGCCGTTTGCGTTGTAGCTTACTGTATACTCGTTAACGTCGTAGAAGAACTCGATCCAAAATTTTCGAGTATCGCAGTAGTCGAGCTTTCCGTCCTTGCTTTCATCGTATTTCGAAGGACTATCCATAGCTTCCGAATAGGTGGTATTATGAAAATTATACGAATAGCATCTCGGACTTGAAGGTGTGTTCTTGTACGTTCCGACCAGAGCATCATAACACAATACACCGGAAATTGAGGATAGATAATCGCTTCTTATCGTATAGCCGGTGATGGTTTTCTTTCCAACAGAAATTGAATCATAATAGTTCAGAGATGTCTTGTTTGTGGTTGAGTGGAGAGAATAATTGTCTCTGTGGAAATTCGAATAATTCGGATTTTGTTCTACATAATGTCTGACCTCAAACTCGATCTTATCCCATTTTCTCATGGTAACCGTGATATTGAGTTCGCTTTTGCTCAGTCCTGTTCTGAAGTAATATACCACGAACAAGTCAGCTTCTGTGCAAGTTCCTGTGCCGCTTGTCCAAGACATTTTACACGTTTCCCACAAACCCTGATTGCTTTCGAACTTCGTGATGTCATATCCTCCCAACCCGATGTGGAAGCTTGCTTCCATACCTTTCTTAGTGTGAATGACGACTTTCTTCAGAAAGTTTCCGCTTGTGTCGTAATAGGAAACGTTGATCTTTCTATCACATTCGCTTGAAGGATAAGCGTAGGTCGTTGTCGTTGTACCTGTGGGATCATAGTGACCTGCCATATAGAAATCTCTTGCAAACACCTGAATGCTCGCAAGAGTAACTATAATAACGACAAAGGCACAAACAACAATCACCTTTGTCCACTTAAATCTCATTCGTTTACCTCCGAACTGATTGCGTAGAAATATTCTTGGATCGGTACATTATAGTCAAGGCTCACCCCGAACTCTCTTTCAACTGCTTTCTTCAAGCTTTCAAAAGTCCAGTCATCGATAGTGAGGCATTCAATCAAGGCGCTTTCCCAGTCACTACGATATTCCGCGTCTGCAATGCTTCCGGCATAAAGGATCTGTGCTACAACAATTTTCTCGTCTGAAATACCCGCTTCCCTTGCAACGTAGATGATGTTATGAAGCCAGTTTTCAAGGTTTCTTTCATATCCGTCATCTTCCTCATTCATCCAACTGTCATAGATGCAGAGCAGCTCCATCGACTCGGTCAACTCAACTTCTTTGGGTAGAACGTTGTAAAACTCAACCTTGATGGGGGCAACAATCATAGGAGTAAATACAAAAGCGCATTCATCACCTCTGTTATAACCAAACACTTCGATTACGGTCTGATTTAGCGTTTCGGGGTCAGCCCCCTCGACCGAGAAGCATTTTCCGATTTTTGCACTCAATTCTTCGAAGGAAACACCTTCAAGACTTTCATGATATTCGATATAAAAACGCTGGATCTGATGAATGGCTTCCATCGAATAATTCTCCTTGACGAAATGATTGATCAGCAAAATCACATTGTCCAGCACGGCTTCTAACTTTTTCTCGCCACTATAGTCGTAGACTACATCACCATCTTCATAGAGGTAGTAGTTACCGTTCTCGTCGATTGATGGTACACCCTGATCCATACGTTCGAGATAGGATACGATGCTTTCGTCAAGGTAGGCTTCGTTTCCCTCGTCAAATTCAATGACGGGGTTTCCGGTCGTGTGCTGAATATCTTCGGGATCTACGATAGTGCCGTTATCGGTTGCATCGGGATCCTTCGGCTCAACATTATCGTCAGGCCGGAATACGAAAAAGAGTCCAACGATAAGAGCAACGACAAGTGGAAATATCAGTACGGGAATCAAAATACGGTTATTCATTATTAGCACCTTCTTTCGTGTCATATTCGATAGTCGCATCAACAACTCCGGGATTGGGATCTCTGTCCATATTACTCACATCGAGGATGATATCATCCTTTATGCTTTCATCTCCTGTATCATCGGGTACGATGACAGGAGGAATGTCCAAATCGGGATTGCTGGTATCTGTAGGCTCGGTCGTTTCGTGATTGTTGTTTGCGTTCTGTTCCTGTTCGTATTCCTCTCGCTCTCTGTCGATATCGTTCTGATTGCCGATAACGAAAGCAACGCAGGTCAATACTGTTGCGAGTACAAGCACGATGGCTGTCACGCTGATGATCATTTTCTGTTTCTTACTCAAGTTGTTTCATCCTTTCTTACTTGAATTTATAATAACTCGTTACAGTGATCGGTACTTCGAGGTCTGCATAGGTTCTGCCACCCCAAACGATCGAGAATGACACGGTATAGGCCACCGTAAGCCCGAAGCCGTTGCCGGACAGCGTGGTGACGGTCGGTCTGCTCATCATGCAGTTGCCGTTTTCGTAGGTGATACTTGCGTCATCACTTCCGAATCCAAGATGTCGGTATGCGTTTTCCTTCAGCTTTTCGAGGTCGAGCATGAACTCATAATTGTCGCCTTGCTTGATGGAGTCGAATGCCTCGGTCGCAAACTCGGAAACACAGCTGTCCAGTTTCATCTTTACATCACGCTTCTGAATCTGTACCTGTGCCATAAGCCCCATATACATGATGACTACCGAAACCAGCATCGAAATGAAAAGGACGAGCACGCATACATAGATATACGACTCGCCCTTTTTGGAGGAGGCTGTTTGCTTGATCCTTTTCAGCATTTACGCCACCTCACTTCCAATAGACCTGCGAAATACCGCTTGCAGAGGCATTGATGGTAACGGGAAAGACAGCTTCACCGAAGCCGAGGATGCTGACACTGTAAGTGAGACGACACTCGATGATGTCGCCGAGCTGTACCTTTAGTCCTGTGTGGTAGTCGGTTCCGGCAAAGGAACAGGAAAAGCCGATGCCGCTCTTGGTGCGGAGGGTTTCCACGTAATCGTTGATATCCGTCGTACCGTTTGTTGTGGCGTAGTCGATGATCTGATCTGCCATTGTCTTCATATTCTGATTGAGTGCCACAATAGACACCATATTCACCGCGAACACGAGAACGAATGCGACGATCATGACCGTGATGGCAACGTCGATATAGGTTTCGGCTTTGTTGTTACGAAGTCTTTTTATCATCCGAACATACCTCCGAGAGAAGATAGCAGTACCTGACCGATCACGACTACATAAATCAGCATGAAGCAGAACAGGAGCGCCATGGAGAGTTTTCTGACTCTCTTTGGAGCTTTGTTCGCCTCGTTTTTGAGAAGTGTTCGCTGATAATCCGAGAACTTGAGCACAAGGTTGCCCCAATAGACATCCGTTTTATCTCCGTGGATCACGCTAATCAGTCCCCGTGTGACATCGCTCATCATAGACGAACCGACACGGGATTCCAGTCGAGTCAGTGCTACCTCGTAGTTTCCGGAGCGCATATCTGCTACCGTAATATCCAGCTCCCGGCGCAGGTCTTCTCCTGCGTGTTCACGGTAGGAATCAAGGATGCCGAGGACATCACGGCTGTGCGTCAGTGTCTTGTCGATGCTTGAGACCAAGCGAGGCAGTTCGTATTCGATCTTTTGGCGTTTTCCGCGGATGATCTTTCCCACCTTCTTGTATTCGGTGAAGTAAATCACGACTGCGATCACTGCGATCAGCAGTGAGAGGATCGGAGCGAAAAACAGAAAAGGAATCGCAAATACGCCAATGAAGAGTGCTTTCACGATGGCATTTGCCACATACTGTTCGGGGGATACCGTCATATCCGCACTTTCAAGGTCAGCTTTCAGCTGAAGGCGTTTGTATTCGTTAAGCTTCAGTTTGTCTGCGATGCGGTTTGCCAGGTCGCCGAGCCAGATGTCCAGCGGATTGGTCTTTTTCTTCTGCCTTTTCCCAAGTGCGGTAATGGCTTTGGATACGGGATATTTCGGTATCCTGAAGACATCCGACAGAATGAATCCCAACCCGATGGCGGCGACGACTGCAATGAGAATCTGTAAAACGATCATAGACACCTCACTTTCTGTATTCGACCTGCTTGGTGAAGCGGAACATCAGCATCGCTGTTACGATAATGGCAAGTCCGCAGACCGCAAGCACGATCTTTCCGAGTGTCGTATCCATCAGGGCGGCATACCAATCCTTATTGAGAAAATACAGGAGCGGAATGTTCCCCACCACCATCGCCGCCATCATGAAATACTCGGTTCGGGCGGCGACAAGCATGCCTTTGATCTCATTGTTGACGATTCGCACGTCGGTCAGCTTGGACACGATCGGCATCAGCGTGTCCTTGAGCGTTCTGTCATCCTGACAGGCGATCAAGGTGTCGCACCATTCGTCAAAAATGGAATTGCTGACCTTCTCTTTGAGATGTCGAATAGACTGCTTGATGTCGGCGGATATCATCATGTTCTCAGCCACAAATCCGGCAAAGATCTCCTTGACGGGCGGTTTGAGATGTTGCATATTCTCCTTGACTGCCGTGACGATATCGTCGGTTCTGACATAGGAGGTCGTAATGATCGAGAGTGATGTCTCGAGTTCTTCCTTGATGTGATTGTCGTAATAGTTCACGGTCCGCTTGGCGTAAGCAAACGGGATCATCGCAAAGGCTATGGCGAACACGGGAATCAAAAACGCATTGTCGATCATGATTGCAAGGATACATCCGAAGATCATGAGGACGACGGATGCCGCACACGCGATGGAAAACTGACCGCCTTTTCCCGTCTGTTCCAGTGCATCTCGGATGCGGTTGAGTTCTACGGTGAGCTTTCGGGATCTCTTTTTTCCTTTGGCAGTCTGCACCTTTTCCCGAAGGGTTTGTTTGGGAGAAACAAAGCGCATCAGGTCATCGGTAATCTTTTCGGGATTGAGACGTAAAAGAATGATCACGCCTACCGTGATCAGCAAAAAGCAGATGAAATAAATAAAAGTCATGAATCACACTCCTTCGTTAAAAAATAAAAGGCGAACCTTTTGAAAGGCTCACCTTTGACGTATTTTTGTACCGTATGAATTCCGGTTAAATAAATTTTCTCATAACCCTCACATAATCCCGTTTGGCATGAAAGACCGACAGAATATATGACGTTTTTTCCTGTTTGTTGTAATGATAAAAAATCAGGTAATCTTTATGAACAAGAAAGCGGTAGCCCTGGATTTTCAAAACTCTGTCGTTCGGAACAGCTCCGCTTTCGGGAAAGGTTTCCAGTACTTTTGTTTTTTCCCGCAGTTCATTCACAAAGCGCTTTGCAGTTTCTTTTTCCTTGGATTGCTCGGCAATATAGATGGCAATTTCTCTTAAATCCTGCTTTGCGGTGTCGGTATAACGCACACGAAAATTCATATGTCGAGTCTCTCCAATTCACCAATGATGTCATCGTAAGCGGCGTCGGCATCCTGAACTCTGCCGAGTTTGACGTCATCCATTGCCTGCGCGAGATGGGTATATACAGCAAGCTTCGCTTCCAACTCGGAAATATACAGTTGCTGCTCCTGAAAATCCTCATGGCTGAGGAGAACGGTATCTTCTTTTCCGTTTACGGTTATCGCAACGGGATTCTCCCTTGTAAGAGCAGAAATCTGCGCATAATTTGTACGAATGTCCTTCGACGGTCTGATAGAAATCCCATGATTCATAGAAACACCCCCTATTGATGGTAGTCATATTATATCACAATTATACCACTTCGTCAAGAGGGTATGCGTTTTTTCAGAAAGTGTTTTTTCTGAATATCCCATCATGCCGTCGTTCGCTGTCTTCCCACATTCCGGATCAAAACTGATTCAACAATTCCAGAGGGACGCCGGAGCGCGTCAGAAGTGTCCGAAGGTATTCGGATGGTGAATTGACTTTTTCAAACTCGCCTGTAATGTGAAATTTTCCGTTTTCATAGATATTTTCCCGAATGTTATAACGGTACAGACAACGGTAACAGGTTTTTTCGTCGGGGGTTACCTCGCACTCGGTAATATCCATGACCTTTCGGCTGTTGTCCTCGCACTTATGAGCAAACACAACGACGGGAAACGCCTGACGGGACTGGGAGAGCGAGACTGCCATACCAAGCTGAAACCTGCGCTGACAAAGGAGAGATATCCTTCCGTGTGCCGATTCGGCAGGACCGGAGTGTACCGTTGTCACAACGGTGTGTCCGGTCAGCGAGGCTTCCACGGCGGAGTTCGCTTCGGCATCTCTGATCTCTCCCACGACAATGACATCGGGGTCAAATCGCAGAGCCGCTACCACAAGGTCTTCCTGCGAGATGTTATAGGCGCTGTTTTCGCTCGGGCGGGACAGCGTGTGAACCACATTGTTCAGCGTGTCCCCGAATCGGCTCTTCTTCACGAGGAACAACTCACGGGCACCGGACTCAATGGTGTAGATGCGCTTGTCATCGGGGATACTCGACAGAAGTGCGTTCATCAGAGTGGTCTTGCCGGAGCTTGTTCGCCCGGCAATGACGACCGACACCCCATACCGGATGCACATTTCGAGAAATGCGATCATTTCCTCGGTCGCCATTCCGCCCTCAATGATGTGCTTCCGGTCAACTCTCTGCGGATGCAAAAGACGGATCGAAACCGAAATCCCCGCTTCCTCATCCACAACAGGGCTTTTGATCGCCGTGATACGGGTGTTTCCGGGCAGATGTCCTTGTGCGATGGGAGTGGCGTTGTCGATGATCATTCCGCTGTGATGCAACAGCCGTTTGACGATGTCAACGGCGTGCTGCGGAGAGCGGAAGTGTTCCTCGAGTTTTTCCATTCTGCCGTTCGAATAGGTCAGCGTGATGTCATCCCATGCGTTGATGTTGATCTCGTCAATGTCGGGAGAAACGAGAAACGGTGTGAGGATCGAATACTCCACCATTTCCGCATACAGACGGTCGATGAGTTCTTCTTCGGTGAACCCGTGCACGAGAAACCCGCCGTCAAGGATATACTTTTCAATATACGCTTTGAGCTGATCGTGCTTTTGCTCGTCGGTGAGTGCCGTTGCGTAATACTTGGCGATATACTCCTGCGTTTTGGCGAGAAGATCGTATAATTCAATCCGTACCATACGCCACCACCTGACCGGCAATATCCCTCATGCGGCTCTCAAAGCGTTTATCCGAGGTCCTATCAAAGAGCTTGCCTTGCTGCATCTGTTCTTTGACAGAAGGGCTGAACGGGACGGTAAACGATACCTCGCCGAGCTGTGCCTTGGCTTCCTCTATCGGCATGAACACATCGGCATTCGGGGTATTGATGCCTTGAATATGCTCATCCAGACGATATTTGCTGTCGCTCATGCACGGAAGCTGTGAAAGATAAAAGCTGATGCTTTTGAGGTCGGGAGACGACAGTCGGATGATCTGTTCGGCTTTCTCGATTGCAGTCTGTGCGAGGATACTGTCATCGAGATTGCTCGTACAATCCACGATTACATAATCTGCAAGTCTGCAAAGCGCACCAAGAAGATCCTCGGCTTTCGCTCTGCCGAATTTGGGATAGCTGTATTTGTTTTCTCCGGTCTTATAACCGATAAATCCGAAGTTCTGCATGTTCTTGACCGTCACCAGATTGCTGATGATATCTCCTTGTTCCACCTCGGTTTTTGAAAGCGGAACGCCGACCGAGCCGAGTTCTTCCGGTTTGTAAAATGGGAACAGAACGGGCAGGACCGGTGTTTCGAGGTCACAAAACAGGGTGATGACCGTTGATTCGAAGGACGAGTAGATGGATGTCGCCAACTTGGTTGCGAATGTGGTCTTGCCGCTGTTGGGAGAACCCCATACGGCAATGATCTTTCCTTCTGCCATAGGTCACTCTCCCTTCGATGCGAAATATTCGTTCTGTCTGTCCAGATATTTTTGTGCGGTTGCGGCATCTCCGCGGTATTCCAGAGCGAAGTGCATGGAAGCACTCTTTTCATACTGTGCGAGAAGCTCTGCCTGTTCCTGATTGACAAGAAGGGTGACGGTTACCGGCTGTGTGTTGTCGGTACGGTCTGCCTTATCCACTCCCTGTGAAGTGGTGGACGTGATGACACGGATATATTGCAGTTCTCCGGGCGTAAAGGCAAACCCGTCCTTCTGTGAATACACGATCACCGAGATAATATCTCCGGTTTCCAGTTTGCCCGACAGTCCCTGTGCAAAGGAACCGATGGTCAGAGAGATGGCTTTCTGTGTACTGCCGAGTCCTTCAAGGATATCCGATGCCGTATTCACATCCGAGGTGATCCTGGCGGGGAGAATATACTCTCCGGGATAGAGGTCGCCGGTGGCATATTTGCCCACCACGTCTTCCTTTTTTGTCAGCACACCCGCAGGGAGATTATAAGCACCGACTTTTACGGTTTCCACATCTCCCTCGCCGATCTGACTGCCTTTGATCACGGTCTGACAGATCCGCACGATCTCTGTTTTTCCGTCATTGAGTCTGTTGACCAGCGGAGCGATGCCGAAGCAGATGGCGAGAGCCGCCACGATACAGACGATTCCGATGACCGTGCGGTTGCCGATAGCCTTCGCCCCGGTGTTTTTGGTTTTCTGTTTCTTCATTTGTTTCCTTTCCGCTTATACAAAGAACAGTATCATCGCACCGATACTGAGGAACGGCACCAGCGCAAACGGTTGCTTCGTATTGCTATTCTTTCTTCGATGATAGATGCTGATGATTACGACTGCCAGAATCAGCCCCACCATATATGCACCGATTCCTCTCCATGTTCCGAGAAGGAATGCAAGGGCTGTTGAGAGCTTGATGTCAGCACCTCCAAGCGTCTTGTGAGGAGGGATCAACGCCAACGCAATCTGCGGGATGAATACGAACAGACCCCCTACAAGCATGGAGGTCAGCCCAATAGTGGGTATACTTGAAATGGCGAGTGCGAACACCGTGATCCAAACGAAATCGTCCACCGTATGGGTTGTCAGGTCTGACATGGAGGCATACAGGAGAACGAAGAACAAAAACAGTCCCTGAATGAGTTCGATGGATAGCCCGAACCGCAGAAAGAGGCAAAGCCCTATTGCTCCTGACGCGATCAGATTGAAGATCGGTTTTGATACCATGCCTTTGCTTGCCATCACTTTGGATAGCACCCAGCCGATCAGCACGGAAGTTCCAATGACAGCCAATGCAGATAATACGATAAGAGCAATGTTGAACGTTGATCCCGTGATGTTATAAGCATAAATAGGCATGATAGGAGTAATCGGATAGATGATAGGATTAAGAAGGTTCTGCATATTTGATCCTCCTTCTTATTCGAAAAACAGGGGATTCCCATCTCTCTGCCAAGTGCGACCGTCTGCACTCTTGAACAGATATCCAGTTGCTGTTGTTTCAGTGGACGAGAAGTATATTTTTATCATCATTTTATAAGTCCCGTCCGAATTCTGATATAATTGGTATTCTACTGGTTTTCCACCCATCATATAGTTTCCCGCGTTATAAGCAACTGACCAGTGAACACCGTTGTCTTCTGTTTTAATGACGTAGATGGTATTAGCATCATTAATAATTGCAAGACTGAAATCCTTTTCGGATGTGTTCAAAACTTGTGTCACGATAGCGTTTTTCCCAATATCGGGAATATCTGCGTTCATCCAAGTCGATCCATCATAGGAGTATTGCAGAGAAGAAAGAGTTGCACCGTACCTGTATGAGGGGGAGTTCTCTCCATATTGCATCATACCCTGTACCTTTGTGTTGATTTTCGGCATGACCAAGGTGTCAAACAAGGCATACAGCCCGCCGAGGATCAAAGCACCGATAACGATTCCGATGATGATTTTGATACCGGTATCGATATGACCTTCACCTGAATTGTTCAATAATGAGTTTTTATAATGTGTCATCATGCACTCCTTTCAATTTTGGGATTCGGGGGAGCAAAAACTCCCCCGAATGTGGTGGTTCGACTCAGGTTCCGGAGTAGGAGAACATACCCTGAATCTTGGTAGTAAGAGTGGGGATAATGGTGGTGTTGAAGAGCGCATAGAGACCGGCAAGGATTACACCGCCGATGACAACACCGATGATGATCTTGACGCCGGTATCGATATAGCCCTCACCGGAGGTGGATGCGACGGCGGTCTTGGCAGATGCGACTGCCTTGTTAAACTTGTTTTTGATGGAATTGATGAGTTTCTTCATGTTTGATTACCTCGTTCTTTCTTTTTTGATTTTTGATTGTGAAAATGAAAAACGAGGAGTGATTTTCTTTCACTCCCCGTGTGTGGGTTGCAGATCACATCTGCTGCATGGTCTGACTGCCGCTTGACTGTACGGGAGCCTGACTTCTTGTCTGTGCCTGTTCAAGCGCATGAGTATACCCGTCGATCACGTGCTTGACGAGTGATTCACGCGCTTCTTTGGTCACAGGGTGGAACACGTCTTCATACTGCGTGTTTCCTTGTGCATCCTTGTAGGAATTGGAAGGCATATTGACAAACATGCCTTTCTCATTTTCAAAGATGCGGATACCGTGTACGGCAAAGGGGCCGATGTTTGCGCTTGCGAACGCCTTGAGCTTCTTCGTGTCATCGTCAAAGAGCTTGTCAATCCTGACGCTGATCTCGGGTACGGGGCTGTTTGCAGATTCGTTCTGCACATTCTCGGACGCCTTTTCTGCCTGTTCGGTTGGTTTCTGCTTTTCCTGGACGGGAGAAGCATTGCCGGAGCCTTTCTTGGATGCCATTCGATTACCTCCTTTCCTCGGGAATATCTATCTGAAATCCGACAGTTGCGCACCTGTCGGATGGGATATCACCAACCGTAGAAGGTAAAGCCGCAATCGCTTTGCACTTCTTCGGGGCTGATATCTTGGGGATTGGCGAACATCTCGCTGTATTTCTGTACCTGTTCTTCGGTCAGACTGCACAGCCCGCCAAAGCCGTCATCTCTTGTGACGAATATGGGGCCGGCATAGATTCCGTTTCCGAGTCTGCGGTTTCCTTCCATGCCATTGAGTTTTGCTTCTTCGTTACCGAGTATCATACAGTCATCCTCAAAGGGATAGGTGTATTCGATATACGATTCTTCACAGTGGTCGCTGACGGCTCTCTGAAGGGAGGCAAGGTCATCCTTGACATAGGTGACAATGGGCGTTCTATGGGGCTGGATCATCAGCATCCGCAGACCGTCCATCTCGGCACACTGTGTTGCATCAAAGTCCGGTAGCTTCTCAAAACCGATACTGTCAACAAAATAACTTCCGGGTTCGACCCCGTCGCTGTCTCCGATTACCTCTACAATGTCCGATACCGACAAAGAATGTCCCTGATAGGTTCCGGGGTGATCGCAGTCGTTGAAGAGCGTATAAACATCTTCAAGGTCGCCGTCCACATCGCCGTGGAATACGCATTTATAGTTCTGTGAAATGATACCGCCGTGCTTCATCGTTTCATCGTATCCGCTGAACTTGACACAGTTGGTGTCTTTCTCTCCATCGATCTGATAGATGTTGATCCTCATGAGAGCGTCAAGCCTCCTTCTTCTGTGTTCTGCTGTTCTTCAAGGAAAACAGCAAGTTTCTCGTTTACCCAATCGGGAATCTGTTCGGGATCAGCGATACCGATGAAATCGCCACGAACAAACTGTGTTTTCTCGCCATCCGAAACGAAAAAGCCGAATATCTTTCTGCCAAGAGAGGTGGGTCGGCAACCGTTTCCACCGTTGGCATAAAAGTATTGGTATTCGCCTTTCTTGTAATCTTCCGCAAGAGCATCTGTGTGCAAGATGAGGAGCTTGTCGGTATAGTCATCCTCGTTGCTGTTGGGAAGGCATGCTTCTTGGGACAGGATTCCAAGTTCCTCGGACAAGTATTTTCTGTACTGTCCGACCATGCCGTTGACCAGTTCGGGATGCGTCCGCAGCTCAAATTCGCAATTGTGAATGTCATTCGGAATATAGAATGTGGTTCTCGCCCACTTCTTGGTGTCGGGACGGTATCTGCCGTCGTAATCGTTTTCGTTGACGGTATTCGCCAAGACCCAACCCACACGGTCAATACCGAATTCCTTACAAGCTGTTTTGATGATCTCATCCGGAAGGATGTTTCCGCTATACTGTTCGGACACCATCTTGTCGATGGCGTCCCTGCAACGGATATTTTCCTTGTGAGAATCACGCCAGAGGTTCATTTCATTACAGCGTTTCGCTTCGGATAGCGAGTATCTGTATACGTGTCCGGGCATTACGCATGCTCCTTGGCACTGAGCTTGATGGAGAGATAACGGTGTAGAGCCTTCTGCTCGGTTTCCGTGAGGCTGTTGACAACATCAAGGATCGAGCCTTCGTTCTCGTCGGGATGTTTACAGCCATCGCATATCTTTTCCTTACGAAGAATGACCGTGTTTTCATCCTTCATTTCGTAGGAAACAAGGCTGTTGTATCCGATGCGCATTTTCATGCGGATCTCGAAAGGGACAGTGGTTCTTCCTCTTTTGCCGATGAGCTTATAGATCTTTTCCATGTGCGTCACCCCCGTCAGTCGAGTA
>ERZ779889.1439-NODE-1439-length-23641-cov-3.176249_pt1 | contig 23641 bp, 18 predicted proteins | sample MGYA00511030_ERZ779889 | MGnify/ENA primary metagenome ERZ779889 (study PRJEB29588, sample SAMEA2160616) | human gut metagenome | biome: human gut; feature: human-associated habitat; material: faeces | place: Denmark | collected 2008/2010 ...
TTCGATCGCCTTCTGTGCCTTCTGGATCTCTTTGGCACGTCCAACGTACTCCGGATCTCTTCTGGAAAGAGTGAACTCTGCCAGTCCAAGCGGATTGGAACGGAAAGAGGAAGTCTCACCGGAAGGAATCAGCTCGTCTGTTGTTGTAACAGGATCATGGATCTCAGAAACAACTTTGAGAACAAGGTTCTCTGCCAGCGCAGGCATCTCCGGCCAGTCTTTGATGTTTGGTCCGAACTGGATCTCAACACTTGGATCTGCAACGCCCTTGCTGTCAAAGATACGGTTCTCATAAATTGTTTTGTCGAAGAAATATTTCTGATGTCTGTAGCTTCCGGTAAATTCTTCTGCGGAAGTCAGGAAGCCTTTGTTTGCTGCTGTTGCTGCGATGGATCTCGCATCCATAAGTGCAACGGAAGAAATCTGTCCGTTCTGGACCTTGGAACCTTCACGGTTCGGGAAGTTTCTCGTTGTATGACGGATACTGAACGCATTATTTGCAGGTGTGTCTCCGGCACCGAAGCACGGTCCGCAGAAAGCAGTCTTGACAACTGCCCCTGTTGCAAGGAGGTCAGCCAGGACACCGTTTCTTGCAAGTTCCATATAGATCGGTGTACTTGCCGGGTAAACGCTGAGTGTAAAGGCGTCTGCACCAATGCTCGCTCCGCGGAGGATGTCTGCTGCTGCACAGATATTCTCAAATCCGCCGCCTGCACATCCTGCGATGATTCCCTGCTCTACATAAAGTTTACCGTCAACGACTTTGTCCTTGAGAGAATATGGAACTTTGCCGTCGAGACTGATCTGAGCCTTTTTCTCTACATCATCAAGGATGTCATAGAGGTTTTCTTTGAGTTCATCGATAGTATAGGTATTGCTTGGGTGGAATGGCATTGCGATCATCGGTTTGATCTCACTTAAGTCAACCTCTACGCAGCCGTCATAGTATGCAACCTTGCCCGGTTTGAGTTCTTTGTAGTCTTCTTTTCTGCCATGGATCTCGTAGAATTCTTCGATGGTCTCATCTGTCTGCCAGATAGAAGAAAGACAGGTTGTCTCTGTTGTCATAACGTCAATTCCGATACGGAAGTCTGCACTTAAACCTGCAACTCCAGGTCCTACGAATTCCATAACTTTGTTCTTAACGTATCCATTGGCAAATACCTTGCCGATGATCGCCAGAGCAACGTCCTGCGGTCCTACGCCCGGTCTCGGCTGTCCCTTGAGGTAGATCGCAACTACGCCCGGCATATTGATGTCATAAGTCTGGGAAAGGAGCTGCTTAACCAACTCACCGCCACCCTCGCCCATAGCCATGGTACCAAGTGCACCATAACGGGTGTGACTGTCGGAGCCGATGAGGGTCTGCCCCGGTACGCCGAAGCGCTCCAGATGCACCTGATGGCAGATGCCGTTGCCGGGGCGGGAGAACCAGATGCCGTGCTTGGCGGCAACGGATTGGATGTACCGGTGATCGTCGGCGTTTTCAAAGCCGGATTGGAGAGTGTTGTGGTCGATATAGGCCACGGACCGCTTTGTTTTGACCCGGTCAATGCCCATGGACTCAAATTCCAGATAGGCCATGGTGCCGGTGGCATCCTGGGTCAGGGTCTGGTCAATGCGCAGGGCTACCTCAGCCCCTGGCTCCATGCTGCCGCTGACCAGATGGGCGGCGATCAGCTTTTCTGTCAATGTCTTTCCCATGGTTCAGCCCTCCTTTTGGATGATGTCTGCCAGATTGGCCCGGGCGTTTTCCACATGGCGCAGGGACGCCTCCGCAGCCCGGTCCCCATCGTGGGCGGCAAGGGCCTCGTAGATGGCGGTGTGCTCCTCTAAGGCGTGGACCGCCCGGCTGTGGTGGGTGACGGAGGCCTTGCGGTACTTGATGATCTTCTTATGGAGGGAGATCAGCGTATCCGCATAGGGACGGCTGCCGCAGCTGTTGTAAAGCAATTCATGGAACCGGGAGTCCAGGTTTTTGATCTGATCGGAATTTTCGCCCGGCTCCTTTTCGCTTTCAATGTAGAAGCGCTGCAGGTCCAGGACCTCCTTCATTTCACTCAGTACATCGTCAGTGATGCTGGCGGCGGCCCGCTTTGCGGCCAGACCCTCCAGCTGAAGGCGGATCTCGTAGATATCCAGCATATCCTGCCGGGAGATGCCGATGACCACCAGACCGTGTCCGGAGTCCTCCAAAATGCGCTCCTGCTCCAAGCGGCGGATGGCTTCCCGGATGGGGGTGCGGCTGACGCCCAGCTCGCCGGACAGCCGCAGCTCGCTCAGAATCTCGCCCTGAGGGTATTTACCGGACAGAATATCCCGTTCCAGCTTTTCAAAAACCTGATCGGCAATGGAAATGGGCTTATGATCTCTCATCATGGTGGGTTCCTCCTCAATGGCGGGGCTTCAGCACGCCGCCGGACAGTTCTGCGATCTTGTCTTCCAGTTCTTCATTGGAAAGGGCGGTGGTGCGGCCTCCGGCATACTGTTCGTCCACCCAGACTTTCAGCTTTTCCACCAGCGCGTCATGCTTGCTGAGCTGGTGGTCGCTGCGGAGCCGGTAGTTCTGGTTGATCCAGTAGGCGATGCCTGCCAGCCCGGAGGTTTTGCTGATGGCTACGGCGGCGGGCCGGTCCAGCAGCTTTTCCGTATTGAAAATGTTGTAGATCTCCTCGTCCTTCAAAAGCCCGTCAGCGTGGATGCCTGCACGGGTGACGTTGAAGTTCCGGCCCACGAAGGGCGTCATGGGGGGGATGTGATAGCCGATCTCGTGCTCGAAGTAGTCGGCGATCTCTGTGATGGCGGTGGGGTCCATGCCGTCCAGAGAGCCACGGAGAGAGGCGTATTCAAACACCATGGCCTCTAACGGCACATTGCCGGTGCGCTCACCGATGCCCAGCATGGAGCAGTTCACGCCGCTGGCACCGTACAGCCACGCGGTGGCGGCGTTGGCAACGGCCTTGTAGAAGTCGTTGTGGCCGTGCCATTCCAGATATTCGCTCTCCACGCCGGAATAGTGCTGCAAACCGTAGATGATGCCGGGAACGCTGCGGGGCAGGGCCACCTCCGTGTAGGGGACACCGTAGCCCATGGTGTCGCAGGCCCGGATACGGACGGGGATCTTGGCCTGGTGGGAAAGCTCCATCAGCTCATTGACGAAGGGCACCACGAAGCCGTAAAAGTCCGCACGGGTGATGTCCTCCAGGTGGCACCGGGGCATGACCCCGGCATCAAAGGCGTCCTTCACCGTGGCCAGATAGTAGTCCAACGCCTGCCGGCGGGTCATCTGCATTTTCTTGAAGATGTGGTAGTCGCTGCAGGACACCAGAATACCGGTCTCCTTGATGCCAAGATCCTTCACCATCCGGAAGTCCTCCCGGGTGGCCCGGATCCAGGTAGTGATCTCCGGGAAGCGCAGCCCCAAAGCCTGACAGCGTTCGATGGCCTCCCGGTCCCGCTTGCTGTAAATGAAAAACTCCGTCTGGCGGATCAGGCCGTAAGGCCCGCCCAGCTTGCTGAGGAGCTTGAACAGGTGCTCGATCTGCTCCGGTGTGTAGGGGTTCATGGACTGCTGACCATCCCGGAAGGAAGTGTCCGTGATCCAGATATCGGCAGGCATGGATGTAGGCACCCGCCGGTGGTTGAAGGCCACCTTGGGGACCTCGTCATAGTTATATACGTCCCGGTACAGCACCGGGTCCTTCACATCCTGAAGGGAATAACGGTAGTCATTTTCCTCCAGCAGATTGGTTTTGGCGGATAATTCAAGCATGGCGGGCTCCTTTCCAGCGATACGCTTGCTGTATACTTGTATACATATATACACCCGTGGCGGAAACTTGTCTACCCCTTCGAACGAACTTCGTGCAGGATCACAAATGGGTCTTTTCATGGTGGTCATCGAAAAGACAGATGTCCTCGGTGTGCGGAGTTTTTGCGAAATGCACTGCATTTTCGCCAGAATTTCTGTGCAGTCCGCGCAGAGCGGGGAAAATTGACCGATTTCCCCCGTATCCGGAAAAATCCCTTGCAAACCGGGGCGAATAGTGCTATGATACCCTTTGTCAACAGGGGAGCTTGCGCAAGCAGGCTGAGAGTGGGATGTATTGCCCAGACCCGTAAACCTGATTTGGATAATGCCAACGTAGGGAGATACCGTCGCTGACACGCTCATGGAGCTCGTAATGCGGATATGTCTTTCAGGCATATCCGCGTTTTGTTTTCTATCCGGTCCTTTGTGCCGGACAGACAAGAGCGGTGCCCGCCGGGATTTCAAAAGATGCAGAGGTGTTCAATATGAAATGTGATCCCAAAGATCTGCTGCTGTATGCCGTCACCGACCGGCACTGGCTGAACGGACGGACGCTGGTGGACGTGGTCAAGGAGAGTCTGGATGGCGGCGTCACCATGATCCAGCTCCGGGAAAAGTCTCTGGATGAGGGCAAATTTCTGGAAGAAGCCAAGGAGCTGCAAGCCCTGTGCCGGGAGCGGCATGTTCCCTTTATCGTCAATGACAACGTGGACATCGCCAAGGCCATGGACGCTGACGGCGTTCATGTGGGGCAGGACGATATGGCGGCGCTGGATGCCCGGGCCAAGTTGGGGCCGGACAAGCTCATCGGTGTCTCAGCCCACACGGTGGAGGAGGCTCTGCTGGCAGAGAAGCAGGGGGCGGATTATCTGGGCGTGGGAGCCGTGTTCCCCACCAGCTCCAAGAGCGATGTGGGGGAGATGTCCTACGAGACCCTGAAGGCTATCTGCAAGGCCGTGTCCATTCCTGTGGTGGCCATCGGCGGCATTTCCGGCGAGAATGTAGCCAGTACATTACCGTCGTTATCCTCGATACGGGTTACGAACAGCGGCGCTACACGAATACCCTTATTGGGGAATGCGGTGTAAGCGCTCACCATCTCGCCTACGGATATTTCGCAAGGGCCGAGACAGAGAGATACCGAAGGCACGATGTCGCGATTGCGCACACCGAAGCTGTGTACCAGCCGTTTCAATTCATACGGGTTCAGTTTGCTCATCAGATAGGCCGTAATCCAGTTGTCCGAATTCGCCAGTCCCCACTTCACCGTCACCATTTCGCCGTAGCGTTTTTTGTTGGCGTTACGCGGTGTCCAGGGTTTTCCGTTTTCGTCTATCAACGTATATTCCACGTGACGCGCCTGATCGCAAGGAGAGAAACCGTTCTCCATGGCCAGCGAGTACACATAAGGCTTCATGGTAGAACCGATTTGGCGGCGTCCCACCATGGCCATGTCATACTTGAAGTAATGGTGGTTAGGCCCGCCTACATACGCTTTTACATGACCGTTGCGAGGGTCCATCGACATGAATCCGGCACGCAGGAAGAACTTGTAATAACGTATGGAGTCCATCGGCGTCATTACCGTATCTTTCTCGCCGCCCCAACTGAACACGGACATTTGCTCTGGCGTATCAAACGCTTTCTTGATTTCCGCCTCGGAAGCTCCGGCGTTCTTCATGATGCGGTAGCGGTCGGACAGCCTCATGGCGCGTCCCAGGATTTCGTCCACCTGCTCCTGCGTCAGGCGGAAAGTATAGGGCGCTTTTTTAGCGCCTTTTTTTTCCTTGAAGAAGTAACCCTGCAATTCTTTCAGATGCTCGGTCACGGCGTCCTCCGCATATTTCTGCATGCGGGAGTCGATCGTGGTATAGATTTTCAGCCCGTCCGTATACAGGTTGTATTTGCTTCCGTCTTTCTTCGTATTCTTTTCGCCCCAGCCGTACAGAGGGTTTGTTTCCCAGTCGAGCGAATCCTCGTAATACTTCTGCATCTGCCAGCCCCGGTAATCCGATTTGTCAGGTTTCCTGGCATTCAGTACGCCGCGCAGATATTCGCGGAAATACGTTGCAAGCCCCTCGTTATGGTCTACGCGATGATAGGACAGTTTCAGGGGCAAAGCCTGCAAAGAGTCGCGTTCCTCAACGGTGATATATCCGGCCTTGCGCATTTGGTCGAGCACCACATTGCGGCGTCCGCGCGAGCGTTCGTTATAACGTACCGGATTGTAAAGCGACGGATTCTTGCACATACCCACCAGCGTGGCGGCTTCCTCTATCTTTAATTCTTTCGGCTCGCAACCGAAGTAAGTATAAGCGGCGGTTTTTATACCTACCGCATTGTTCAGGAAGTCGAACTTGTTGAGATACATCGTAAGAATCTCCTCTTTGGTATAATAGCGTTCCAGTTTCACGGCGATAACCCATTCGATGGGTTTTTGGAACAGACGCTCCATAATGTTATCGGCGCTCGGAGAATAGAGCTGCTTGGAAAGCTGCTGGCTGATGGTGCTGCCGCCGCCGGCATTCTTCTGCATCAGGATTCCCCGCTTCACCACGGCGCGGAACAGCGCGATGGCGTCAATACCCGAATGTTCGGCGAAACGTACGTCTTCCGTCGCGATCAGCGCATTGATGATATGGGGGGACAAATCGTTATATCCCACAAAAACGCGGTTCTCCTTACTATAAGAATAAGTACCCAGAACTTTTCCGTCTTCCGAGAAGATTTCCGTTGCAAATTTATAATTGGGATTTTCCAGGTCTTCCACAGGCGGCATATAGCCAATCCAACCTTTTGCTATCGAGAAGAAAATAATAACGCATGTCAATGCTATCAGTGCTATGAAAATCCAAAGGACTTTTACGACTCTTTTTATCATGTCCGGTTCTTAAAATTCGTTGGTTCAATATTCAATAATGGGGCAAAGATACGGAAATATATCAAAACAACTCTCACAAATTTGATAGAAAACTCTAAATACTCCCAAAACTGCGGAAGCCCCGGAATCCTGCGGTTTACACAGGCTTCCGGGGCTTCCTTAGCTCATTGCGGGCTTTGAGAATCAGCGAAGAGACATAATTTCCCTTGTCTGCTTATCTGTCAGTCTCACATTCTCTATCCATTTCCTGAAGGTTTCCAGATTATGCAAATCCGTCCCTACCATATTATACATACCTTTTTCCAGTAAGGATTCAGCTTTTTTCATCACCTGTTTTCCATAATAGCCGGAAAGCGAAAGTAAATTTAACTGTAACAGGCAATCCTTGTTCTTAAGCTCGCAATAATCGCTGTACCTCATATAAAGATAACGTTCGGGATGCGCAATCACCGGAGTATATCCGGCAAGCGACACATTGTACAACAACTCGTCCAGGTTATTTGGAGGAGAAAAATAAGACGTCTCTACCAACACACAATCCCCATACAAAGGCTGCACTCCCTTTTCAAGCCTCTTCTGGAAACCGGAATCCAGCATATATTCAGCCCCCAGCTCGAGCGCGATTTCTCCGGTATAACGCCTGCGCAACGTATCGAAAGCCTGCAACACATCCTCCCAATGCTCCACGCCGTTCATCACATGAGGCGTCAACCTCACCTTCTTCACCCCGAGCGAATCGAAGTGCGCCAACACCTCCAAAGACTCCTCTATCGTCTTTATGCCGTCGTCCACCCCCGGAAGGATATGGCTGTGGCTATCCACAAAGCCCCTAAAAAAGCCGGTATCCGCCAGCCGCTTTTTATGCCGTAAGAAAAACATACACTTATCGTTTAAATCCCGAATATCCTCTTGTACAGCGGCTTCTTGTTCTTCCGCTCCTCATCGTTCCCGTAATTGCCGTAACCATACCCGTAACCGTAGCCATAACCCGTCTTTACATAATCTATTCCGTTCAGCAAGAGACTCATATTCTTCATCTTTCCCGAATCATACAGCTCCTGCAATTCCGGTAACATCCGTTTGTCGAATAAGCCTGAGCGCACCACATAAATCGTCTGGTCTGCCAGCCGTCCGCATAACTGCGTATCCGCCACTATGCCATAAGGCGGATTATCCAGCAGGATATAATCATAGTTCTTTTTCAGCTCCTCTATCAGCCGGTCGAGCCTGCCGCTTTTCAGCAATTCCGCAGGATTGGGCGGCAACGCTCCCGAAGTAATGATGTGTAGCCGGCTATCTTCCCCGCAAACCTGTACCAGTTCTTTCACATCATCCACCTTGCCGCTCAGGTAGTTCGATATACCGATCTTTTTCATTCCTATGCCGACACACTTGCTCAAAGAACCTTTCCGTAAGTCCAGATCGAGAATTACCACCCTTACATTAGCCAACGCCATACTCATAGCCAGGTTCAGCGTGATAAAGGTCTTTCCCGAATCGGGATTGGCAGAAGTTACCAGCACCACCTTTCCTGCCGTTTTCTTCTCCGTATCCATAAAGTCCAGGTTATCGCGTACTATCTTGAACGCCTCGCAGATGCTCTCCCTACTGCCCTCCTGCACTACGATATCCTTCTCGTGCTTGCTCTTCTCGAGCGGCACTTCACCCAGGAAAGGAATACTCACACCCGTTTTCAGCTCCTTCTTCGTATGCACGCTGGTATTGAGCAGCGAACGGATATAAATCCACAAGGCGGGCAGCATGATTCCCGCCAGCAAAGAAATCAGTATCACCTGCGCCTTCTTGGGAGCAACCGGTAAGTCCACTCCTTCCGCCGAGTCTATGATGCGGCAATTACTCTCCGTAATAGAAAGCTGGAGTTCATTCTCCTCCTTCTTGTTCAGCAGGAACAAATACAACTCCTCCTTTATCTTCTGTTGCCGTTCGATGCTTACCACATATTTCAGTTGGGTAGGCACGAACGCTATCTTATCGCTGTTCTCGCGCTCCTTGTTCTTCATATTGGCTGCCTGTATCTCCAGGTTCGCTATCAGGTTGTCCACAGCCTTCGCGATAGACAGACGCATGGACATCAGCGTACCGTTCAAGTCCCGCACGAGCGGGTTGCCCTCACTGCTGTTGGCTATCAGCTTATTCCTCCGCGTCAACACCGTATTGTACTCCATAATCAGGTTCTGCACCCCCATATCGTCTATCCCGATACTGGCAGGAATAGGGTCTGTCGTTTTCGAGTTATCCTGCAAATACTCCTTCATGTACTGCGCCATGTTCAGTTGGTTTTCCACGCTCAACCCTTCCGTGTCCAGCATGCTCGAACTTTTCAGGTACAAGGCACTTTCCGAGGCAATATCCGTCAGTTTATTCTTTTTCTTATAATTCTCTATTTCCGCATCCACGGTAGCCAAGTCGGCTTCTATAATTTCCAGCCTATCGTTTATGAATTTGGCAGTATTTATCACAATCCTGTTTTTGTCCTCGATAGCGTCGTTCTTATAAACTTCAATCAGCGTATTCAGCAAATCCTCCGCCCGCTGCACATTCTCGTCCTCTATGCTCAGGGCTATCAACGACGACTGCTTGTTCGTCACTCCCACGTTCAGAGCCTTGTTGTACTCCTCCGCTACCTCCTTCAAATTTCCTTTTGCCACATAGACCGATTTGCCTATATAACTCTCGTTCGTAAACAACGTAGGCTGCACTGCAATCTTTCCTACCGGAGTACTCACCGTATCCCCCGGTTGTACGGTCAGGCTTTCGTCGAACTCCTCTTCTTCCAGCTCGTTTTGCAGAACCATGTCCGTCAGGGTCACCTTTCCGTTATCCGTCATCGTAACGGTAAGACTTATCTTTTGTGCGGGGGCTGCATCGAGAAAATTAACGGTAAACGGCGTAGAGGTGTAAAGCTCCTTCTTCCTCAACCCGTCCCACTCTTTATAACTTACATTCAGATGCAGCGTCTCGACTACTGTCCGCATCAGCCGCTTGCTTTTAAAGATGCCCACCTCATTATCTACCGTGCTACCGCCCAGAGAGAACAAATCCTGAAAGGCCGCCGCACCATTGACACCCCCGCCTTTCTGCTCGTCCTTCACCAGTACGGTGGCAGTACGCAGAAATATTTTCGGGGAACTTTTCAGATACAGAAAACCTATCAAGACACACACCACCACGGACAAGATGAACCATTTCCGGTTGCGATATACCGCCGACAGCATATCGGCAATCACCGTGCTCTCCTGCTGGCGGCTGTCATTAAAATCTATGAAGTCCAAATCTTCAAACCTATCTTTTCCCATAAACTTTTTTCTTTACTGTTTTTTATTTGAATATAAGCACTGCCAAGGATACCATTACCGATAGAATGGAAGCGAACGTGCCTATGGTTCTGTTCTGGTTAATCTCCCGTTGCCCCGCCTTTACCTTATTGGGTTCTACATATACTACGTCGTTCTGTTGCAGGTAATAATAAGGAGAGGATAATAAATCTTTATTCCGCAAATCCAGCGAAGCCACTACCCGCTCTCCGTTTTCCTCCCGGATAACCTTTACGTTTTCGCGCTGCCCGTAAACGGTCAAGTCGCCTGCAAGACTCAATGCGTCCAGCAAGGTAATGCGGTCGCTGGTAATTTCGAATGTACCCGGCCGGTTCACTTCTCCCAATACCGACACTTTGAAGTTCAAGAATTGAATGGTTACGATAGGGTCTTTCATCAGCCCCTTTTCTATCAATTGGTTTTTGATATATATTGTCAATTCGGTACGTGTCATCCCTTGTACCTTGATAACTCCCAACTGCGGGAAGTCGATGTATCCCTCTTTATCCACCAGATAGCCCAGTACTCTATTCTGTCCCCCTGCATATCCGGTATTGCTGTTGGCAATCTGGTAACTCACCATTGGCAAGTTGAACATCTGCGCCAGTTCGGGGTCTTTGCTGTTCACCATGATAGAAAGCAAATCATCCGGATGAATCTTAAGGTCATAATCCTGTGTTATCTTTTGCCGATAGTCATCCGGCACATCTTGCAGGTACGAAATCTGTTTTTGAGACGCACAGCCTGCCAGGACACATAGCACGAAGGCTATACATCCCCACTTCTTCATGTTCTTTACCATATTATTTTATCGATTGTTTTTTATTTTTTCAGTGCATAAAAGCTACGAGTACTTTTTTTATCACATTCTTTGTTTAATGATTTTAAATGCGAACCCATTATTCTCTCCTTTTTTCAAGCTCATTTACAAATGAATACATATACTCATTTATATCTATAAATAAGCGGTTTATAGTGCCTCGAATATTTTCCTGTTCTTTCTTATAACTCAAATTGGCTTTAAAACATTCTATCCATTCTTCAAAATCCATACTTTTTCGATTGTGTAGCACTCCCAATCGAGAAGCAGCATAGTTCGCCGGCATATCATATCTAATTCCTAAATAATATGAGGGAACCCCCAATAAAGCAGCTTCACGCGCCATGCTATCTCCCGAAGATATTAAAGCGCAACTATAATAGATAAGAGAATGAATACCCTCAACCGGTTCTTCCAACAGTATCCAGTCCTTAGGATACATATCTTTTATAGATTTATCTTCCAAAGAGAACAACACTTTCTTATCTTGAGGTATTTTTGAGGCAATATCCATAACAGCCCCCGCACTCTGTCCCGCATAATTAACCGTACCTACCGATACCTCCCTTACAAAAAAATATTCTTTAGGTTTCAGTTTATATTTATCCAAAAATTTCATATCTGGTACAAAAACATTCGGAGCCAGATATGCCCATTCTTTAAGGACTGGCAGAACTTTTACCTTGGACGACAAAGTATAACCGGGCGGAAGTTCGTAAAGACAGTAATGAGATATCTTCGAAAACCACATTTTAGGTTTAAAAGCAAGTGTATGCGGGTCGTCGTCGAATGTACATGTAGGAAAATCTCTTACTTTTCCTATAAGGGCACTCAAAAAAGCATTGGAATAGGATATATCTATCCGCTTATTCAATGACCATAAAAACAGTTTGACAATCCGTATTAAATTAGCATCGATTATAGCCGACCATTTAACGAGCCTATGCTTTCCTATAATATAAATCTTTATTGTAGGATATGCAATCAACTCTTTTTGAATTATCAAGGGCATCTTCCCCCTATTCAAAACTGTGATATATACCAAATGGCCTTCTTCAGCCAAACGAATAATAAGATTCTTATAGAAATTGTATTGCGGAGTATGGCATATATCAAACCATACATGTACCTTTTTCCTACCAACAGATTCCTCTATAACCATTCTCACCCTCCAATTCTTTTATCCTGACCAGGTCAATTACCGTTTGCCCTTTTCTTATTTTTATAGCCTTAAAAGCCTCGTCATTATTAGCAATAATGATAATCTCTGCCCATTTTACCAAAGACTCCATATCGTCCTGTAACATACTATTCAGATGTGGCAGTTTTTCGGTAATTACACTTTTATTTTTCCCAATCAAACGAGCCAGAGAAACATTTTTATCATAGATTTTAATCTCGTACCCTTTACCATGCAATGTTTCTATTACATTTATAATAGGACTATTTCTCATATCGTCCGTTCCCGCTTTGAAACTCAATCCTAATACACCGATTTTCTTATATCCTATAGTTTGAATCCATTCTATGGTATTTTCTATATGATATTGGTTACTGTTTTCTATGGCATTCAAAACCGGAGCTTCCACATACAAATCATGAGCCATTGTTTTCAAAGCCTTTAAGTCTTTAGGCAAACAACTGCCGCCGTATGCAAATCCCGGTTTAAAATAGTAAGGAGAGATATTAAGCTGCTTATCCATACAGAAAATACGCATCACCTCATGCGAATCAATTCCACACGATTTGCATATCCTTCCTATTTCATTAGCAAAAACCACTTTGAGAGCATGATAAGAGTTGTTTACATACTTTATCATTTCAGCAACTTCTATAGGGACTATTTCGAGGGGTGCAGCCATAGGAGCATACAACTCCGTCATAATATCCCGTGCCTTTTCACAATCCGTACCTATTACAGTCAACGGTGGGTTCATGTAATCCTTTACGGCTGTTCCTTCTCTTAGGAATTCAGGATTAGATACAACAGCAAAATGCACATTCCTCGTTTTTCCGGATATTCCTTCTATTATTTCGCTTACTTTTTTATTCGTACCGGGAAATACGGTTGACCTGATAACAATAACATGAAACCCGTTTTTCTCTTTCAAGGCCTCTCCTATTTCTTTAGCAGTCTGATAGATATAACTCAAGTCCAAATGTCCTTTGTTAGTAGAAGGAGTACCTACGCATACAAAAGAGATATCACTTTCTTTCACAGCCTCCATATAGTCATGTGTAGCACTGATTCTCCCTTGTAAATGTTGTTCTTTGATGATTTCGCCTATTCCCACTTCCACAATTGTAGGTATTCCTTCATTTATATTTTTTATTTTTTCAGGAGAAATATCTACCCCGATAACCTTATGCCCATTCTGCGCTAAGCATCCCATGCCTACACACCCTACATAACCTAATCCAAAAAATGAAATGTTCATTATTCTATCTTTTATAATTTGACTATTCTAAATATTTCATATAATATTGTCTGACTTATTTAAACTAACATCATACTTGTTAGCAGCAAATTAGCCCTATTATGTATATATCCTTTTATCAATTACTATATCATTCATTTTACTTTAGCATATTTGGTACAAAACAGAATAAAATCACTCATTCGGCTCATGATTCCTCTTAAATTCCGGTTTTTCGGCTCACATTGAGCTGTATTTATTAATTTTTATCGTATATTTGAGCCGAATCAACACTATATCATCATGAAATTGCATAGCGAAATACTTGAATACCTTCATTATCATCCAGAATCTTCCAGAAGCGAGATTACCGACGGTATTGCAATCAAAGCAAGTCCCGCCACCCTTAAACGAGCAATATCCGAAGCTGTGGAACAGAAGCTTATTCATGTCACCGGAAAAGGAAAAGCCACGAAGTATAGCATTACTCCGCAAGCCCATGTGCTGATGACGTTTGATATCGACACTTATTTTGAGAAAGAAATCGATGAACGTACCATACAGCAAGGATTCAATTTCGAATTGATTCAGAATATATTACCTCGTGTCATTCTGTTTTCCGATGAAGAGCTTCATCATTTAAACGGTTTGCAAGCAACATTTACAAAGAATATATCCCAATTGTCCCCCCTCGAATATGCTAAAGAAATGGAGCGGTTAGGCATAGACTTAAGCTGGAAATCCTCACAGATAGAAGGCAATACATACTCCTTGCTTGAAACAGAACGCTTGTTGACCGAACGTGAAGAAGCAAAAGGCAAAAGCAAGGAAGAAGCCATTATGCTGCTCAATCATAAAGAAGCCTTAAAATTCATACTTCAAGAACCGGATTATTTAGAGACCCTAACCATAAGCCATATCGAAGACATTCATAGTATTCTGACCGATAATTTGAATGTAGACCGGAATATCCGTTCCCGTCGTGTCGGCATCACCGGCACTAACTATCGTCCGCTCGACAACGAATTTCAAATCAGGGAAGCGATGCAGGATACCTGTAAACTGATTAACGCCAAATCCTGCGTTTTTGAGAAAGCATTGTTAGCACTGGTTCTATTATCATACATACAACCATTTACCGACGGCAACAAAAGAACTGCACGTATCGTAAGCAACTCATTGCTGATTGCCAATTCATATTGTCCCATTTCGTTCAGGACTGTCGATTCTATCGATTACAAAAAAGCAATGCTTATTTTCTATGAACAAAATAACATTTCTGCTTTTAAGAGAATATTTATGGAACAATTCGAGTTTGCGGTGAACACTTATTTTTGATAAATAGTACCTTCCCTTCTGTTTCTAATACAATCTCTGTGTTTAATACAACAAAACATAACGAGCAAGTGATAGGTGTTTTGCAAAAAATAACTACCACTTCTCTTTTTATATGTATCTTATAATTTTAGATATAATAAAATTTATTTTCCAGAAAAGTCATATTCCGAAACACAATAATCATCCTTTCCAGAAGGCATTTTAGGAATTTCTGCAACAAAATTCAGTTCAATCTTTGAATCCGGAAAGTTTTTAGCAAAATTATCAACTACATAATCAAATGTGGATATGGGCTCATTTTCGTTTTTAGGTTTAATCAGTATACATATATCTCCCGAACTATCTTGACGGACTTGAAATTGGTCTATTTTTTGATAAAGCTCTGCATGTTCTGCTTTATGGTAATCCATATTTTTAAACATCATATTATCTATAACTATAGAGGTAAAGGGGTGACCTTGTTTATTAAACAAAGTTTTCCCTGTTCTACCTACGATATGTTCTATCAAGCGAGAGGAACGTCCACACGAACATTTTTGCTTTTTTATTGTTGCCATATCTCCTATCTGGTATCGGATAAAAGGAAACACATAATTATTTAAGTCGGTTGTTATCACAAATCCTGGATTTCCATTTTTTACTATATTACCTCCTTTATCTACTATTTCAACTATACACTGCTCCTCGGTTATGTGTAATCCTTCGTGCATATAACATTCATGGGATACTACTCCTCCGTCTCCTGCTCCGTATTGGTCATATACAGGTACGTGGAATACTTTTTGTATAGTGTATCGGTGTTGTGGTAATAACATTTCTCCTGTTGTCAACACCATACGAATTTTAGGAATAGCTAATTTATTTTCTTCTATGAACTTACTTAGATTATAAATAGCTGCCGGATAGCCACGAATAACTTTTGGATGATAATTCATCAATTTTTCATAAATCTTACGAATCCCCTTATTAGACATATCCGAACAATCACACTTTAAATTATTCATTATAAACTTATCAAAAATATCTTTTTTAGTAAGTTTATTCCTCTCTGCCTTTGTCTTTACCAATGAATTACCACCAAGTGTGAAAATTTTTTCACCTAAAGAAAAACCATACCACTCCCAGGCTCTGAATGAAGATGACCACCTGATTCCCCATGTTGCCTTATCCGTCATAAAATTTAGTGGTATTCCCGTACTTCCACCAGAGGTTTCTTTATGAGCTTTGCGTTGAGAAACATCCAAACTAATCATATCGTCATAATTATCCCTGATTATCTGTTTTGTCAAAATCGGAAGTTTTGCTAAATCAGCACGGCATTTTATGTCTTCTGGTTTTAAATTAAGTTTATCAAAAAGTTTGGTGTAATAAGGGACATTCATATAACAATGATGAATTAAACGCTTCAATTTTTCATTTTGCAAATTCATCAATTGTTCCTCAGAATACCAATCAGTCCGTTTTAGACGTACATATTCCTTTAATATGTCGCTTTTTTGTATTTTAGCCGCAACAGGTAATAGTACATACCTGTCTATTTTACTATATAAACTCATAAGCATATTTCTATTAAACAACTTCTAATAATTATTATATGTCAAATTTCACGCACTATAAATGCTTTATATCAAAACGTCATTTTTCGTAAAATAATAATAGATTGGATTTTATATTTTCCCACGAATAATAAGATAGACTTTTATAAGCCTCTCTCGTCATCTTTAATACCCTCTCTTGATTATTCACTGCCCAAAGCATTTTTCCCGATAGCTCAATAAAATTATCACTTTCAAATAGTAATCCTGTCCTACCATTTTCTATCATATACGGTACACCTCCCACATTACTCGATATAACTAGTAAACCTGCATTAAATGCTTCCAAGACAGACATCGGTTGGTTATCGATTACCGGAGAAGAAATAAATATATCGGCTTTATTAAGATAGGAGTATATCTCACAATTATCCACATGCCCACAAAAGCATATATTCTTTATACCTTTTTGCTCAACCATAAACTCCAATTCTTTCCTGCTGCATCCGTCTCCGACAATATACAGTTCGGATGTAGGTATTTGTTTCTGTACAATTTCAAAAGCTTTGATAATACATCCTATATTATAAGTCGGCGAAAGTGTACGAATGCTAATGAAACAAGGACGAACGGCAGTACGTTCTCTAAAATACTTGTTATCTAACTCTAAGATATTGGAAACAATCCGGTAAGGTATACGGTGTTTTTCAAATATAGAAGCTATAAATCCGGATAATACGATATTTACATCTGTTTTACGTAAAAAATAATTCACCAATACTGGATGCCTTTTAAAAAAAACATCTGCTTCTCCACCATGATAAGTTAAAATAATTCTTCTATTTAACAATCTACCTATCATGATTCCTGCTATTGCCGGCAAGAACCCCCAATGGGAACAGGCATGAATATGGAAAACGTCATATCTATAACCGACAAATATCAACCTTAATGGCAGGAATAATCTAACAAAAGAATTATACTTCATTGAAAAGATTCGGGCAGTAACCCCCTCTTTCAAAAGTTTTTTATATAACAGTTCAACCTGTCCGGATATGCCACCAATACTTGATTTATAGTTAGCTATCAATAATACTTTCATGTTATTAGTTTTTATAATTTTAAAGTAGGCATATCAATTATTCGACTATCCGAGAAGTTTTTTCAGAAAAAAGAAGCTGGGTATTTCCATTAACCGTATCACAATGTAACTAAAAACAAAAGCCGAAATAGCCGCTAATACAAACTGCGGCAAACCTGTATGAATTTCCGGAAAAAAGTGTATTAAAATTGCCACGAAAAACATATGGGAAAAATAAATTAAAGTACTCATTTTCCTATACCATGGAAAAGAATTCCTATCAGGTAGCTTTATCGAAATTACTATAAGTAAAGTGCAAAAACAAAGTAAATGTTTAGAGAAAGGCAAGCCATACAAATAGGCAATTGCAGATACTAATGTCATAAAAAAAGCCCATGCAAAATGTTTCAAAAAAAAATCTTGCCACTTACTCAAAAAAAGCCCAACAGCAACAAATCCAAAACCAACAAATAAGCCGTTTCTCGTAGTAGAAAAAATCTTTTCATACACATATATAAAATTTCCACATATACCATCCATATGTTCTACTTGCAAAATATTATTTATCCCCCAACCAATTATTGTAAAACAAAGTCCGCAAGTCAATATCCATTCTATTGTAAATTTCCACTTTATTAATATTTTTACAATAAACGAAGCCCAAACCAAAGCCAACAAATACCATAAAGGCCAACTCATATAGTTCTCGCCGACAAATATGACATTTCTACAAAAGATTGCAAATGCTCTTACTAAACTATTACCCTCAATTATGCATGAGCCATAAAAAGTCAATGGTAAATATAATACCGTCCATAAGAAATACAGTTTTAGCAATTTGACTATATACATATTAATTGTCCAATCCACACAATTGCTATTACCACAAGAAATATACACACTCATTTTTTTCTGTAACAGAAAGCCTGAAAGAACAAAAAACATGGGTACTACCAATGGGCAAATAAACCCTGTAAAAAAGGTATGGTCATAATCAGTATGTATTGCCACAACGAAAAAGCTCATGAAAAACTTCAAGAGGTCTATACTGTTATAATGTTTCATTTAAGTAATCCGATTGTTATAAAAAAACAACTTCAACATATTACAAAATCCACTCCAATTATAACTTTTATACCGTAAATGGATTGTTCCTATCTTTTCACTAATGATAATCGGAATAGAAACCGGCACGTATTGCATCAATCCGATACATATAATCACAAAAAACAGTGGGTCTTTAAACTCTATACTCGAAAATGACCAAGCACAAGTCATCATGAGTAATAATATGCGGCTAAACAAAGACAAGTCATGTTTTAAAGTTCTCCAAAATCGCCAGATAAGTATAGGAAAAAAGATTAAAAAAGAGACTCCCCAATGAATACAATTATTCAGTAACGAACCTGACCCCTTTATTACAACTCCACTACTTGTTTTCAATAAACCATTATCATTCAGACCATATCCCCAAGGCCATTTGTAAACATTACTTTTAGTAACTAAAAAATTAGGTATTCGGCTAACATTTTGCCCTTCAACGAGAAAATCATAATCGGAAATCTCTTTTGTTTTTACATCATCCACAATTAGATTTATTTTCTTCATTCCGAATGATGATGCATAGAAGGAAAGCAAGAAAATTCCTACTCCTAATATACTTAAAACCTTATAAGACACCTTTTTCTGATTGAATGCAACGAATGCAAATATCATAATCAGACTAATCAAATAGGTCGTTGAAAGTGTTGACAGTCCGATAATCATTACTATCCACATTTTCCTATCTATTTTTATATTATTCCTCGTTAGGCGTAAACATATCCAAAAAGATAGTATAAAGCCGAAGAATGAGGGTTCGGAAGTAAATCCACTGTTCCTCAATAAACCATCTGTCACCCACGAGGGATATGCTGTATAAACCAGGAAACTCCAACGTTCCCTTGAATCATCATCGACCGTTAAATTTATAAAGTTCAGATAATCATGGAAAAAGGAAAAATCAAATAACTGTACCAACCAAAACGGAACGCTTATTAAAGCAAGAATGTATACGGTCTTATCATAAAAAGAAAAGAAATTGGCGATGACATATTTTAAAAAGAAATAAGCTGTTAGGAATCGGATATTATATCCTACATAATTACTTAAGAACTCCACGGACAGACCTCCCCATTTCAGTACTGATATAAAATTTATCAAAGCAAATACCAAAATAGGAATTAATATGATAGCATCGAACCTTTGTTTGCTTTCAATCGCAACAGTAAGCCCATAAAAAAAGAAAAATAGCAGAACAATGGCATTCCCCGCAAAGATGTTAGGGTTCGCCCCGATATAAATGAGTACATAGGCAATATTTATTACATGCTTTAGAACCGTATTATTCATACAATTTTATCTTAATTTATCTGTCCCTATCGTTTTCCTCAGAAAGTCTTTTATCCTAAAATACGGCTCTGCAAGAAGTGAGTAATAGATGCTATCACCAACAATCCGCTTTAGTAAATACGGAAAAGTTTTTTTCTCTTTTGCAGTCCAACTCCCTTCAAAATGATGAATTGAATACGTTTGGGGGGTAATCCGAATCTTATTGGTTCTATTATCCTTCGGAGAAAAATAATAATGCGGAAATACCGACACAACTTTATCTGAAAAATCAAATTGCGTTATATCCTTGATTCTTTTTACCTGATAATTATATTCTTTAAAACATTTCATTATTATGACCGGTAAGGGCGTAGTATCCATTTCTCCATTATTCGATATAAAAGACCGTTGTTCATAATATCTCAACAACATAGAAAAAAGAGGATGATTTTTTTCAGTCCCCAATACCGCAGCCTCCACTGTATTGGTTAACTCGTATCTTTCTATACCTATAAAATATGGCAGTTCCAATAAATCATCGAACTTTTTTAGAACCTCCACATCTAAATCCAAATATATACCTCCGTAATTCTTTAATGCCCATATTCGAATATAATCTGCTGCAAAGGCATATTTTTTTCTTTCAAAGGCTTGTTTAGTCCAAGTTACAGAGTCAATATCAAAGCTATCCCTATTCCATAGAATAAATTTATAATCCGGTAAGTATCGGTGCCAGCTTTCCAGGCACTTCCTTATTTTATCCGGGTAAGGGTCATTACTAAGCCAACAGTAGTGAATAATTTTAGGTATCATATAAATAAATGGGGTTACATTTTTTTTATAATCAATGTCTTTAACTTCGAACAGTAAAAGTCAAACTCTTTAATTTTAAACAGTTTAGAAAAAAGAACGTACATGGCAATATAAGCAAAGGCCTGGATAATAACCTGCCAAACAGGTGCAACAATGAAAAAGGAAGATGCCAAATAAACAAAAATTGCTGGTAATACCGCAATGAATAATGTAAGGAAAAGGTCTCCGAATTGGGCTCTAAAATCATAGTGAATCAGTTTTCCCACATACATGGAAGCTCCGATATAAAACAAGAACTGAGACAACGTATATCCTATAAGTAGGCCAATCATGTCAAACTTAATGCTGATAACAATAATAATCAGCCCTATCGTCCTAAGTACAAATTCTAAAATAAAGACTCCCTTACTTTTTCCTAAAGATTTGATGACATTCGTATGAGTTTCGAACAGAGTTGTCAGTAAACCGGCGACAGTAAGAAGCTGAAAATAGGGAATCATCGGAAGCCACTTACTCGTAAACAAAACGGTAATCAATGGTCGTGCTACTATAATCAGAATCATCGCCATTGGAAAATAAACGAATGCTATCGACCTGATACATTTTGAAAAAGCATTTTTTAGTCTTGCTATGTCATCTTGGATACCCGAAAAGATAGGGAAAGTCACATTTATAACAGCCGAAGAAATACAGTTCCGCGGTACATCCTGCAACTTTCCGGCTTGAGTATAATACCCCAATTCCATAGGTGAGAAACACTTCCCGATAATCAATGAAAGTACATTATAATAAAGGCGATTCAATATCGAATTGAAAAACATGAAACTACCGAAATTCAGTAAGCCGGTAATAGACTGCCAGTCAAATACCCACAACGGTCTCCAACGGTTATATCTCCAATATGCCAAACACTGTACTATTCCTGTAACAAGTAATTTTGCAACTAAGCTCCATACTCCTGCCCCCCAATAAGCGAATAAAATTCCTACCGAAGTACCGAAGATAACGGAACTCAAATTAATTTTAGCGATTCGTCCGAATGCCAGTTTCTTTCTCAATACATTCTGCTGTACCTGCATTAAAGCATTTATTACGAGAATAATACCTTGTATCTTCAATATATCGCTCAGCAAAGGAATCTCATAAAAGTCAGCTATCAAAGGAGATGTTAAAAACAACGTTGCATACAACACAAATGATAAACCCAGATTCCAATAAAACACTGTCGAGTAATCTGTTGCAGTTGGATTTTTCTTTTGAATCAACGCACTTCCGAAGCCACCGTCGACGATAGCGTCGGATATGCTGATAAAGACCAACAGCATACCGATACATCCGAAATCATCCGGAGACAGTAAACGGGCTAATACAAGGTTGGAAACAAATAAGAAAAATGACGAGCCAAAGCGTTCTACCGCATTCCATATCATTCCTGATATGGCTTTTTGCTTCAATGATTCGGGCATTGAAAAATATATAAGGATATGGTTAAGGAGTTAAATGAACCTATCTCCTTTTTATTTATTACACGTTCAAAATTTATAGCATTTTCTTAAAGCGCCTCTTTGTCATCTTCGACTCTTTCAAGCAATCTTTTAAAGCAGAGAACTGTTCTTTGGTCAGTTTACCCATTAATTCGACTTTGGTTTCTCTGTTCTCAATCCTCCCCTTCCACCTTTCGATATCGGCTTCCGCAACCGTACGGCCTACATCATACCTCACGTATTCGTCTGTCCTCTCCTCGCAGCTGTGGCTGTTCCGGATACGGCTCACGATAAAGTCCGATTCCTCAATCATCACGAAACACTTGCCATCCATCAGACAGAAAACCGAGATGTTGCCGTTATAATGGAAAATCTCGTGTATTAGGTAGGCGGAGCGTTCCAGGGCCATCCTGCACTTGCCGCAGCAGTAAAGGTAAATGCCGCGTAGGTTATTGCGCTCTTTCTTAAGCATTTCCAGGACTTAGTCGCGGAGAAAAACGATAGCGGCTATTTCTTTTTATTGCATAATCCGGAGGCGGATATGACAGGTTGCCACCTTTTTTATAACTTTTCGTTACGCGCGCGAGAATTTATTGATAAATGTAACGATTACATTTATCAATTTTAAAACACATACCCCTGTAAAAGTTGGAAATATGGCTGGCAACCTGTCAACTACGGGCGGGGAACATACAGTCGCATATAGTCCGCCTCGAGCCGTAAGTCCAACTCTGTCAATACGTTACACAGTTCTGCGGGGTGATTTTTAGCTCTTCCCGGTAGATGCGGAACACGCTGTAATACTGGCTCAGTTTTAAACTTTCGCCCTTTTTACCTTGCCATAGGTCTGGGGACTCATCGAGATTTTACGGCAAATCTCTTTGTCGCTCAGGCGTTTGCCACCTACAGGAATCGTGTTCTGGAGCAGTTCTAGGTAGTCACCGAGCTCCAAGTGGACGAATTCCGGATTTAGATTTTGAGTCATCTATAAATGTTTTTAAAAGTTAATAATGTTAATATATCATCTGTCCGGTTCCCACATGCGGGAACCGCCATTTTCCGTATCCGGCGCTTTATTCGGAACTTCACTCCGTAAAACCCTAATAACGACAATAATGAAAGAAACTTCAATCAGCCTTTTCAAAGGTTACTCGGATACACATCCGCAGGACAGCACGTTACAGGAAATCGTAAACCTTATCCGCAACGATGCACTGGTGCGCGACCGCACCGAGAAACACCGCTATTACAGCCATAACGGGCAAAGGGCTGCCGCTGCATGGGAGAAAGCCGCCTGCCCGTGTTTTGCCGTTGCCGTGTGCTTCGGAGACGGCAAGCAGGCAGAGAACATCACGGGCTGGACTTCGCTGGCGCTGGCAGACATCGACCATATCGACGCCGACCGCCTGCCGGAACTTATCGGACGTGTCCGCGCCGACAAGCATACGCTGCTGTCCTACACCACTATCAGCGGTACGGGGCTTCGCATTATCTACCGTACGGACTGCCTGACGGCCACTCCGGAGAAGAACCGGAAAATCTATTCCAAAATCTTCGAGCAGGGCAACCGCTATTATGCCGGCCTGCTGGGTTGCGAATGCGACCTGAAATGTAAGAATATCACGAGGCTCAGCGGACTGGCGCACGACCCTGATGTCTATTTCAATCCTGATGCCGTTGCCATGCCCGTCGAACTGAAAGGCGACAAGAAAGAGCAGCCCGCCAAACCCTCTGTCCGCAACAGGCGGCTGGAGAA
>ERZ779889.1446-NODE-1446-length-23603-cov-10.408825_pt1 | contig 23603 bp, 15 predicted proteins | sample MGYA00511030_ERZ779889 | MGnify/ENA primary metagenome ERZ779889 (study PRJEB29588, sample SAMEA2160616) | human gut metagenome | biome: human gut; feature: human-associated habitat; material: faeces | place: Denmark | collected 2008/2010 ...
CGACCCGCCCGGGGGGTTGGTATACTCCACCAGGCTGCGCGCCTCCTCCGAGCTCAGAGTGCCCCCTCCGAGGGCGATGACTCCCCCGCCGGCGGAAGCCGGGCCGAGCAGTTCGCGCAGGGCCTCGAGCTCGGATTTCCTGAACGCCGCCTCGCCCTCGCGGAAAATCTCCGGTATGCTGCGACCCTCGCGCCTCACGACCAGTTCGTCGAGGTCGGTGAACCCGGCGCCGAGCAGTTCGGCCAGCTCGCGCCCCGTGCTGCTCTTGCCGCAGCCCATGAATCCTGTAAGAGATATTGCCTTCACAAGATTGTAAAGATACGGATTTTTGATTACCTTTACTTTTCAAAACGAAATTATATATCATGTCACTCAACAAAGTAATGCTCATAGGCAACGTGGGGAAAGACCCCGAAGTCCGTTACCTCGACGGAGCCGGACAGAACGGCGCCGGAAGGAAGGTGGCAACCTTCACCCTCGCAACCTCAGAGAGGTACAGGGACCGCAGCGGAGAATCACGCGAGAACACCGAATGGCACAACATAGTGGCCTGGGGCCAGCCCGCGGACATAGTCGAAAGGTTCGTGAAGAAGGGCACCCAGCTCTACATAGAAGGCAGGCTCAGGACCAGGAGCTGGACCGACAAGAACGGCGGCACCCGCTACACCACCGAAATCAACGTGGACAACCTGCAGCTACTCGGCCGCAGGGACAGCCAGGGAGAAGGAGGATACCAGCAGGGCGGCTATCAGCACGGAGGTTACCAGCAGAACGGCGGAGGCTACCAGCAGAACGGCTATCAGCAGGGCGGTTATCAGCAGAACAGCTACCAGAAGCCCTACCAGCCGCCCGTGGAGCCCGCACAGCCCGCGGCAGCCGCTGACGACCCGGCCGACGATCTCCCGTTCTGAGCAGGGACGCCGGCACAGACCAATGACATAAACTGCGGAGGCCCGGCACCTTGCGGCCGCGGCCTCCGCCATTCCGAAAAATCAACAGAGACAAATGGCAGAAAAAGTTAGAAAGCTACTGAACGACTACCCCGCAGCAAGGTGGGCCGTTCTGATTCTCATCGCGCTCGCGATGTTCTTCGCATATATGTTCGTCGACGTGATGTCGCCCCTCAAGTCGCTCATAGAGAGCACGAGAGGCTGGGACAGCGGAGTGTTCGGAACCTACGCCAGCGCTGAATACATCCTCAACGTCTGCGGCTTCCTGATTCTCGCGGGCATCATACTCGACAAGATGGGCGTGCGCTTCACCGGCATACTGTCCACCTCGCTGATGGTGGTCGGCGCCTGCATCAAGCTCGTGGGCGTCAGCGAATGGTTCCAGACCACCGCGTTCTGCGACTGGCTGAACAGCTGGTGGGTGGCCATGCCCGGCAGCGCCAAGATGGCCTCACTCGGATTCATGGTGTTCGGATGCGGCTGCGAGATGGCCGGCACCACGGTGAGCAAGGCGCTCGCCAAGTGGTTCAAAGGCAAGGAGATGGCCCTCGCGATGGGTCTTGAGATGGCCATCGCGCGCCTCGGAGTGTTCGCCGTGATGTGGCTCTCCCCCGCGATCGCCGGGAAATTCGACGGCTCCGTGGTGGCTCCCGTGGCATTCTGCACCCTGCTGCTGCTCATCGGCCTCATCAACTTCATCGTGTTCTCAGTGATGGACAGCAAGTTCGACAAGCAGCTCGTGGCCGCCGGACTTGCCACCGACGAGAAGTCGCCCGAAGACGAGTTCCACGTGCGCGACCTCGGAAAGATATTCTCCAGCAAGATGTTCTGGCTGGTGGCCCTGCTCTGCGTGCTCTACTATTCGGCCATCTTCCCCTTCCAGAGATACGCCCCCAACTATCTCGAAGTGACCCTCGGAGTGGACGCGGCGACGGCTTCAAGGCTGTTCAGCTGCTTCCCGATACTGGCCATGTGCCTGACGCCGCTTCTCGGCATCTTCCTCGACCACAAGGGTAAGGGAGCGTCGATGCTGATGCTCGGCGCCGTGATCATGATAGTCTGCCACCTCTGCTTCGCCTTCGTGCTGCCGGCCTTCCCCCGCCAGTGGTTCGCCGTGCTGCTGGTGGTGGTGCTCGGAGTGAGCTTCTCCCTCGTGCCTGCGGCGCTGTGGCCCAGCGTGCCCAAGATCATCGACGAGAAGATTCTCGGCAGCGCCTACTGCCTGATCTTCTGGGTCCAGAACATAGGACTCTGCCTCGTGCCGCTGCTGATAGGCTCAGTGCTCGAGAGCACCGGAGGCTACCTGGCCCCGATGATCATCTTCTCATCCTTCGGAGTGCTGGCCTTCGTGTTCAGCATACTGCTCAAGGCTGAAGACCGCAAGCAGGGCTTCGGTCTCGAGCTGCCCAACATCCAGGACAAGAAAGACTGACGGCGATGGCAGGGCTGCGTCCGACAATTCCGGGAAAAGCCGGCAGAGCATGCTGGATCGCGCTCATCTGCCTGATGGTGCCGATGTTCGCGTCGTACTTCTTCGACGACATGTTCTCCACCCTCTCCCAGATCTTCCAGCACCCTGAATGGCTGCAGCTCGGCTGGGACAGCGCCGACTACGGCTTCTACGCCGGCGGCTACAGCTTCCTCTGCGTCTGCGGAGGGCTGATAGTCTGCGGCGTGCTGCTGGACGTCTTCGGCGTCCGCATCGTGGGCTCCGTGTTCGTGGGGCTCATGGCCGCCGGCGCCGCTCTGGTGCTGTTCGCGCTGCGCTCCGGGCTCGACCCGCAGAAGTCGCTCACCATAGCCTACATAGGCTGCATGATCTTCGGGCTCGGCAGCGAAATCGCCGGAGTGGCCGTCACGCGCTCGATCGCCAAGTGGTTCAAGGGGCGCAACGTGGCCTTCGCGATGGGCGCGCAGGTGGCCGTGGCCCGTCTGGGAACCGCCACCGCGTTCATCCTGTCGCCCGTGCTCGTGGCGCAGAAGGCTCCGGGAGAGATCTACTCCCTGGCGGAGACCGCCCGCCCGGCGATGTTCGGACTCGGGCTGATACTTCTCGGCGTGCTGCTCTGGGGCGTTTTCGTGGCCATGGACGCACGCTTCGACAGGCAGAACGGCATAGCCTCGGGGCGCGGCAAGGTCAAGGAGGAGGACAAGTTCAAGTTCTCCGACATCCTCAAGGTGCTCACCAACCCCAGGTTCCTGATGATAGCGCTGCTCTGCGTGTTCTTCTACTGCTGCATCATCTCATTCAAGAAATTCGGGACTTCGATAGTGATCCCCCGCTTCGGAATGGAGCTGGACAGCGCAAAATGGGTGATCTCGATGATACCTTTCTTCACCGTGGTGTTCACCCCGCTGTTCGGTGCCCTGGTCGACAAGGTCGGCAGGGCTACGCTCTGGATGGTGACCGGAGCCCTGATGGTGCTCGGCGCCCACCTGCTGCTCTGCTTCGCTCCGGAGGGAGTGCCCTTCTGGGGATATTTTTCGATCGCGGTACTCGGCGTGGGCTATTCCCTCGTCCCCTCCGCGATGTGGCCGAGCGTGCCCAAGATAGTTCCGGAGAGGAACCTGGGCACCGCCTACTCCCTGATCTACTGGATACAGAACATGGGCATGCTGCTCGTCCCCATCTTCGTGGGCCGCATATTCAAGGCCGACAGCGGAGTGACGGCGGCCGTGAGGGCCGAATATATTTTCATCGCACTCGGGTGCGTGGCCGTCTGCGTGGCCTTCCTGCTGCTGCGCTCGTCGCGGAGGCATACCGAGCTTGCACTTGACGAACCCGCCGGAAAGGCCTGACGACAAAAGGAGGCACGGAAATGTATGCGATTCTGGACAAGATAAACAGCCCCGCGGACCTCAAGGGTCTGGGCATGGAGGAACTCAGGCAGCTCTGCGCCGAACTCCGCGGCTACATCATCGAATGCTGCTCCACGAACCCCGGACACCTGGCATCGAGCCTCGGAGCGGTGGAGCTCATAGTCGGCATGCACTACGTGTTCGACGCCCCCGGCGACAAGATAGTCTTCGACGTCGGCCACCAGGCCTACGCCCACAAGATACTCACCGGCCGCAGGGAGGCCTTCAGGACCCTGCGCACCGAAGGAGGCCTGAGCGGCTTCCCCAAGAGGAGCGAAAGCGAGTATGACTGCTTCGGAGCCGGACACTCCTCCACCTCCATCTCGGCGGCCCTCGGCTTCGCCTGTGCATCGAAGATGATGGGGTTGGACGAGAAGGTGATAGCCCTGATAGGCGACGGCGCGATGACGGGCGGACTCGCATTCGAAGGGCTCAACAACGCCGGCGCCGGCAACGCCGACCTGCTGGTCATCCTGAACGACAACAACCAGTCCATCGACGGCAACATAGGCGCGATGCACGAGCACCTGCTGAAGCTCTCGACCAGCACCTCCTACAACAGCTTCAAGGAATCCGTATGGACCGCCCTCGGAGAGGGCAAGTTCAGGCGCTTCCTTCAGCGGTGGATACGCAGCCTGAAATCGTGGATAGTCAAACGCACCGGAGGCGACGTGTTCGAGTCGCTGGGATTCAGATATTTCGGCCCGGTCGACGGCAACAACATCGAGGAGGTGGTCAGCGCGCTGCGCCGCCTCAGTGACATCAAGGGCCCGCGCATACTCCACTGCCTGACCGTCAAGGGCAAGGGCTACCCCGCCGCCGAAAAGGACCCGACCACATGGCACGCTCCAGGGAAGTTCAACCCGCAGACAGCCGAGAGGATCAGCGAACCTCACCTGCGCGACCGCTATCAGGACGTGTTCGGGGAGGTGCTCTGCGAACTCGCCGCGATGGACCCGAAGGTGGTCGGAATCACGCCGGCCATGGCTCAGGGCTGCGGGATGACCAGACTCGCCGCCGAGAGGCCGGGCCAGTTCTTCGACGTGGGCATCGAGGAGGAGCACGCCGTGACGTTCGCGGCAGGCCTCGCCGCAGCCGGAATGAAACCCTTCTGCAACATCTACTCCTCCTTCGCGCAGAGGGCATACGACGAGGTTATCCACGACGTCGCCCTCCAGAACCTGCCGGTGACGCTCTGCCTCGACAGGGCGGGGCTCGTGGGAGAGGACGGCGCCACGCACCACGGCACATTCGACCTGGCGGCGTTCCGCTGCATCCCCAACGCGATAGTCTGCTCCCCCAGGGACGAGACCGAACTCAAGAACCTGATGTACTCGGCATGGCTCAGCAAGACCGGCCCCTATATAATAAGGTATCCGCGCGGAATGGGAGAAGGTGCTGACTGGAAGAATGCGGCGTTCACCGAGATTCCAGCCGGAAGCGCCGAGACCCTCGCCGAGGGAAGCGAGATCGCGGTGATCGCCACCGGACCGGCGGTGAACCGCGCCCTGGAGGCCGCCGCCGCGTATCCCGGAAAGGTGGGCGTCTACAACTTCCGCTTCATCAAGCCTCTGGACGAGGGGCTGCTGGCAAAGATCGCCGGCCGCTGCCGCCATATAATAACAGTGGAGGACGGTTCGCTGAAGGGCGGCCTCTACGGGGCCGTGTGCGAATATCTCATGTCTGCAGGCTTCCCGGGGGTCCGCGTACATGGAATCGGAGTGCCCGACGTCTTCGTGAATCAGGCCAGGCAGCAGGACCAGCTCGAGGAATTCGGAATAAGTCGCAGGGGAATCGAAAAAAAGATTGAAAAAGTTTTTGAAGAAGAGAAATAATTTCTATCTTTGCAATCCCTTATGATAAGGGACTTTGAAATAAACATCATTGCCGATGTAGCTCAGTTGGTGAGAGCGTGTGATTTGTAATCTCAAGGTCGTGGGTTCGACTCCCTCCATCGGCTCATCAGCATAATGTTAAAAAGGGCAAGTACCAGAGTGGCCAAATGGGGCAGACTGTAAATCTGCTGGTTTTACCTTCGGTGGTTCGAATCCATCCTTGCCCACCAAATGAAGGGAGCGGAGCTTCCTGTCAGGCGGGGTTCGTATAATGGCTATTATGCCAGCCTTCCAAGCTGGAAATGGGAGTTCGATTCTCCTACCCCGCTCCAAAACAATCTGCCGATGTAGCTCAGGGGTAGAGCGCATCCTTGGTAAGGATGAGGTCATGAGTTCAAATCCCATCATCGGCTCCAGGAGCCGGTCCTAAGGCCGGCTTATTTTTGCAACAACTTTTATACGTAATATTATGGCAAAAGAAGTTTTCAAAAGGACTAAACCCCACGTTAACATCGGTACAATTGGCCATGTTGACCACGGTAAGACCACCCTTACCGCCGCCATCACCAAGGTGCTGGCAGCCCAGGGTCTGAGCGAAGTCAAGTCTTTCGATCAGATCGACAACGCTCCCGAGGAGAAGGAGCGCGGTATCACCATCAACACCGCACACGTCGAGTATGAGACCGCCAATCGTCACTATGCGCATGTCGATTGCCCGGGCCACGCCGACTACGTGAAGAACATGGTTACCGGTGCCGCCCAGATGGACGGAGCTATCCTCGTAGTAGCAGCAACCGACGGTCCCATGCCCCAGACCAACGAGCACGTGCTTCTCGCAAAGCAGGTGAACGTGCCCAAGATGGTCGTATTCCTCAACAAGGTTGACCTCGTTGAAGACGAGGAGATGCTCGACCTCGTGGAGATGGAGGTTCGCGACCTGCTCAACAAATATGACTTCGACGGCGACAACGCGCCTATCATCCGCGGCTCAGCCCTCGGCGCCCTCAACGGAGAGCCCAAGTGGGAGGAGAAGGTGATGGAGCTCATGGCAGCCGTAGACGAATATATTCCTCTCCCTGTACGTGACAACGAGAAGCCTTTCCTGATGCCTATCGAGGACATCTTCTCAATCACCGGACGTGGAACCGTAGTTACCGGACGTATCGAGACCGGTACCATCCATGTCAACGACCCTGCAGAGATCGTAGGATTCAGCGACAAGCCCAAGCAGACCGTAGTCACCGGCGTCGAGATGTTCCGCAAGCTTCTTGACCAGGGTGAGGCCGGAGACAACGTAGGTCTCCTCCTCCGCGGTATCGACAAGAAGGAAGTAAGGCGCGGCGAGGTTATCGCAAAGCCCGGCACCATCACTCCTCACAAGCACTTCCTCGGACAGATCTACGTCCTGAAGAAGGAAGAGGGTGGCCGTCACACTCCTTTCCACAACCACTACCGTCCCCAGTTCTTCATCCGTACTCTTGACGTCACCGGAGAGATCACCCTCCCTGCAGGCGTAGAGATGGTAATGCCTGGCGACAACGTGGAGATCGATGTTATGCTCATCACTCCTGTGGCTCTGAACGAGAACCTGCGTTTCGCAATCCGTGAGGGCGGCCGCACAGTAGGAGCAGGTCAGGTAACCAAGATTCTTGACTAATCCTGCAAGCAATGATATGGCGAGTGTCATGAAAAGTGACACCCGCCATAATTAGGGGAATAGAACAAGGGTAGTTCAGCGGTCTCCAAAACCGTCGATGTGGGTTCGAATCCTGCTTCCCCTGCAAAATATCAAAGGTTACGATTTGGTAATTGTTTTTAACAGATGCCGCACTTTCCGCTTCCATTTTGGCGGCATCCATTAAACGTAAAGATGAGAAGGTTTATCAATTTCTGCAAAGAGTCGTTCGAAGAACTGACCAAGAAGACGACATGGCCGAACTGGGCGAAACTCCAGAGTTCCGCTCTGCTGGTCATCCTCGCTACAGTGATTCTGGCTGCAATTCTTTGGGTTGTTGACTTCGCTTTCCAATCTCTGATGACCGGAATTTACACTCTGTAAATCTTAGATTCAAATGGGCGAAATGAAATGGTATGTCCTGCGCACTGCAGGAACTAAGGAAAAGAAGGCCAAGGAATACCTCGAGAAGGAAATCGAGAGGAGCGGCCTTCAGGACGAAGTTGCTCAGGTGCTTGTTCCCGTAAAGAAGGAGATAGTCACCAAGAACGGGAAAAGAAAGGCGGTCGACAGGCTGCTTTTTCCCGGTTATGTGCTTATCCAGGCTGAGCTGAGCGCGAAGCTCGAGAACATCATCCGCAACATGGTCCCCGGCATGTCCGGTTTCCTTACCGAGAAGAAATCCACCAACGGCGCCCAGTTTGAAAGGATACCGGTCCCCCTTCGCGACGAGGAGGTCCAGAGAATCCTCGGAAATCAGGACGAGAATGCCGACAGCGCAGCCGAAACGGTTGTCAACTATGAAATCGGAGAGTCCGTATGCATCACCGGAGGCCCTTTCAGCGGTTTCACCGGAGTAGTGGACGAGATTCTCGAAGACAGAAGCAAGATAAAGGTCATTGTGGAAATTTTCGGAAGAAAGACCCAGGTCGAGCTCAGCTTTACACAAGTAACTAAAGTAACTAAAGTTTAACAAGTATTATGGCAAAAGAAGTTACCGGATTCATCAAGCTCCAGATCAAAGGCGGAGCAGCGAACCCCGCACCTCCGGTAGGACCGGCACTCGGTTCCAAAGGCTTGAACATCATGGACTTCTGCAAGGCTTTCAATGCAGCCACGCAGGCCCAGGCAGGGAAAGTGCTCCCTGTAGTGATTACTGTCTACTCAGACAAGTCATTCACTTTCGAAGTCAAGCAGCCCCCCGTGGCGGTATCTCTCAAGGAAGCGGCAAAGATAACCACCGCCTCCGGCGAGCCTAACCGCAAGAAGGTCGCAACGATCACCTGGGACCAGGTCAAGACCATAGCAGAAGGCAAGATGAAGGATCTCAACTGCTTCACGCTCGCTTCAGCGATGCGCATGGTGGCAGGTACGGCACGTAGCATGGGAATCACCGTGAGCGGCGAGTTCCCTGAGAATCTTTAAACCCCAGACGCGTTATGAGCAAGTTGACAAAAAATCAGAAGGCAGTTGCGGAGAAGTTTGATTCTCACAAGTTGTATCCCCTCCTTGAGGCATGCCAGGTCGTAAAGGACATCACCTTCACGAAGTTCGACGCCACCGTGGAGCTCTCCGTCAACCTCGGAGTTGACCCCCGCAAGGCGAACCAGATGGTGCGCGGCATCGTAACCCTCCCCCACGGAACCGGAAAGGTGGTGAGAGTGCTCGCGCTCTGCACCCCCGACAAGGAGAACGAAGCAAAGGAAGCCGGAGCCGACTATGTCGGACTCGACGAGTATATCGAGAAAATCAAGGGCGGCTGGACCGACGTTGACGTTATCGTCTGCACCCCTTCAGTCATGCCGAAGATCGGCGCCCTCGGAAAGATTCTCGGACCCCGCGGACTCATGCCCAACCCCAAGACCGGCACCGTGACCATGGAGATCGGAGCCGCGGTTAAGGCATCCAAGGGAGGCAAGATCGACTTCAAGGTCGACAAGACCGGAATCGTGCACACCGCGATAGGAAAGGTATCCTTCAGCGCAGAGCAGATCTACGACAACGCGGCGGAGGTGATCAACGCCATCGCCAAGCTCAAGCCCCAGACCCTCAAGGGAACCTACATGCAGGGAGCTGCGATCTGCTCAACGATGAGCGCCGGAATTAAAATTGATCTCAAGGCATTTCTCAACAGTGCTGAGTAAAAATTCAATACTATGAAAAAAGAACTTAAAGGTCAGATTATTGAAAGCATCTCAGCGCAGCTCCAGCAGTATCCCAACTTCTACATCACGGATATTGCAGGCCTGAATGCAGGACAGACTAGCACACTCCGCCGCGAGTGCTTCGAGCAGGGAGTAGTCCTCAACGTTGTCAAGAACACTCTGTTCGCACACGTGCTGAACGGACTTGAGAACGAGGAGGTGAAGACCCTCTCCGAGACCCTCGTAGGCAACACCGCCATAATGTACACCACCGTTCCCGCAGCGCCTGCGAAGATCATCAAGAAACTCCAGCGCGACGGCTTCACCAAGCCCGTGATCAAGGGTGCGTATGTACAGGAATGCGTATTCATCGGCGAAGACAAGCTCGATCAGCTCGCAGCCATCAAGACCAGGGAAGAGCTCATCGGAGACATCATCGGTCTCCTCCAGAGTCCCGCCCGCAACCTCGTCTCCGCTCTCCAGAACGCAGCGGAAGGCAAAGGCGACGACGAGAAGATCTACACCGCAGCAGCGGCTCCCGCTGTAGAGGCTGCCCCCGCAGCTGAAAAAGCTGAGCCCGCCGATGCCCCGGCTCCCGCAGCTGAAGAAGCTGCAGCACCGGCAGAAGAGACAAAAGAATAATATTAACAATTAAAAAACGATAAAAGTTATGGCAGACGTAAAAGCCCTCGCAGAAGAGTTGGTAAACCTTTCTGTGAAAGATGTTCAGGAACTTGCTAAAGTTCTCAAGGAAGAATATGGTATCGAGCCTGCAGCTGCTGCAGTGGTAGTTTCAAGCGACGCCGGAGCAGGCGCAGCCGCCGAGGCTGAGCAGACCGAATTCGATGTCATCCTGAAGTCAGCCGGCCAGGCCAAGCTCAACGTCATCAAGGTTGTGAAGGCAGAGCTCGGACTCGGACTCAAGGAGGCCAAGGATCTCGTTGACGGAGCTCCCTCAACAGTGAAAGAGAAAATTTCCAAGGCAGAAGCCGAGGCGCTCAAGGCAGCTCTTGAGGAAGCCGGTGCAGAGGTTGAGGTTAAATAACTTCTCCTCTCCCTGCCAGGGGACAAACAGGTTTAGAGCCGGGGTAATAGGCTCTAAACCTTTTTTCCGTATTAAATTTTTCTCTATTTCCTAAAGGCAGAATATGTCAAAAAAGACCAACAACAAGCGAATAAATTTTGCGACTTCCAAGATTCTGGAGTACCCCGATCTCCTGGAAGTACAGCTGAAGTCATTCAAGGATTTCTTCCAGCTCGAGACCACTCCCGAGAACAGGAAGGACGAAGGCCTTTTCAAGGTATTCCAGGAAATTTTCCCCATCGAGGACACGAGGAACAACTACAAGCTGGAGTTCATCGACTATTTCATCGATCCCCCGAAATACTCGATCGAGGAGTGCCTCGACAGGGGCCTGACCTACAACGTGCCGCTCAAGGCGAAGCTCCGCCTCTCCTGCACGGATCCCGACCATGAGGACTTCGACACAAGAGTACAGGACGTCTATCTCGGAAACATTCCGTACATGACTCCTGCCGGAACCTTCATCATCAACGGTTCCGAGAGAATTATCGTTTCACAGTTGCACAGGTCACCCGGCGTGTTCTTCGACCAGAGCATGCACGCCAACGGAACAAAGCTCTACTCAGCCCGCATCATTCCCTTCAAGGGCTCATGGATAGAGTTTGCAACCGACATCAACAATGTGATGTACGCGTACATCGACCGCAAGAAGAAGCTTCCGGTCACTACGCTGCTCAGAGCCATAGGCTTCAACTCTGACAAGGACATCATCGACATCTTCGACCTCGCCGACGAGATCACCGTCAGCGAAAAGGAACTTGAAGCCAACAAGGGCCGCAAGCTGGCCAACAACGTTCTCAAGACCAAATTCGAGGACTTCATCGACGAGGACACCGGAGAGGTGACTCCCGTGGAGCGCATCGAGATCATCGTCAAGAGAGGCGAAATCCTCGACGACGACACCATCAGCGCAATCCTCGACACCGACGAGAAGACCATACTCCTTCAGAAGGACGAAGTGGGCTCCAACGAGTACGCCATCATCTTCAACACCCTCCAGAAGGACCCGACAAATACCGAGATAGAGGCGATCAACTACATCTACAAGCAGCTGCGCAACTCGGAACCGCCCGATGAGAGCACCGCTAGGGACGTGATCGACAAACTCTTCTTCTCGGAAAAGAGATATGACCTCGGCAACGTGGGCCGCTACCGTCTGAACAAGAAGCTCAATCTCACGATTGACCCCGACGTGCGCGTGCTCACCAACACCGACATCATAGAGATCATCAAATACCTGATCCAGCTGATCAACTCCAAGGCGACGGTCGACGACATCGACCACCTGTCCAACCGCCGTGTGCGCACCGTGGGCGAACAGCTCGCCAACCAGTTCAGCGTGGGACTCAGCCGCATGGCCCGCACCATCAGGGAGAGGATGAACGTCCGCGACAGCGAGCAGTTCAACCCCATCGACCTCATCAACGCCAAGACGCTGTCGTCGATGATCAACTCCTTCTTCGGCACGAGCCAGCTCTCGCAGTTCATGGACCAGACCAACCCTCTTGCCGAAATCACCCACAAGAGGCGTCTTTCCGCGCTCGGCCCCGGCGGACTCAGCCGCGACAGGGCGGGATTCGAGGTCAGGGACGTGCACTACACCCACTACGGCCGACTCTGCCCTATCGAGTCGCCTGAAGGACCCAACATCGGACTCATATCGTCGCTCTGCGTGTATGCGCGCATCGACGACCTCGGCTTCATCGAGACCCCCTACCGCGACGTGAAGAACGGCAAGGTGGACCTTTCGGCCGAGGGATGCCACTATATGAGCGCGGAGGAAGAGGAGAACAAGCTCGTGTCCCTCGCCAACGTGAAGATGGACGACGACGGCAACATTCTCGAGGACCGCATCCAGTGCCGCCTCGAGGCCGACTTCCCCGTTGTGACCAAGGACGAGGTGGACTACATGGACGTGGCCCCGAACCAGATGGCTTCAGTCGCCGCCTCCCTGATCCCCTTCCTCGAGCATGACGACGCCCACCGTGCACTGATGGGCGCCAACATGATGCGTCAGGCGGTGCCCCTCCTCAAGCCCGAATCCCCCATCGTGGGAACCGGCCTCGAGGAAAGAGCCTGCATCGACTCGCGCACCCAGTTCATCGCCGAGCGCAGCGGTGAGGTCACCTACGTGGACGCCAACGAAATCCGCATCCGCTACGACCGCACCGAGGACGAGAACTTCGTAAGCTTCTCGCCCGAGGAGACCACCTACAAGCTCCCCATCTACCGCAGGACCAACCAGAGCACCACGATCACCCTGACCCCCATCGTGAGGAAGGGCGACAAGGTGGAGAAGGGCCAGGTACTCACCCAGGGCTACGCCACCCAGGACGGCGAGCTCGCCCTCGGACGCAACCTCAAGGTCGCCTTCATGCCCTGGAAGGGCTACAACTATGAGGACGCCATCGTGCTCTCCGAGGAGATGGTGAAGTGGGACGTGCTGACCTCCGTGCATGTCGACGAGTATCTCACCGAGGTCCGCGACACCAAGCGCGGAATGGAGGAGCTCACCTCCGACATCCCCAACGTCAGCGAGGACGCCACCAAGAACCTCAACGAGAACGGTATCGTCCGCGTGGGCGCCCACATCGAGCCGGGTGACATCATGATAGGAAAGATCACCCCGAAGGGCGAGAGCGACCCCTCTCCCGAGGAGAAGCTGCTCAAGGCCATCTTCGGCGATAAGGCCGGCGACGTGAAGGACGCCTCCCTGAAGGCCAACCCTTCGCTGAGCGGAACCGTGATCAAGACCGCGCTCTACACCAAGCTCTCCAAGGAGAACAGCAAGAAGGGAGCGAAGAAGGACGAGCAGAAGACCCGCCTGGAAATGCGCCAGGCAGAGTACGACCGCAAGGCCGAGAAGCTCTACTCCGACTTCATCCAGAAGCTCACCATCCTGACCAAGAACAAGAAGAGCGCAGGCATCACCGACCTCTACGGCGTCGAAATCCTTCCCAAGGACAAGAAGATCACCGCAGACGTGCTCAAGAGCATAGACTACAACAACATCAACTCAAACAAGTGGACCTCCGAGAAGGAGACCAACGCGCTGATCCGCGACCTCATCAACAACTACTGCATCGCTCTCAAGACCGAGCAGGCCGTGTGCAGGCGCGAGATGGACAACATCAAGGTCGGCGACGAACTTCCCAACGGAGTCATGCAGATCGCCAAGGTCTACATCGCCAAGAAGCGCAAGATCACCGTCGGCGACAAGATGGCGGGACGCCACGGCAACAAGGGTATCGTGGCCAAGATCGTGCGCAGGGAGGACATGCCCTTCCTCGAGGACGGAACCCCCGTGGACATAGTGCTGAACCCCCTCGGCGTACCTTCGCGAATGAACCTCGGACAGATCTACGAAACCGTGCTCGGATGGGCCGGCGCAAGGCTCGGACTCAAGTTCAGCACCCCGATCTTCGACGGTGCGAGCATCGACGAGATCTGCAGCTACACCGACAAGGCCGGAGTTCCCCGCTTCGGCAAGACCCGTCTGCGCGACGGCGGCACCGGCGACTACTTCGACCAGCCCGCGACCGTCGGCGTGATCTACATGATCAAGCTCGGCCACATGGTCGACGACAAGATGCACGCCCGTTCGATCGGACCCTACTCCCTGATCACCCAGCAGCCTCTCGGCGGAAAGTCGCAGTTCGGAGGACAGCGCTTCGGAGAGATGGAGGTATGGGCGCTCGAGGCATTCGGTGCAGCCAACGCCCTCCAGGAGATTCTGACCGTGAAGTCAGACGACGTGACCGGCAGGTCCAAGACCTACGAGGCCATCGTCAAGGGAGATCCCATACCGCCCGCAGGCATTCCGGAGTCGCTCAACGTGCTGCTCCACGAACTCCGCGGACTCGGTCTCAAGGTAACACTGGAATAATTTGTTTGAACGACAAGGAACTATGCCTACATTCAATAACAAAGACAACAAGACTAAGAGCAATTTCCAGACAATCAGCATCTCGCTCGCATCTCCGGAAGACATCATGATGCGTTCCTGCGGCGAGGTCCTGAAGCCGGAAACCGTCAACTACAGGACCTACAAGCCTGAGCGCGACGGACTCTTCTGCGAGAAGATTTTCGGACCTACCAAGGACTACGAGTGCTATTGCGGAAAGTACAAGAGAATACGCTACCGCGGAATCGTCTGCGACAGGTGCAACGTGGAGGTGACCGAGAAGAAGGTCCGCCGCGAGAGGATGGGACACATCAGCCTCACCGTGCCCGTGGCCCACATCTGGTACTTCAAGTCCGCTCCCAACAAGATTTCAGCCCTTCTCGGCCTTCCCGCCAAAAAGCTGGAGTCCGTCATCTACTATGAGAAGTACATAGTGGTGCAGCCCGGAGCGGCCGAAGTGGACAAGATGGCCCTCCTGTCGGAGGACGAATACCTCGACATCCTCGCCAAGCTGCCCGGCAACGGCAACCTGCCCGACTCCGACCCCGAGAAGTTCATCGCCAAGATGGGCGCCGAGGGCATCTACGACCTCCTCAAGGAGATCGACGTCGACGAGCTCGGCAAGGAGCTCCGCCAGAGGATGCTCGTGGAGACCTCCCAGCAGCGCAAGACCGAGATACTCAAGCGTCTGCAGGTCGTGAAGTGGTTCCAGGAGTCCAAGGGCAAGAACCGCCCCGAGTGGATGATCATGAAGGTCATTCCGGTGATTCCGCCCGACCTCAGGCCCCTCGTTCCCCTCGACGGAGGACGTTTCGCGACCTCCGACCTCAACGACCTCTACCGCAGGGTGATCATCCGCAACAACCGCCTCAAGAGGCTCATCGAGATCAAGGCGCCCGAGGTGATACTGCGCAACGAGAAGCGCATGCTTCAGGAGGCCGTCGACTCACTGTTCGACAACTCCAAGAAGTCGTCGGCGGTGAAGAGCGAGTCCAACAGGGCGCTCAAGTCGCTCTCCGACTCCCTCAAGGGAAAGCAGGGACGCTTCCGCCAGAACCTCCTCGGAAAGCGCGTGGACTACTCCGCACGTTCCGTGATCGTGGTCGGACCCGAACTCAACATGCATGAGTGCGGTCTGCCCAAGTTCATGGCCGCAGAGCTCTACAAGCCGTTCATCATCCGCAAGCTCATCGAGCGCGGCATCGTGAAGACCGTGAAGTCCGCAAAGAAGATCGTGGACCGCAAGGACCCCGTGATCTGGGACATCCTCGAGAACGTGATGAAGGGACATCCCGTGCTGCTCAACCGCGCACCTACCCTGCACCGTCTCGGTATCCAGGCGTTCCAGCCCCGTATGATCGAAGGAAAGGCCATCCAGCTGCACCCTCTCGCATGTACGGCGTTCAACGCCGACTTCGACGGCGACCAGATGGCGGTCCACCTCCCTCTCGGCAACGCCGCGATCATGGAGGCCCAGCTGCTGATGCTCGGTTCGCAGAACATCCTCAACCCCGCAAACGGAGCCCCTATCACCGTGCCTTCGCAGGACATGGTGCTCGGACTCTACTATATCACCAAGATACGTCCCGGAGCAAAAGGAGAGAACAAGTGCTTCTACTCCCCCGAGGAAGTCATCGTGGCCTACGACGAGAAGGCCATCGAGATGCACGCCAAGATCAAGGTGCGCCTGCCGCTCGACAAGCAGGACCCTTCCAAGGGCGAACACCTCGTGGAGACCACCGCAGGCCGCATCATCGTGAACCAGTACGTTCCCGATGAAGTTCCCTACGTGAACGAGCTTCTCGGAAAGAAGGCGCTGCGCAAGATCATCACCGAGGTGATCAAGCACACCGGCGTGACCCGCACCGCCAAGTTCCTCGACGACATCAAGAACCTCGGCTACGACCAGGCGTTCCGCGCGGGCATCTCATTCAACCTCGGCGACGTGATCGTGCCGAAGGAGAAGACCACCCTCGTGGAGGAGGCCTACAAGCAGGTGGCGAGCATCCGCGACGACTACGACAACGGTTTCATCACCAACAACGAGCGCTACAACAAGGTGATCGACCTCTGGTCGGCAGTGGACAACAAGCTCACCAGAATCGTGACCCAGCAGATCTCCGCCGACCAGCAGGGATTCAACCCCGTGTTCATGATGCTGGATTCCGGAGCCCGCGGTTCCACCACCCAGATCAAGCAGCTCTGCGGCATGCGAGGCCTGATGGCCAAGCCCCAGAAGGCCGGAGCCTCGGGAGCCGACATCATCGAGAACCCCATCGTGTCCAACCTGAAGGAAGGAATGACGGTGCTCGAATACTTCATCTCCACCCACGGAGCACGTAAGGGACTTGCCGACACCGCGCTCAAGACCGCTGACGCCGGATACCTTACCAGAAGGCTCGTGGACGTGTCGCACGACGTGATCATCACCGAAGAGGACTGCGGAACCCTCCGCGGACTCATCGCCACCGCCATCAAGAACAAGGACGACGTTGTCGAGTCGCTCGGCGAGAGGATACTCGGACGTACCTCCGTGCACGACATCTTCAACCCCCTGACCGGCGAGCTCATCATCAAGGCCGGCGAGGAGATACGCGAGAAGGAGGCCGACCTCATCGACTCCCTGCCCATCGAGCAGGTGGAGATACGTTCGGTGCTGACCTGCGAGAGCCGCAAGGGCGTGTGCGCCAAGTGCTACGGACGCAACCTCGCAACCAGCCGCATGGTCGAGAGGGGCGAAGTGGTCGGAGTAATCGCCGCGCAGTCCATCGGAGAGCCCGGCACCCAGCTCACCCTGCGTACCTTCCACGTCGGAGGTACCGCATCCTCATCCGCAGCCGATTCGTCGATCGAGTCCAAGTACGACGGAGTGCTCAACTTCGAGGAGCTCCGCACCATCGAGAGAATCACCGACGACGGCAGGACCGAGAACGTGGTCGTGAGCCGTATGACCGAACTCAGGATCGTGGACGAGAACACCGGAATCACCTTCTCCCAGTACGACGTTCCCTACGGAGCAGTGCTCTACAAGGGCGACGGCGACAAGGTGAAGAAGGGCGACCTCATCTGCGCATGGGACCCCTACAACGCCACCACCATCGTGGAGACCGCCGGTACCCTGCGCTTCGAGAACATGATCGAGGGAAGCACCTTCCAGAAGGAGAGCGCCGATGAATACTCGACCGTGACCGACAAGGTCATCATCGAGTCCAAGGACAAGACCAAGGCTCCGACCATCGTCATCACCGGCGAGAACGGAGAGAGCCTCAGGCAGTACAACCTCCCCGTGGGCGCGCACATCCTCATGGAAGACGGCGACAAGGTCAAGGTCGGCGACGTGATCATCAAGATCCCCCGCGCGATCGGAAAGGCAAGCGACATCACCGGAGGTCTGCCCCGCGTCACCGAGCTCTTCGAGGCACGCAACCCGTCAAGCCCGGCCATCCTGTCCGAGATCAACGGCGAGGTGCTCATGGGCAAGGTCAAGAGAGGAAACCGAGAGATCATCGTCCACAACAAATACGGCGTGGAGAAGCACTACCTCGTACCTCTGACCAAGCAGATCCTCGTCCAGGAGAACGACTACGTGAAGGCCGGCTCAAGGCTTTCCGACGGCGGAGTATCTCCTTCCGACATCCTCAACATACTCGGACCCGTGAAGGCTCAGGAGTATATCGTGAACGAGGTGCAGGCCGTGTACCGCCTGCAGGGCGTGAAGATCAACGACAAGCACTTCGAGATCATCGTGCGCCAGATGATGCGCAAGGTCGAGATAACCAACCCCGGCGACACCGAATTCCTCACCGAGGAGATGGTGGACAAGTGGAAGTTCATGGACGTGAACGACAACATCTACGGCAAGTACGTGGTGCTCACCGCCGGCGGCTCGCAGAAATACTCCGAGGGCCAGATAATCAACGCCCGCGAGGTACGCAGCGAGAACGACTCCCTCGGCCGCCAGGGTCTGGAGCTCATGTCAGTCCGTCCCGCAAGGCCGGCGACCGCAAGGCTCGTGCTGCAGGGAATCACCCGCGCAGCCCTCAAGACCGACAGCTTCATCTCGGCCGCTTCCTTCCAGGAGACCACCAAGGTGCTCAGCGAGGCTGCCATTCGCGGCCGTGTGGACCACCTCGAGGGCCTGAAGGAGAACGTGATCTGCGGCCACCTGATTCCTGCCGGAACCGGCCTCAAGGCCTACCAGGACATCATCGTCGGACGCAAGGACGAACTCGCCCAGCAGCTCAACGAACTCTAGTCGCAGGACTTCAGTGATATTGAAGGACGGGTGCCCCGAGCGGGCGCCCGTTTTTCTTTCATAATCCGTCTAAATTCTTTAATTTTGAGGGATATGATCTCAGAAACCGAACGCAAGCAAATCCTGTCCCTCATAAAGAGGGAGGTCGTGCCGGCGATAGGCTGCACGGAGCCCGTCGCGGTGGCCTTGTGCGTGGCCAGGGCCGCGGAGACGCTCGGCGAAGTCCCCGAGAGAATCGAGGCCTTCCTCAGCGCCAACATCCTGAAGAACGCCATGGGAGTGGGCATACCCGGCACCGGAATGACCGGCCTGCCGATAGCCATAGCCCTCGGGGCTCTCGTCGGACGCTCCGCCTACGGACTCGAGGTGCTCAGGGACGTGACTCCCGACGCGGTGGAACGCGGAAAGAAATACATAGGCGAAGACAGAATCCGCATCTCCCTGAAAAAGGACTCCCCCGAGAAACTCTATATCGAAATCCACGCCTTCGCCAGGGGCCATGCCAGCTGCGCCATAATCTCCGGCAGCCACACGCGTTTCGTCCGGGTGGACAGGGACGGAGAGCCGCTGCTCGACGAAGGATGCGGCTCCGGCGGCAAGGACTGCAGCGACGAGGCTTCGCCCGCACTGAATCTCGCCAAAGTATGGGAATTCGCCACCGAGACCCCGCTCGACGAGCTCAGATTCATGCTCGAGGCCGGCAGGCTCAACAAGGCTGCGGCGGAGCACTCGTTCCGCGGCGACTACGGCCACAACCTGGGCAAGATACTCAAGCACAGCCTCGAACGCCAGACCATGGGCGACAGCACCTTCACCCGCATACTCTCCTACACCTCTGCCGCCTGCGATGTCAGGATGGCCGGGGAGATGATACCGGTGATGAGCAACTCCGGTTCGGGCAACCAGGGCATAGCCGCCACGGTGCCAGTGGTCATCTACGCCGAGGAGCGCGGCTCCAGCGAGGAGCAGCTGATACGCGCGCTGACCCTCAGCCACCTCACCGCCATCTACATAAAGCAGAACCTCGGCTGCCTCTCCGCCCTGTGCGGCTGCGTGGTCGCCGCCACCGGTTCAAGCTGCGGCATCACCTACCTGATGGGCGGTGGCTACCGCGAAATCTGCTGCGCGGTCAAGAACATGATAGCCAACCTCACCGGAATGATCTGCGACGGCGCCAAGCCCAGCTGCGCCCTCAAGATATCCAGCGGCGTGTCCACAGCGGTGCTCTCCGCGATGATGGCCATGGAGCACGAATGCGTGAGCCCCCTCGAGGGCATCATCGACGACGACGTGGACCAGTGCATACGCAACCTGACCACCATAGGCCGCGACGGAATGAACGAGACCGACCGTCTCATCCTCGACATAATGACCCACAAGAGCCGCAAGAGGCAATGAAAGTCTCCGAAATACTCGCTTCCAGCCCAAGGCCCTACCCCTCTCTGGAGATAGTGCCCCCTCTGACCGGCCTCACCAAGAACGAGCTGCTGGACGAGATTCGTCCGTTCATGGAGTTCAGCCCGAAATACATCAACATCACCTGCCACCGCGACGAGATGGAATACAGCCCGCGCCCCGACGGCAGCTATGTCCGCCGCATGGTCAGGCGCAGGATCAGCGAGAGCGCCGTATGCGGAGTGATACAGTCGGAATTCAAGGTGGAGGTGGTGCCCCACCTGATATGCGGAGGAGCCACAGCCCAGCAGATAGAGTTCCAGCTCCAGGACTTCCATTTCATGGGCATCAGCAACATACTCGCCCTCAGGGGCGACTGCACCGCCGGGGAGAAGCGCTTCACTCCCGAGCCCGGAGGCTACAGCCACGCCGACCAGCTCGTCAGGGCCGTACACGGCTTCGAGCAGGAACGCCTCGGCGGCCAGAACTACTTCTGCGTCGGAGTGGGAGCCTACCCCGAGAAGCACTTCGAAGCGCCGAACCTCGAGCACGACATCCTGATGCTGAAGCAGAAGGTGGACGCCGGGGCCGACTACATCGTCACCCAGATGTTCTTCGACAACCGCCGCTTCTACGATTTCCGCGACAAGTGCCGCGCCGCCGGCATCGAGGTGCCCATAATACCAGGCCTCAAGCCGCTCTCGGGCTACCGCCAGATAAGCCTGCTGCCGGAGACCTTCTCGATCGACATCCCCCAGGAGCTGACGCTTGAAATCGAGGCCCACAGGAACGACCGCGACGCCTGCTACCGCATAGGGCGCGAATGGTGCACCATGCAGTGCAGGGACCTGCTCGCACACGGGGTGCCGGCCGTCCACTTCTACACCATGGGCAGGGCGGAGAACGTGGTCGGCATACTCAGAGACTGCTTCTAGACCATGGACGACATACGCACGGCCCTCTACGAGAGGATACTCATACTCGACGGCGCCATGGGCACCATGCTCCAGCGCCACGGACTCAGCGGCAACAGCGAGGAATTCAACTTCACCCGCCCCGAGACCGTGAGCGCGATACACAAAGCCTACATCGACGCCGGGGCCGACATCATCGAGACCAACTCCTTCTCGGCCAACAGAATCTCCCAGAGCGAATACGGCTGCTCCGGCAGAGCCCGTGAAATGGCCCTGCAGGCGGCCCGACTTGCACGCAGCGCAGCCGACGCAGCCCCGCGCAAGGTCTGGGTGGCAGGCAGCGCCGGTCCCACCTCCAAGTCGCTCACCCTGGCCCAGGACCTCGGCGACCCGGCCTTCAGGCAGGTCAGCTTCGACGAGATGGAGGCGGCCTACGAGGAGCAGCTGCGCGGCCTTATCGAAGGCGGGGCCGACATCATACTGCTGGAGACCTGCTTCGACGCCCTCAACACCAAGGCGGCGATATACGCTCTCAAAGCCCTGGCCGAAGCCGACGAGTCCTTAAGGAGACCCGTGATGATCTCAGCGACCGTCAGCGACCGCAGCGGAAGGACCCTCACCGGACAGACCCTGGAGGCCTTCTACCGCTCCGTGCAGCATGCCGACCCCCTCTCATTCGGGCTCAACTGCTCCCTCGGAGCCGAGGAGCTCGCCCCGCTCGCAAGGGACGCTGCCTCATGGGCGGAATGCGCCGTGAGCCTCTACCCCAACGCCGGCCTGCCCAACGAAATGGGCGCATACGACCAGACTCCCGGAACTATGGCCTCCCAGCTCCGCAGTATCGCCCGCGACGGCCTGCTCAACATTGCCGGAGGCTGCTGCGGCACCACTCCCGAGCACATAGCCGCCATCGCGGAAGCCCTCAGGGACTGCCCCTGCAGGCCGCGTCCGGCGAAATCGCACCGCCTGCACGTCAGCGGGCTCGAGGCCGTCACGATAGACCGCGGCCGCAATTTCACCAACATAGCCGAGAGGACCAACGTGGCCGGCTCAAGGAAGTTCGCGAGGCTCATCGCGTCGCAGGACTACGCCCAGGCCCTCGCGGTGGCGTCGTCGCAGCTCGAGAGCGGAGCCTCGGTGATGGACGTTAACATGGACGACGCGATGCTCGACTCGCGCGCCGAGATGGAGAAGTTCCTGCGCCATGCCGCCAACGAGCCCGCGGTGGCCAGAGCGGCGGTCATGGTGGACTCCTCCCACTGGGACACGGTGCTCGCCGGACTCAAGAACGCCCAGGGGAAGTGCATAGTGAACTCCATATCGCTCAAGGAAGGCGAGCGGAGCTTTCTCGAGAAGGCCCGCGAAGCCGGCAGACTGGGCGCCGCGGTGGCCGTGATGGCCTTCGACGAGAAGGGCCAGGCCACCGACTTCGAGAGAAAGACCGAAATCTGCGCCCGCGCCTACCGCCTGCTGACCGACAGGCTCGGCTTCGAGCCCTGCGATATCATACTCGACCCCGGAGTGCTGGCTGTGGGCACCGGAATACCCGAGCATTCGCGCTACGCCGTCGACTTCATCGAGGCCGTCAGATGGATAAAGGCCAATCTCCCCGGAGCCCTGACCTCCGGAGGCATCTCGAACCTCTCGTTCGCTTTCCGCGGCAACAACGCCGTCAGGGAGGCCATGCACTCAGTGTTCCTCTACCACGCGATAGAGGCCGGCCTCGACATGGGTATAGTGAATCCCGCGATGCTCAGGGTCTACGACGAGATCGAGCCGGAGCTGCTCAAATGCGTGAGCGACGTGATACTCGACACCGACGCCGGAGCGACCGAAAGGCTGCTGGCGAAGGCGGCCCGCATACAGGAGGAGGCCGGAGAGGCTCACAAGGCCGGGCAGGTAGCCGCGGCAGACGGGGCCGACAGTTCCCCGAGCTCTGGAGAGCGCATCCGCAGGGCCCTCGTCAGAGGAGGCTCCGACACGCTCAGGGAGGACGTGCTGCGCTGCCTTGCCGAAAGCGGAAAGGCCGTGGACGTGATAGAAGGCCCGCTGATGGCCGGAATGGCCGCCGTGGGCGAGCGTTTTGCCGAAGGGAAGATGTTCCTTCCGCAGGTGGTCAAGTCGGCCAGGATCATGCGCGAGGCCGTGGACATCCTGCAGCCCTACATCGAGCAGGACGCCCGCAACGAGAGCGAGGAGCGCAGGAAACCCCTGGTGCTGCTCGCCACCGTCAAGGGCGACGTCCACGACATTGGCAAGAACATAGTCGGCATAGTCATGGGCTGCAACGGCTTCCGTGTCCGCGACATGGGGGTGATGGTGCCCGCTGAGGCCATACTCGACGAGGCCGCCTCCTGCTGCGCCGACATAATCGGGGTGAGCGGCCTGATAACGCCGTCGCTCCACCAGATGGAGAACCTGTGCCGCGAGATGTCCGCGAGGGGCATGACCACCCCGCTGATAGTCGGGGGCGCGACCACCTCGGCCCTGCACACCGCGGTCAAGCTCGCCCCGCTCTACCCCCACGTCTTCTACGGAGCCGACGCCTCGTCGAGCGCCGTGCTCGCCAGCCGTCTGCTCAGCGCCCG
>ERZ779889.1447-NODE-1447-length-23602-cov-4.117085_pt1 | contig 23602 bp, 22 predicted proteins | sample MGYA00511030_ERZ779889 | MGnify/ENA primary metagenome ERZ779889 (study PRJEB29588, sample SAMEA2160616) | human gut metagenome | biome: human gut; feature: human-associated habitat; material: faeces | place: Denmark | collected 2008/2010 ...
GGTGCCGCAGCCGATAGCGGCAATTTTTACGCCGGCAAGCGCGCGGGAATCTCTGCCTGCTGCTTCCAGGCGTGCAAAGAAGGCGCGGACGCCGTTGGCACTGGTAAAAACCACCCATTTATAACTGTTAATGTTTTTAATTGCTTCATCAAGCGGGGCATAGGTTTCCGGCGGCACAATTTTAATGGAAGGAGCTTCGATAACTTTTGCTCCTTCTGCTTCAAGCGTTTTGGTAAGTTCGCTTGCCTGTGCGCGTGCGCGGGTAACAACAACGGTTTTGCCAAACAGCGGCTTGTTGTCGTACCAGCGGAGCTGCTCACGCAGTTTTACAACATTGCCTACTATAAAAATGGCAGGCGGTTTTAAACCTGCGGCGGCAACATCAGCGGCAGCATTGCCGACAGTGGTAACAAGCGTTTGCTGTTCGGGGTGCGTGCCCCAGCGGATAACTGCTGCCGGTGTATCGGCGGCGCGTCCGTTTTCGATGAGTTTTTGCGTAATTTTGGGAATGTTTTCCACGCCCATTAAAAATACCAGTGTATCAACTGCGGTGGCAAGCCCCTGCCAGTTAATGGTGCTTTCGCCTTTGGTGGGGTCTTCGTGGCCGGTAATAACGGCAAAACTTGTCGCAACGCGTCTGTGCGTTACGGGGATGCCGGCATATTCGGCAACGGCAATGGCGCTGGTTACGCCCGGGACAAATTCAAAGGGCAGCCCTGCTTCCAAAAGCTCAATGGCTTCTTCGCCGCCGCGTCCGAAAACAAACGGGTCGCCGCCTTTAAGGCGTGCTACGGTTTTGCCTTCGGCTGCCAGTTTAACCAGCAGTTTGTTAATATCCGGCTGGCGCATGGTGTGGTTGGCAGATGCTTTGCCTACGTAAACCATTTCCGCATCGGGGCGGGCATAGCTTAAAATGCGCGGGTCGGCAAGACGGTCATAAACAACGGCGTCTGCCGCTTTTAAACATTCCATGGCTTTGATGGATAACAGTCCGGGGTCGCCGGGGCCTGCGCCAATAAGGTAAACTTTTCCTTGTTTTGTCATATATTCCTCTCCTTACAGGATAGCGGCAAGAATTTCCTGGCCGCCGTTATCAAGCATTTTTTGTCCAAGCGTGCGGCCGATAAGGGCTGCATCATCTGCGCTGCCTTCGGCTGTATCGCGTAAAACCGTGCTGCCGTCCAGTGAGGCAATAATTGCTTCAACGGCAATGCGGTTATCTTTAACTTCGGCATGCACGCCGATAGGCACCTGGCAGCCGCCTTCAATCAGGCCTAAAAAGGCGCGTTCGGCATCGGTTGCCTGTTTGGTGGGCGTGTTGTTTAAAAAGTCCAGCATCTGGCGGACTTTAAAATTATCGGCACGGCACTCAATGGCAAGTGCGCCCTGCCCAACTGCGGGCAGGCAGTATTCGTGCGGTATAATCTGTTTGATTCTGTCCTCGTGCCCAAGGCGGGTAAGCCCTGCCGCTGCAAGAATAATGGCATCCATTTGCCCTTCATCCAGTTTTTTCAGGCGGGTGTCAACATTGCCGCGCAAATCAACAATTTTTAAATCCGGGCGGCGGGCAAGAAGCTGCGCGCGGCGGCGCAGGCTGCTGGTGCCGAGTACGGCGCCTTCGGGCATTTCTTCAATGCTGTTGTATTTGTTGCTTACAAAAGCGTCGCCGGCGTTGGCGCGTTCGGTAATCGCCGTAAGGCAAAGCCCTTCCGGCAGTACGGTGGGCATATCTTTTAAACTGTGTACGGCAAGGTCGATGGTGCCGTCCAAAAGTTCCTGCTCTATTTCTTTTGTAAACAGGCCTTTGCCGCCTATTTTGGCCAGAGGCACATCTAAAATGCGGTCGCCCTTGGTAACGATTTTTTTGAGTGTTACTTCGCAGCCGGGATATTCTTCGCGCAGGCGGGCGGCAATGTAGTTGCTCTGCCACAGGGCTAAAAGGCTCTGCCTAGTCCCAATAATCAAATTTGTTTTCATCGCCGATGTAGTCCTCTCCTTTATCGTTCAGCAAAAACAGTTCGCAAATCATTTTGCGCAGGCGTTCCTCGTCCGGCGTGCCGGCAGCGGCGTTCATGGCCGTCATCGGCTCACGCAGAAATTTATGTTCCAGGCGCTGCGTCATAATGTCGATAATGCGGCGCTCGTGGTCAGTCAGTTCCGGCATTTTGGCAAAGGCGCGTTTCAACACCTTTTCACGCAGAAAGTTCATTTTTTCGTGAAGCTGTACCATTACCGGACGCATGGTCAGGTAACGCAGACGCTCTTTCAGTTCGGCAATTTCTTCTTCAATAATGGCTTCGGCAACCTGCGCTTCGTGCGTGCGGAAATGTTTGTTGGTATCAACAACGCCTTCCAAATCATCTATGTTGTACAGCGTAATGCCCGGCAGTTCAGCTACACTCGGCTCAACGTCGCGCGGTACGGCAATGTCTATCAGTATCAGAGGCCTGCCGCCGCGTTTGGCTACAACTTCACGCATATCGCGCTCGCGGATAACGTAATGCGGCGCGCCGGTGCTGGTAATGATAATATCGGATGTTTCTGCCTGCTCAAGATATTTATTGTAGGCAATGGCAGTGCCGTTAAACTTATCGGCAAGTTCTTTTGCATGGTCATAATTGCGGTTGCTGACAAAAATTGTTTTGGCGCCCTTATCAATGAGGTGGCGTGCGGTAAGCTCGCTCATGCGGCCTGCGCCAAGCACCAGAATATTGGCGTTGTCGATGCTGCCTAAAATTTCCATGGCCAAATCAACGGCGGCGCTTGATACCGATACCGAACTGTAAGCTATTTTGGTTTCGGTGCGCACGCGTTTGCCGGTAGCAATGGCACGGTTAAAAATAGTATTGAAAATCGTTCCCGTCATGGAATTTTCACGGGCAATCTGGTAAGCGTTTTTAATCTGGCTTAAAATCTGCCCTTCGCCGATAACCAGAGAATCAAGGCTAGAGGCAACTTTGAACAGATGGCGTACGCAGTTGACGCCGCTGAGGTTGTAAAAATATTCGGTTTTGTAGCCTTCGCCGGCGATATGCTTGACCAGAGTCTGAATAAACTTCATGCCGCTTACCGGTTCTTCCAGCACCATGTAAAACTCGGTGCGGTTGCAGGTGGAAAGCAGCACCGCTTCGTCAAGATTATCGTAATTGCGCAGGCGGCGCAAAATGCGGGCTATGCGCTCAGCGCTGAAGTTAAAGCCTTCGCGTACTTCAACGGGCGCTGTTTTATGGTTCAGCCCTAAAACTATCAATTGCATCGGTAATGCGCTCCTTTAATGTATTTAAGCGGCCCTCGTGCAAAAGGCCGATGGCTTCTTCGGTTAAATGCCTGCGCCAGAAAGCTGTGCGCTGTGCAGGCGTAAGGGGCAGGCTTTGCAGTTTCTGCCTTGCTTCGTGCAGAAAATCGGCAAAATTGGCAAAATCACTGCCATAGGTTTTTGCCATATCGCGTGCCAAAAGTGCGGTATAAGCGGGCAGCCCGCCGCCAAAGGCAGTAAAGTTAAGCCGGCCGCTGCCTGCCTGGGCAGGCACGCTGAAATTGCCAAGTTCCGGTTCGGTTGCAACGTTTACAAGGCAGGGCGCATCCTGGGCTATGCTGCGGTTAAGTGCGGCGTTGTCAGTTGCGGCAACCACTAAAAAGCAGCCGCTTATGTCGCCCTGTTCATAACCGCGCAGCAAAAGGCTTATCTGTCCTTTGTCAGCAAGCGCGGTTAAATTTTCATCCGCCGCGGGCGCGATAACGGTTACAACGGCACCGGCAGCAAGCAGCGTGCGCGTTTTGCGCAGGGCAACTTTGCCGCCGCCGATAACAGCACATTTTTTACCGTTTAAATTAAGCATTGCCGGATAGCGGAAAAGGTTTTCTTCCATATATAACCTGCCTTAAACTTACTTAAAAATTCACATAAAGATACAACTACAATAATACCATAAAATAGGAAGTATTTCCAGTTAAAATACTGTTGCAGACCTACAAAAATGCGTGAAAAAGTATTATTTGAGATGAGAGGATTTAACAGGCGCGCTGACGAATATTAAAAAGGCAGGCAGCAGAGGAGGGATTGGCTATGAATTGTGCTTTTTGCCCGCATCACAAATGTTATACGGAAGGGCAGAACTGTACGCGCTTTGCTCACGAGGAGACGTGTGGTTTTTATACGGAAGAGGACCGAAAGATGATGCGTGCGTCATCGGCAACCGAAAGCCGCAACTATATGAAAATGACGCGCCTTGAAGAAAGCGCCTTTTTTGCCAAGGAACTTGGCGTTAAGAAAATAGGCATTGCCTTTTGCATCGGCCTTGCCAACGAAGCGCATTTTTGCGCGCAGTATTTTAAAACACAGGGCTTTGCGGTAGAATCCGTTTGCTGCAAGGTATGCTCCGTTGATAAGGATATGCTGGAACTGGAAAAAATTAAACCCGGCAAGCGCGAGGCAATGTGCAACCCTAAAACGCAGGCCCGTCTTTTGAATGATGCCGGAACGGAGCTGAACTTTATTGTAGGCTTGTGCGTTGGGCACGATATGCTGTTCACCATGGCAAGCAAAGCGCCGGTATCGAGTTTGATTACCAAAGACCGCGTGCTGGCCAATAATCCGGCAGGTGCGGTTTATTCGCGCTACTGGCGCAGAAAACTTGGCATACTTGAGGACGGAACAGTATAAGGGAGATGCATGGCAGTGAGGATTTATAATGTTTATTTCAGCGCTAAAGGAACTACACAAAAATACGCGCGCCGGGTTGCAGAAGCGCTTAACCTGCCGCTTGCGGAGGAGCATAACTGGCTGAATTGCAGTGACAGGAAAAGCGTTGTCGTGCCGCAGGAAGATGTGTTGCTTTTCAGCATGCCTGTTTACGGCGGCTTTATTCCGCACTTTTGTGCAGAACTGGCAACCGTCCTAAAAGGCAGCGGCACCCCGGCAGTTATTGCAGCTGTATACGGCAACAGGCATTATGATGATGCTTTGTTGCAAATGAAAGATATTTTAACGGCGCAGGGGTTTAAGGTAATAGCGGCAGGCGCATTTGTGGCGGAACATTCTATTTTTCCGGAAGTGGCCTGCGGCAGGCCTGATGCAGACGACGCTGCTGCACTGAACAGTTTTGCTGTACAATGCGCAAGTTTATTAAAGCAGCGCAGCGAGTGGGAAAACAAAGAAGTTGCGCTTCCGGGAAATCCCGGTTATGACGCTGCCGTGTTTAAAGGCGTTGCGTTTAATCCTGACGGCGATGAAAAATGCATTGGCTGCAAAAAATGTGCTGCAATTTGCCCGATGAAGGCAATTTCTGAAGATAACCCGCGCTTAACTGATAAAACACGCTGCATTTCGTGTGGCGCCTGCATTAAGATTTGCCCGGTTGGTGCGCGAAACTATCATTTTGAAGGTTATAGTGATATGGCGGCAGCTTTTAAAGCAAAATGCAGTGCTTACAGAAAACCGGAAACATGGTACATAATTTAATTTTTAAACAGCAGTCCGCAGTTTGGGGCTGCTGTTTTTTTGCAAAAGAATAAATAAACAGAAATTATCTGAAAATTAATTTACAAATGTTCTGACAAATGTTACAATGAAACTATCAATTTGAAATTAATGAGGTGAAAGAATGTACGTTTTAACTTTACCCGTATTGCGTAAAATGCTGCATACCGCAGCTGTTGACCTGAAAGCCAACGTACAATATCTGTGCGAGCTTGACGGTGTTGCCGGTGACGGCGACCACGGCATTGCCATCGGGCACATTGCCGATATTTTAAAATCCCACGCCGACGATATTACCGTTGCTACCATGAACCTGCTTCTGGAAGGCATCGGCGATGCCTGCATGGCTGTTAACGCAGGCAGCAGCGGTCCGCTGTGGGGTACTATTTTTGCCGGCATGGCCGACGGCATCGACGACCAGGCAGAACTGACCGATATTGAATTTAAGCGTATGTTTGCGCAGGCCAAAGAAGATTTTATGGATGTAAGCAAAGCCAAAGAAGGCGATAAAACTTTGGTTGACGCTTTCTATCCCGCTGTGGCGGCTATTGCCGAAACCGACGGCAGCATTGAAACGATTCTGGCTGCTGCTGCTGAAGCTGCGCAAAAAGGCGCCGATGCTACCGCCGATATGGTTGCCAAATTCGGCAGAGCCAAAAACGTAGGCGAACGCAGCATTGGTCATAAAGACCCGGGCGCTGTTTCCATGGCAATTTTCTTTGCCGGGCTTGCCAAAGGCATTAAGGAATAATTTAAAAAGCTATAATAAAAACAAAAACGGAGGTTGTAACAATGAAAAAATTTATCAATGACCCTGAAAATTTAACTTCTGAACTTTTGGAAGGCCTCGCTCTCAGCAATTCTGACATTGTTTCTTTGGAAGACGGCAATCTTGTAGTAAACAAAAAATTAAAAGATGCTGACCGCGTTACCATTGTTACCCTTGGCGGCACCGGCCATGAGCCTGCCATCAGTGGTTTTGTAGGCGAAGGCATGATTGATATTTCCGTTGCAGGCAATATTTTTGCAGCTCCTGGCCCGCAGTCCTGCGTAGAAGCCATTAAAATGGCAGATAAAGGCCATGGCGTACTGTTTGTTGTTTTAAACCACGCCGGCGATATGCTTACCGGCAACCTGACCATGAAACAGGTTAAAAAACTCGGCATTAAAGTTGCCAAAGTTGTTACCCAGGAAGACGTTGCCAACGCTCCGCGTTCCAACGCAGATGACCGCCGCGGACTTGTAGGCTGCATTCCTCTGTACAAAATTGCAGGTGCAGCCGCAGCTCAGGGCAAATCTTTGGAAGAAGTTGCCGAAATTGCACAGCGTTTTGCCGATAACATGGCAACCATTGCCGTTGCCTGCGTAGGCGCAACCCATCCGGCAACCGGTATGGAAATTGCCCACATTGATGACGGCATGATGGAAGTTGGCATGGGCCAGCACGGTGAAGGCGGCGGCGGCAGCATGCCGATGAAAACCGCAGATGAAACCGCTGTTATTATGATGGATGCACTTTTGAAAGACCTTGAAGTTAAGAGCGGCGAAAAACTGATGGTAATTATTAACGGCAGCGGCGCAACAACTTTGATGGAACAGCTTATTGTTTACCGCAAATGCCATAAATATCTTGCAGAAAAAGGCATTGAAGTTGTGGCAAGCCATGTAGGCGAACTTTTAACCGTACAGGAAACCGCAGGCTTCCAGATGTTCATTGCGCGCATGGATGACGAAATGATTGCATTGTGGAACGCACCTTGCCGCACTCCGTATTACAGAAACTAAGGTGAAAAATTATGGCAGATAAAGAAGGCAATATCCTGGCAAAAGATTACGGCATCGGCCTTATGCCGCCTGCACAGACTTTTCATGTTAAGGGCATGGGCCATGCCGAATGGGGCATGAAAACAAGACTTTCGCAAATTTTTGCAGCAGACCGCCGCACCATTATGCTGGCGTTTGACCACGGCTACATTATGGGCAGCACTGCCGGTTTGGAAAGGCTCGATTTGGTTATTCCGCCGCTGATGGAATATGCAGACTGCCTGATGGCTACGCGCGGTGCTTTGCGCGCCTGCGTGCCGCCCGACTGCCGCAAGGCGATTGCTTTGCGCTGCACGGCGGATACTTCCGTATTGAAAGATGATATGAGCCACGGCGTTATCGGTGTTGGTATTGAAGACGCCATCCGCATGAATGCTTCCTGCATGGCAGTACAGTGCTTTGTAGGAGCTGACGGCGAACTTGGTTCTTTGGAAAATTTAGTGCGCACAGTTGATGCCGGTGAGCGTTACGGCATTCCTGTGTTGGGCGTTGTTGCTGTTGGCAAAGAGATGGAACGCACCACGCGTTACTTTGCACTGGCGACCCGCTTGCTTGCCGAACTTGGCGCGCATATGATTAAAACTTATTACTGTGATAATTTTGAGCAGATTACCGCTGCCTGCCCGGTGCCAATCGTTATCGCCGGCGGCAAAAAAGTGCCTGAACTTGACGCTTTGCAAATGGCTTACCGTGCCATCAGCGAAGGCGCAGCAGGCGTAGATATGGGGCGCAACGTACTGCAGGCAGAAAACCCTGTTGCCATGCTCCGCGCAATCCGTATGGTAATCCACGAAAATGCCAAACCGGAAGAAGCATATAAAGCTTACCAGCTGATGAAGGAGGACTAAGCTGATGAAAAAATTTATGCACGTTGGCGTGCCCACTGATAAAGTAATGGAAGGCAGCATTTACGCAGAAGGCATTAAAACACATATTATTCCGCCCGAAACCAACGAATTCGGCATTGAATACCTGCGTTTTGAAAAAGACACTCCGCTGCCCGAAGAACTGCAAACCATGGTGCATGTTGCCTACCAGGTAGATGACATGGACGAGCAGCTTAAAGCCAACCGCGTGGTTGTAGAACCGTGGATGGCAGACGAAAATACCCGCATCGCCTTTATTATGAAGGACGGTATTTTGATGGAACTGATGGAAGTAAAATAATTGCTGACCGATAAGGAACTTGCCGCACTGGTGCAGGCAGCGCGCCTTTATTATGAAGAAGGGCTGACGCAGGCCTAAGTAGCGGCAAAAATCGGCGTATCGCGCCCGCAGGTCAGCAAAATGCTGGCGCAAGCGCGCGAAACGGGCATAGTCCATATCGAAATACGTCCACCGGTTGCAGGCGATGCAGAACTGTTAAAACTTTTGGAGCAGCGCTTCGGCATAAAAGGCGGCATTGTACTGCCAAACGCCTCGCGCGATGAACTTTTGCGGCATACAGCCTCTTATCTTGAGAGCGAACTGCGTTATGAAAAAGCCGTGGGGCTTGGCTGGGGCTATACGCTTGGCGAAGCAGCGGCCAAAATGGCGCTTGGCGGTGGAATGAAAGGCAGCGGCAGCGTATTTCCGCTTATCGGCAAAACGGCGATACCCAACCGCGGCTACCGTGTTAACGAACTGTCGCAGCTTTTGGCTGGCAGCAGCAGGGAAGCCTTCTGGCTTGATGCGGAAGCATTTCCGGACAGCCGCGAAGCGCGCGATGCTGTTGAAAGCACCGATAACTTCAAGGAAGCCTCTAAACTGTGGCAATCGGCAACGGCCGCCCTTGCAGAAATACGTGCTTACCCCGGCGTTCCGGACGAAGCAACGGCGCTGCGTTTTGAAGATGCTCTTGAACGCCAGCAGGCAGTTGGCAGCCTGCTTTCGTACTACTTTAATGTACGTGGCGAATTTATCAGCGGCGCAGGCGATTTTGCCGTGCGCATACCGCTGAAAACTTTGAGCCAGGTGCCGAAAGTAATTGCCATAGGGCTGACGGCAGGCGCAAAAGCTGTTCTTGGAGCGTTGCGCACCGGCATTGTTACGCATCTTATAGTTACCGAAGAAACGGCCCGCAAAGTTTTGCAGAAATAAAATAAGCCCTTCTGTTTTTATGGCAGAAGGGCTTTGCTGTTATATTTTATAAATTTGTCCTCAAAATGTATACATCTGCCTACTAATTGGCAGAAAATTTTAAAATTTTTGTTAAGGAAGTTTGTTTTTTTAACGGATAAATGGTAAAATAGATGATAAAATAGTAGTATTGTTGCTTTGAGGGGACACTTTGAAGAATGGAAGGATGGATATTATGAAAAAAAGAGGATTGAAAAAATTAGCTGCAGGCGTAACTTTGCTTTTGGCATTGGGGCTTCTGGCGGGTTGCGGCAGCGAAAAAAAGGAAGCCGGAAATAAAGCGCAGTTAAATGTAGGTATTGTACAACTGGTAGAGCACAGCGCGCTTGATTCTGCCAATAAAGGCTTTGTAGACGGCCTGGCGGAAAAAGGCTTCAAAGAAAACGAGAATATTGCTTTCGACAGGCAGAACGCACAGGCAGACCAGAGTAATTTACAGAACATTGCCCACCGTTTTGTCAACAACAAGGTGGATTTAATTTGCGCCATTGCAACACCGGCGGCGCAGGTTATGGCCAACGCCACGAAAGATATTCCTATTGTGGCAACCGCTGTTACGGATTATGAAGCGGCTAAACTTGTTGCAACGAGCGAGAAACCGGGCGGCAACGTAACCGGCACCAGCGATATGAACCCGATTAAGGAACAGGTTGATTTGCTGCTGAAAATTGTGCCTGATGCGAAAACTATCGGTACTGTTTACTGCTCCAGCGAAGTAAATTCTCAGATTCAAATTGATTTAATGAAAAAAGCGGCTGCTGAACGGGGCGTCAATGTTGTGGAAGCAACGGTTTCTACGGTAAACGATATTCAGCAGGCAGCACAGAGCCTTGTAGGGAAGGTTGACGCGGTTTATGTTCCGACCGATAATGTAATTGCTTCTTCCATGCCTACTTTGGTTTCCGTTACGGATAACGCAGGGCTTGCGGTTATCTGCGGCGAAGAGGCCCTTGTAAAAGGTGGCGGTCTTGCAACGCTTGGTATTGATTACTACCAGCTCGGTAAGGAGACCGGCGAGATGGCGGCTAAAATTTTAAAGGGTGAAGCCAAACCGGCAGAAATGGCAATACAAAATCAGAAGCAGTTTAAAACCGTTGTTAACGAAGCAAGCGCACAGCGCCTTGGCATTACTATCCCGCAGGATGTGCTGCAAAATGCGGAAGTTATAAAATAACCGCATTATATGCAAAAGTTTACCTTAGGGAAGGAATGAGCAACTGATGATGTTATCGAAAAAAATGCGTGCCCTGGCTGCGGCATTGGCTTTAACTTTGGCTGCGGGCGTACTTGGCGGCTGCGGCGGAGATAAAAAAGAGGAAACAGCAGCAAAAAAATCTGTAAATGTAGGTATTGTGCAGCTTGTAGAGCATGCTTCGCTTGATGCTGCCAATAAAGGTTTTGTGGACGGCCTTGCCGCTAACGGCTTTAAGGAAGGCGAAAATATTACTTTCGACCGCCAGAACGCACAGGCTGACCAGAGCAATTTGCAGAATATTGCCCACCGTTTTGTAAGTAACAAAGTTGATTTGATTTGCGCCATTGCAACTCCGGCAGCGCAGACTGCTGCCAACGCTACAAAGGATATTCCCATTGTGGCAACCGCCGTTACCGATTACGAAGCGGCTAAACTTGTTGCATCAAGCGAAAAACCTGGCGCCAACGTAACCGGCACCAGCGATATGAACCCGATTGACAAACAGCTTGATTTGCTGCTGAAACTTGTGCCGGATGCTAAAGTTGTAGGCACCATTTATTCGTCCAGCGAAGTTAATTCGCAGATGCAGGTTGATTTGCTGAAAAAATATGCTGCGGAACGCGGCGTTGAAGTTAAGGAAGCAACCGTTTCCAGCGTTAACGATATTCAGCAGGCAGCGCAGAGCCTGATTGGCGAAATTGACTGCCTGTACCTGCCGACCGATAACGTTATGGCATCGGCAGTGCCGACTTTAATAAGCGTTACCGAACCTGCCAAACTGATTATGACCTGCGGCTGGCCCGATACTGAAGGCAGCGTGGCTGTAATTGGCATTAACTATTACGAACTTGGCAAACAGACCGGCGAAATGGCAGCCAGAATTTTAAAAGGCGAAGCCAAACCGGCTGATATGGCAGTAGAAACTCAGAAGCATTTTAAAGTTACCGTTAATAAAGCTGTGGCAGAACGCCTCGGCTATACCGTTCCGGAAGATGTTTTAAAAGAAGCGGAAGTAAAATAAAATGGCTCAGTTGCGGGTTTCCTGCGTGGAAGCCCGCTTTTACTGCATAATTTGGAGGAGATTAGATGCTTGATATTTTAATGCCTACAATAGCGCAGGGATTATTGTGGGCTGTTATGGCGCTGGGCGTTTACATTACGTTCCGTGTGCTTGATATTGCTGATTTGACTGTTGAAGGAAGTTTCCCGCTGGGCGCGGCTGTTGCGGCTGCCATGCTTTCGGAAGGTTATTCCGTAGCTGCGGCTTTTGTTTGCGCCGCTGTTGCCGGTATGCTTGCAGGCGTGGCTACCGGGCTTTTACACACTAAACTGAAAATACCGGCACTTCTGGCAGGTATTTTGACCATGATTGCGCTGTATTCCGTAAACCTGCGCATTATGGGCAAAGCCAACCTGTCGCTTTTGCGTATTGATACAATTTTTACCGAAATACAGGCATGGTTCGGACTGGATAACGTTTACACCGTACTTGCCGTAGGCATGCTGGCTGCCGTTATCAGCGGCGTTTTCATTTACTGGTTCTTCGGTACGGAAATCGGCGCAGCCATCCGTGCCACCGGTTTTAACCAGCAGATGATTCGTGCGCAGGGCGTAGATACCCGCGTAACCATTATTTTAGGTTTGTTAATCAGTAACGCGCTTGTTTCTTTAAGCGGCGCGCTTATTGCGCAGAACAACGGCTTTGCCGATGTCGGCATGGGTACCGGCACCATCGTTATCGGTCTGGCGTCTGTTATTATTGGCGAAGTGCTGTTTGGCACACGCAGCTTTAAAAACTGCATTATCAGCGTAATTTTAGGCAGCGTTGTATACCGCATTGTTATTGCAGCGGTACTGCAAATGGGCATGCCGCCTAACGATTTAAAACTTTTCACGGCAATTCTCGTAGCGTTTGCGCTTTCGCTGCCGCTTGTAAAAGATAAGTTAGGAATAAGAAAGGCGGTGAAATAATGCTGCACGTTGAACATATCCATAAAACATTTTTTGCAGGTACGATTAACGAAAAAGTAGCATTGCAGGATTTGTCGCTGCATCTTGCACCCGGAGATTTTGTCACCGTTATCGGCGGCAACGGCGCAGGCAAATCGACGCTTTTGAACTCCATCGCCGGTGCTTATCCGGTAGACAGCGGCAAAATTGTTATCGACGGCGCAGATATTACCAAAACGCCGGAACATAAACGCGCAAAATACATCGGCAGAGTGTTCCAGGACCCAATGATGGGTACTGCTGCCGGCATGATGATAGAAGAAAACCTCGCTATCGCCGCAAGGCGCGGCAAAACGCCGGGCTTAAAGTGGAGCCTGAACGAAAAAGACCACGACTGGTTTGTGGAAATGCTGAAAGAGCTTGATTTGGGCCTTGAAAACCGCATGACGGCGCGCGTGGGCCTGCTAAGCGGCGGTCAAAGGCAGGCGCTTACGCTTTTAATGGCAACGATAAAACGCCCGAAACTTTTGCTTTTGGATGAACACACAGCGGCGCTGGACCCGAAAACGGCAGCCAAAGTGCTGGCTCTTACCGAGCGCATTATTGACCGCGACCATTTAACGGCGCTGATGATTACGCATAATATGCGTGATGCGCTGCGTTATGGCAACAGGCTGATTATGATGTACAACGGCAAAATTCTGGTAGACGTTGCAGGCGATGAAAAGAAAAACCTTACCACGCAGGATTTGCTGCAAATGTTTGAAAAAGCTGCCGGCAACACCTTGGACAGCGACCGTTTGCTTTTAGGCTGAGGAGAAGCGCATGGCAGATTTAACAAGGCTTAAAGATATAAAATGCTTTCTGTTCGATATGGACGGCACCATTAATCTGGGTAATACGCTTATTCCGGGTATGGATGAGTTTTTTAAAAAACTGCGTGCAAGCGGCAGGGATTTTTACCTTGTAACCAACAATTCCTCCAAAGGGCACAGCCATTATGTAGAAAAAATGCGCCGTTTGGGCATTGAGGTAGAACGCAGGAACGTGCTGATAAGCAGCGACGCTTTTGTGTACTATATGCAGAAGTTAAAACCCGGTGCCAGCCTGTATGTGCTGGGCACGGATTTGTTAAAGGAAACCATTATTAAAGGCGGCTTTAAACTGACTACGCTTTTGGAAGAAAAAACTGATTATGTAGTGGTTGGCTTTGATATGTCGCTGGAATATGACAAGCTGGCGATAGCCTGCCGTTTGATTGACCGCGGCGTGCCTTATATAGCAACGCATCCTGATGTGCGCTGCCCGATTGAAGGCGGCGAGTTTATACCGGACTGCGGCGCCATGATTAAGCTGATAGAAACGGCAACAGGCAAAAAGCCTTTAGCCATTACCGGCAAGCCCTATCACTATATGGTAGATGTGGTAATGGAACGCACCGGCTATAAAAAAGACGAAATTGCCATGGTTGGCGACCGTTTAAGCACGGATATTGCTTTCGGGCTTAATAACGGCATCTTATCGGTGCTGGTGCTTACCGGCGAAGCTACGCTGGAAGATGTGGAAAAGGAAAACATCCACCCCGATATTATTCTGCCTCATGCGGCAGACATAGCCAGATATTTTTAAAATAAAATAACTGCCAAAATAAAAAAACACCTGCTGTGGCAGGTGTTTTTTGTTTATGTGTTAAGTTAAAATTTGCGTTTCTTACAGCGTTATCATCCACGTTATGATAATAGCGTTGGTAAAGTCGATGAGGAACGCACCTACAAGCGAAACTATCATCCACGCTTTAGGCGAGAAACCGTATTTATCGGAAAGGGACTGCATGTTGGCAAGGCCGTTAGCCGTTGCGCCCATGGCAAAACCGATGCCGCCTACGGCAAGCATAACGGAATCATAATCCTTGCCGAACATTAAGAAGTATACGCCCCAGGCGAAAACAACCATCAGCAAAGTCTGGATAACGAGAATGATAATCAGCGGCAGCGCCAGATTAATAAGTTCGTACAGTTTGAGGCTGTTGATGGCCATGGTTACATAAAGTACCAGGGAAATATCGGCAATACAGTCCATGCCTACGCCTTCAATTTTGTATGCTTTGCTGAAATCGCCGATATTGCGTATAACGGCTGCTATCAGCATACTGCCGATGTATACCGGCAGGGTAATGAACTGGCCGAGATAGCTGCTTAAAATGCTGCCCAGGCCCATGGCAATTGCTACAAAGCCGAGCGCTTTTAAAATTTCTGCGGCAGCGGCAGGCGCCGGAATAAGGTTTTCGCCGGTAACGGTGGTTTCGGTTTCGTCAATTTCTTCCAGCGGGGTATCTTCTTTGGCTGCTTTAGGGGTTTTCAGTTTATATTTTTTAATCAGGCGTTCGCCAAACGGGCCGCCGATAATAAGTGCTACGGCCATACCAAAAGTAGCGGCGGTAATGGCAACGGTTGTTGCGCCGGTTAAGTTGTAGTTTTGTTCAAAAAACGGACCGAAGGCAGCGCTGGTGCCAAGGCCGCCCATCAGCGCAACGGCGCCGGCAAGAATGCCGTAGAATTTATCAATGCCCATCAGGCTGCAAACGCCCATGCCGATGGCGTTCTGCAAAATGCCGAGCACGGTTGATGTAAGCCAGAAGCCAACCAGCAGCAGGCCGCCCTTTTTAACAAGTTTTAAACTTGCCATCATGCCGATGGTGGTAAAAAAGCACAGCAGGGCAACTTTTTGCAGCGTGTCATCAAAGGTAAAATCGGCAATGCCGGATATTTTTAAGCACGAAAAGATAAAGGCAAACGGCAGGCCGCCGATAACAGGCGCCGGAATGCTGAACCTTTGCAGCAGGGCGCTTTGGCTTTTAATCCATGTGCCGATGTAATAGCTGACAATGGCGAGTGCGACGGACTGCACCATGTCAAGATGGATGGTGGTGATTTCCATATTTTAGCCTCCTGAAATTAAAATGACAGATGTTTACTTTCTGCCTGTAATATCTGCGTCAGACTTCTTTATTATAGGCTTTTTTTTAATAATTTACAATACTTGTTTTAAAAATGCATACTTTTGTTTATATTGATGTTTTAGCAAAAATTTTTTTGCAATGCCGGATAAAGTAAAAAAACATAGAAAAGCAAAGTAAAATTGAGTAAAAAGTATAATTTAAAACATTTAAGGCCGGTATAAAACAGTTGACAAAAACAAACTGCGGCATGGCGTAAACAAATGCAACAAAAAGTGTATAGCACAAAATATTGTTGATAACATCAAAATAAAAACAATATATTGTAGTAGCACCCTTTACTTCCTTTTCAAAATATGGTATTATTGTAAAAGCTTAATAAGTATTAAATAAAGATTGGCAGATAAAAATTACTGAACGGAGAAAGAGGGAGGACAATGAAAGTAATCAAACGCGATGGCACTACGGTTGATTTTGACCGCAGCAAAATAGTTGTCGCCATTCAGAAAGCAAATGGAGCTGTTGAAGAAAACGAACGTATAGCCGATGACAGAATCGAGGCTATTGCACAATATGTAGAAAGCCGCAACCGTATGCGTTTGCTGGTTGAAGACATACAAGATATGGTAGAGCATCAGCTGATGCAGGAAGGCAAATTCGATCTTGCCAAAGCCTACATTATTTACCGCTACACCCGCGCACTGGTGCGTAAGGCAAACACTACCGATGAAAGCATCCTTTCGTTAATCCGCAACAGCAATAAAGACGTTATGGAAGAAAATTCCAACAAAAACGCCGTTATGGCTTCCACTCAGCGCGATTTGATTGCCGGTGAGGTTTCCAAAGATTTAACCCGCCGCATTATCCTGCCGGAAGAAATTTCCAAAGCACATGACGAAGGCGCAATTCATTTCCACGATGCCGATTATTTCATTCAGCCTATTTTTAACTGCTGCCTGATTAATATTGGCGATATGCTTGACAACGGCACCGTTATGAACGGCAAGCTTATAGAAAGCCCCAAGAGCTTCCAGGTTGCCTGCACCGTTATGACGCAGATTATCGCTTCCGTTGCCAGCAGCCAGTACGGCGGCCAGTCTGTTGATATCCGCCATTTGGGCAAATATCTGCGCCGCAGCTACAATAAATTTAAAAAAGCCGTGCTTGATGAAGTTGGCGACACCCTGCCGGAAGAAACCGTGGAACGCCTGGTGCAGGCACGCCTTAAAAGCGAGCTGCAAAGCGGCGTGCAGACTATTCAGTACCAGATTAACACTTTAATGACCACGAACGGCCAGTCTCCGTTTGTAACCATTTTCCTTAACTTGCAGGAAGATGATGAATACTTAAAAGAAAATGCCATGATTGTGGAAGAAATTCTGCGTCAGCGTTTGCAGGGCATTAAAAACGATAAAGGCGTTTACGTAACGCCTGCTTTCCCGAAACTGGTTTATGTTCTGGACGAGCATAACTGCCTTAAAGGCGGCAAATACGATTACATTACCAAACTGGCTGTAAAATGCAGCGCCAAACGCCTGTATCCGGATTACATTTCCGCTAAAAAAATGCGTGAAAACTACGAAGGCAATGTATTCTCCCCAATGGGCTGCCGCAGCTTCCTTGCTCCGTGGAAGGACGAAAACGGCAACTATAAATTTGAAGGCCGCTTCAACCAGGGCGTTGTTTCCATTAACCTGCCGCAGGTGGCAATTATCGCCAAAGGCGATGAGCAGAAGTTTTGGAAACTTTTGGATGAACGCCTTGAACTGTGCTACAAGGCTTTGATGTGCCGCCACAATGCGCTGATGGGCGTTAAGAGCGACGTAAGCCCTGTACACTGGCAGTACGGCGCCATTGCCCGCCTTAACAAAGGCGAAGTAATTGATAAATACCTTGTTGGCGGTTACAGCAGCATTTCGCTTGGCTACATTGGCGTTTACGAAATGACCAAACTGATGAAGGGCGTAAGCCATACCGACCCGGTGGGCGAAGAATTTGCCCTGCGCGTAATGCGTTACCTGCGTGCGAAATGCGATAAATGGAAACAGCAGACCGGCATCGGCTTTGCTCTGTACGGCACGCCGGCAGAAAGCCTGTGCTACCGTTTTGCCCGCATTGATAAAGAACGCTTCGGCACCATTGCCGACGTTACCGATAAAGGCTACTACACCAACTCTTATCACGTTGACGTGCGTGAAAATATTGACGCTTTCAGCAAATTTGCCTTTGAAAGCCAGTTCCAGAAAATCTCCAGCGGCGGCGCTATCAGCTATGTGGAAATTCCGAACATGCGCCACAATACTGAAGCTTTGGAGGATGTTGTACGCTTTATTTACGACAACATTCAGTACGCAGAGTTCAACACCAAGAGCGATTACTGCCATGTCTGCGGATTTGACGGCGAAATTATGATTAATGACGATTTGGAATGGGAATGCCCGAACTGCGGCAATAAAGACCATAATCTGATGAACGTAACCCGCCGTACCTGCGGTTATTTGGGCGAAAACTTCTGGAACGTGGGCAAAACCAAAGAAATTAAATCCCGCGTACTGCATCTGTAACGGAGGCGTGTTATGAACTACGCGGCAATTAAAACCCACGATGTTGCCAACGGCCCAGGCGTGCGCGTATCGCTGTTTGTAAGCGGATGCACGCACTACTGCAAAGGCTGTTTTAACCAGGAAGCCTGGGATTTTGATTATGGCAAACCGTTTGACGAAGCAGCGGAAGAAGAAATTTTAAATGCGCTGAAACCAAGCTATATTAAAGGCTTCAGCCTTTTGGGCGGCGAACCGTTTGAGCCTGCCAACCAGAAAGCGCTGCTGCCTTTCATGCAGCGCCTGCGCGCGATGTACCCCGATAAAACCGTGTGGTGCTACACCGGCTACGATTTGGAAAAAGACCTTTTAACAGGCCGCCTGTGCGATTACGAAATAACGCACGGACTTTTGGAATGTATCGACATTTTAGTAGACGGCGAGTTTGTGGAAGCCAAAAAAGACCCGAACCTGCGCTTCCGCGGCAGCAGCAACCAGCGTGTAATCCGTTTGCAGGAAACATTGAAAGAAGATAAAATAATTCTGTGGGACGACAACGAAGGCTTGTTTGAACCGGGAAAATAATTACATATTTAACACAAAAGGCGCATAAATTATGCGCCTTTATTTTTGCAGTTGACAACCTTACCTGCTAATGATAAACTTTTAGTAATTACAAATTTGCAGCCTATGATAAGGAAGAGTACCTTTAAAAGGCAGCCTTCAGCGAGCCGGGGATGGTGTAAGCCCGGCGGCGGGCAGTAAAGGGAATGGGCCTTGGAGGCGCGCTGCGAGCCTTAGTGGGGTAGCAGCGCCGGGATAGCTTTGCCCGTTACCATAAAAGCGGATATCGGCTTTGGCCCGTATCTTAAAGTTGGACTTAAAAAGTCAAGCAGGGTGGCACCGCGAAAGTTTACAGCCTTTCGTCCCTACAGGGGATGGAAGGCTTTTTTATTTATACCGGCAAGGAGTGAGCGGCATGGAAGAATTGCACAAAGAAAAAAAGATTGTTACTTTAACAGAAGTTAAACCTACGCAGGATGGTTACCGCTGGGTGGCGATAACGGCAATGCTTTTGGCGATAGGCATTATTTTGCATACGGTAAGCCCTAATGTGGGCGGCGTTACGCCTAACTGGACGATTGCAATGTATTCCATTGTCATCAACCTTACCAATCCGTCGCTGCCGCAGGCTTTAGGCATTGGTTTTATATCTGGCATGACGCTGGTGCCTTCATCAAAATCGGCATTTCCGCTAGGCAACCTTGCCAGTGAAGTATGCGGCGCGATAGTGTGCTGCCTGCTTGTTAAGGCGATGCTGGCGGTTAAACTGGAAAAATGGCGCCTGCGCCCGTTTATTACCGGGCTGGCGGCTACTTTGATGAGTGGCGGCGTGTTTACGTTTATTTTAAAAATTGTTATGGATTTGCCCTTTACTGTATGGCTGTACGCCATGCTGCCGGTGGTAGCGGTTATTGGCGTGTTAAACGGCAGCATAACCTTTTTGCTGTACGGGCCGGTACGCAGGCTGTTTTTTGTACAGGAGGAAGATAACTGATGGAAACGGTTGTAGAATTACAGCATTTTTACTTTGCTTATAAAAAAAATAATGTAGTGCTGCATGATATAGATTTTAAAATTGAACGCGGTTCCTTTACTGTTATCGCCGGGCCGAGCGGCAGCGGCAAAACTACGCTGTGCAAAGCCATGGCAGGCATTGTGCCGTTTTATATGGGCGGCGCGTACAGCGGCAATGTAATGGTTTTGGGCGAAAGCACCAAAGGCAAAAAAGTATCGGATATTGCCATGCGCCTGGGGCTGATGCTGGAAGATTACGAAAGCCAGCTTGTTTCGCTTACGGCGGGCGAGGAGGTTGCCTTCAGCCTGCTGAACCACGGTTTTAAGCCGGAAGAAGTTGAAGAACGCACCCGCAGGGCACTGGAAGATGTAGGGCTGCCGGGGCGTGAAAGCTATCAGCTTGACGAACTCAGCGGTGGGCAGCGCCAGCGTTTGCTGCTTGCTTCGGTGCTTGCCGTGCATCCGGAAATTATTGTTTTAGATGAACCGGTATCGGCTATGGACCCGGACGGAGCCAATTCGCTGTACGGGCTTTTGTGTAAAATCCATAAAGAATACGGCACAACCATTGTGGTTGTTGAACACCGCATCGACTACCTGCTGCCTTATATGACGGATTTGGTTGTGCTTAAAAACGGCCGCCTTGTAACGGCGGATAAATACGAAAACGCTGCGGCGGTGATGTATAAAGATGAAACTCTGCGGCAGTTTGTGCCGGCGCTGTGGCGCATTAAGCTGGGGCTTGAAGAAAAGTTCGGCGTGAGCCTTGGCGCATGGCGCACGGAAGAAGAAGCCGTTGCGGAACTGAAAGAAAAGGGTTTTACAGGGGGTGAGGCGTAATGCTGGAGGCAAAAGAAGTCAATTTTGCGTATCTGCGCGGGCAGCCGGTGCTGCATGACATAGATTTAAAAATTGAAAGCGGCGAATTTGTAGCGCTTTTGGGGCATAACGGCAGCGGCAAAACCACGCTTAGCCGCCTGTTCATGGCGCTTCTTCATCCCCGCAGCGGGCAGATTTTGGTTGACGGCAAGGATATTGCCAAAATGGAACCTGCCGATTTGGCAGATAAAATTGGTTATGTGTTTCAGAATCCTGATTTGCAGATTTTGGAAGATACTGTTTTTGACGAGGTTGCTTACGGGCCGCGCGCCAAAAAACTGACGGAAGAAACGGTAAAGCGCCAGGTGGAAAAAGCGCTTGCGGCAACAGGATTGAGTGATTTGTCTGATGCTTACCCGCGCCTGTTAAGCTTTGGGCAAAAACGGCGTTTGGGCGTGGCGGCGGCTTTGGCGTTAAACCCGCGCACGCTGATTTTGGATGAAATAACCAACGGGCAGGATGCAGTGGAAAAAGAGCGCATGATGAGTTATTTAAAGGCGCTGAACGAAGAAGAAGGCATTACCGTTGTTTTAATTTCGCACGATATGGATACTGTGCGCCGCTATGCACAACGCACGGTGGTGCTGCATAACGGCAATCTTGTATTTGACGGAACGCCTGCAAAGCTGTTTGACGGCAGCATTAACGTAGAACGCTGGGGGCTGCGTTACCCGACGGCATCTGCCGTAGGCAATGCGCTTGGCATTACGGCAACAAGCCCGGAAGATTTTTGCAGTAAAATTATGAGGAAGGGGGCGCAGTTATGAAAATATCGGCTTTTACGCAGATAATTGTAACGGTTGCGGTAACGGCGTGGGTATTTATTCTGCCGGTTATGGCTGTGGCCACAATTTTGGTGCTGGAACTGGCGCTGCTCCTTTCCATTAAGCATGACCGTATGACGATGGCGGCGATTGGTGGTTTGGCGGTATTTACCGGGCTGATGGTGCTGTTGCAGCTATTGTTCGGTTCGCCTTTGGAAATTGCCCTTGTAGGCGGTTTGCGCATGCTGGTTATGACCATGGCGTTTTTGTGCATGCTGGCGGCAACGCGCATTCAGGATATTGCACAGGCCTTGGTAACAAAGTTCCACCTGCCGTGCGAATACGCCTTTATGCTGACCACTGCGCTGCGCTTTGTGCCTAACTTTCTGGCGGACAGCACCATTACTTTGGACGCGCAGAGCTGCCGCGGCTATTCCAACAGGGGTAATGCCATTAAACGGCTTATGTCTTACGTTGTTGTTATCCGCCCGCTGGTTATGCGCGCCGTTGCCAAAAGCGAAACGCTGGCGCTGAGTATGGAACTGAAAGGCTTTGGCGCCAACACCTATAAAAACATGCCGCAGCAAAAACTCGCGCTTGCCGATTACCTTGTGCTTTTGGCGGTTATCGTTTTAAGCAGCTATCCGTTTTGGCAGGAATATATGCCTGTTATAATGTAAAAGCAGGACAAATACCTAAAATTTACTATTTCAGTATTGTTTGCACAAAATAAAAAGTTAAAAAGCTGCCTGTAGAAAGCAGGCGGCTTTTTCTTTTTGGCAGCAAAGGTTGTTATTTTGCCGCAGGGCAGATGAATAAATTTTTGCTGTGGTTGGAGCGGCTTCTAACTTGCGCGGAAGCAGCATTTTATTTACAATAAACGTATAAGCAGTAAAAATACGCACTTGATTGTTTATGGAGATGTTGAAGGAGGCATGGCTATGAAATACCGCGAACTTGGCAAAACAGGCTTAAAGGTAAGCGAGATAGGGCTTGGCTGTGAAGGTTTTAACGGGCAAAGCCCGGAATTTACTGCCGAAATGTTTAAACTGGCACTGGCAGCAGGCGTAAACTGCATGGATTTATACAGCCCTAACCCGGAGATGCACAAAAACATTGCCGCGGCACTGGGCGCACGCCGTAAGGATTTTATTTATCAGGCGCATTTATGCACGGTATGGCAGGATGGGCAGTATAAGGCAACACGCAATTTAACCGAAGTTAAAGCAGCCTTTGAACTGATGCTGCAAAATTTAAAGACGGATTATATTGATATCGGCATGATTCACTATGTTGATTCGCCCGCTCTGTGGCATGAAATTGAAACCGGCGGCATTTTGGATTATGCGCTGGAACTGAAAGCGCAGGGCAAAATTAAGCATATCGGCGTAAGCAGCCATAACCCGCTGGCAGCGCTTGATGCCGTAAACAGCGGCAAGGTGGAAGTGCTGATGTTCAGCGTGAACCCCTGTTATGATTTGCTGCCCGGTACGGAAGACGTGGAGCAGCTTTGGGCAGAAGAAAGCTACAAAAACAATTTGCTGAACCTTGACCCCAAACGTGCGGAACTTTACGAAACCTGCCAGCGTTTGGGCGTGGGCATTACTGTAATGAAAGCGTTTGGCGGCGGCGACCTTTTAAGTGAGTTCAGCCCGGCGGGCAAGGCGCTTACAGCGGTGCAGTGCCTGCATTATGCGCTGACGCGCCCGGCTGTGGCAGCGGTAATGTGCGGTGCGCGCAGCATAGCAGAACTGAAAGCCTCGCTTGATTATGAAAAAGCAGACGAAAGTGAAAAAGATTACGCCGCTGTTTTTGCCAGCTTTCCCAAAATTAGCTGGGAGGGGCACTGCATGTACTGCGGACACTGCGCGCCGTGCCCTAAAGGAATTGACGTGGCAACCGTAACCAAGTTTTTAAACCTTGCCAAAGCGCAGGGCGAAGTACCGGAAACCGTGCGTGAGCATTATGCCGCGCTTAGTGCCCACGCGGGCGACTGCATTGCCTGCGGCGCCTGCACTAAACGCTGCCCCTTTGCCGTTGACCCGGTAGCTAATATGAAAGAAGCCAGAGAAATTTTTGGGTATTAAAACATACAACAAAAAAAACCACCCTTTAATGGGTGGTTTTTTCTTTGGAGAGGAAAGGTTTATGGATTGGTTTAAGTTTTAAGATTTATTTGGGGAAAGGTTAGCTTAATTCAACAGATTGTTATTGAAAAGTTTTTAAGACGGATTAGTTTTTATCTTCGTCATAGAACGGGCAGTCATTGCCCCAGTCGCAGTGGCCGTTGTGGTGGTAACGGTCATAGTGGCGGTCGCG
>ERZ779889.1449-NODE-1449-length-23588-cov-11.263460_pt1 | contig 23588 bp, 22 predicted proteins | sample MGYA00511030_ERZ779889 | MGnify/ENA primary metagenome ERZ779889 (study PRJEB29588, sample SAMEA2160616) | human gut metagenome | biome: human gut; feature: human-associated habitat; material: faeces | place: Denmark | collected 2008/2010 ...
GCGGCGGAGTCGGCCTGCCGGCAGTATAGGGCTGTGCGGTGGTTCCTACTGCCGGAGGCCGGGCTCCGCCCGCGGCTGGGCTGCAGGCAGCAGATTGCAAATCTGCTGAAACAACCAGCATCTGCTGCAACCTGACATTTCGTCCGGTTGCGGGATGATTTTTGCATAGATGCAGGGAAATTTGTTGTAAATTTGCTCCCCGCCAATGCAGCAGAAACGAAATGGCTAGAACTAATAAGAAGGAAATCATCATCGAGAACCTGACAGTGCAGGCGGTTGCCGCAGAAGGCAAGAGCATCGCGCACACCGAAGAAGGTCAGGTCGTGTTCATAGAATACGCGGTGCCTGGCGACGTCGTCGACATCCGCGTCACGGTAAAGAAGAAGAATTACCTCGAGGGCCGCATCATCCGCCTCGTGAAACCCTCACCCGACAGACTCGAACCCTTCTGCGAACATTTCGGACTCTGCGGCTGCCGCTGGCAGCTTCTCCCCTATCGGATTCAGCTCGAAGCCAAGCAGCGCCAGGTGTTCGACCAGCTTTCGCGCATAGGCCACCTGCAGCTGCCTCCCATACGCCCCATCCTCGCCTCCGACAAGACCGAGTTCTACCGCAACAAGCTCGAGTTCACGGCTTCGGACAAGCGCTGGATACTCCCCGACGAGGACCCCGAAGGCATGCCGGCAGAGCAGAAGCTGGGCCTCGGTTTCCATGTGGGCCGCTTCTTCGACAAGGTGCTGGACATACACCGCTGCTGGCTCCAGCCCGAACCGTCCAACGCCATACGCCTGTTCATCAGGGAATACGCCCTCAGCCACCATATCCCCTTCTACAACATACGCGAGAACAGCGGCATCTTCCGCAACATGTTCGTGCGCACCACCGACGACGGCCAGGTCATGCTGATAGTCTGCTTCGCCGCGGATTTCGAAGGCCGCGAAGCCATGCTCGACGCAGTGGCGGAAGCCTTCCCTCAGATCAGCTCCCTCTACTACGTGATCAACGACAAGCTCAACGACAGCATAGCCGACCGCGAGTGCATACTCTACAAGGGGAATGACGCAATCTACGAGACGATGGAGAACCTCCGGTTCAAGATAGGGCCGAAGTCCTTCTACCAGACCAACAACGGCCAGGCACTGAAACTCTACCGCACCGTGCGCGAGTTCGCTGCGCTGACCGGCCGGGAGACCGTCTACGACCTCTACACCGGAACCGGCACCATAGCCCAGTTCGTGAGCGCCGGCGCCGCCAGGGTGGTCGGCATCGAATACGTCCCCGAAGCCATCGAGGACGCCAAGGTCAACGCAGCCGCCAACGGCATCACCAACTGCAGCTTCTACGCCGGCGACATGAAGGACATCCTGACTGCCGGTTTCATCGCGGAACACGGCCGCCCGGACGTGATAATCACGGATCCCCCGCGGGCCGGAATGCATCCCGACGTGATCCGGACCATACTCGACGCCGCACCGGAGTCCATAGTCTACGTGAGCTGCAACCCCGCCTCGCAGGCCCGCGACCTCGAACAGCTCTGCCGCGACTACGACATCACCGCGGTGCAGCCGGTCGACATGTTCCCTCATACGACCCACGTGGAGAACTGCGTGCTGCTCAAGAGGAAGACAATTTCTGAAATTTTAAGTAAATTAGACGCGCAAAACAAGTGTATATGAAATTTAAGCCTACCGAGTACAAGCTGATGAACGTGGCCACAGGCCGCATCTTCGATGACGAGGGCTGGTCTCTCACCGACCCGCAGAGTTCCGAGCCTTCTCTTGTAAGGGCAGTCTATGCCAACAAGAAGTTCATTCCCCGCGACGACCTCAGCGGAATCTACCGCTACGCCAACTGGATGCCTGTCCAGCGCACGCTGAAGAACTCCTGCGCCCCCGTGACCTACAAGTCCAAGGGACTGGCGAAATTCCTGGGGCTCGAGAACCTCTACATCACCTTGTCGGGATATTACCCCAGGATAGGCGCGAAGTTCCAGACCTGCTCGTTCAAGGAGACCGAGGCCTTCTCGGTCTGCGCGAGGATGTCGAAGAAGGAGGACAGGGTGCTCATCGTGCAGTCCGCCGGCAACACCGCCAGGGCCTTCGCCCAGATATGCTCCGACAACGACATTCCGGTGGTCATCTGCATCCCCGAGGACAGCAAGCACGACCTCTGGTTCCATAAGAAACTCAACAAATGCGTGAAGCTGATCGCAGTTCCCCACGGATGCGACTACTACGACGCCATACATCTCGGCGAGAAGCTCGCCAAAAACCCCCGCTTCTTCCTCGAAGGAGGCGCCAAGAACGTCGCAAGGCGCGACGGAATGGGCACCACCATCCTGAGTTTCGCGGAGCTCACCCACAGGATACCAGACGCCTACTTCCAGGCCGTGGGTTCCGGCACCGGAGCGATCGCCGCATGGGAGAACGCCGAGAGGCTTGCCGCCGACGGCGACTACGGCGAGAACAACATGCGCGTCTACGTGGCACAGAACTCCCCTTTCACGCTGATCTGCGACTCATGGAAAGCGCGTTCGCGCAAACTGGTGGACCTCGCTCCCGAAGTCGGACGCCGCCAGGCTGAGATCATACTCGCAAAGGTGCTCGCAAACCGCCAGCCGCCCTATAGCCTCGCCGGAGGCCTGTTCGACGTGCTCAGCAAGAGCGACGGCGACGCATTCGCCTGCCCCAACGACGGCATCATGTACTGGCTGCTGATGTTCCGCAACCTCGAGGGCTACGAACCTCTTCCTGCCAGCAGCGCCGCGGTGTACGCCCTGGCCCAGGCGGTGAAGGAAGGCCGTGTGCGCAAGGACGAATATGTCATGCTGAACTGCACCGGCGGCGGAATGCTCGGCGCGATGAGCAAGGGCTATGTCTTCAAGGATTCCGATCTCATCCTGAGCCCCGACCTCCCGGAAGAGGAGATCATCACGGCAGTCGACAGCCTGTTCTGACAGAGCTGACAGAGATTTATGAGGCCGGGCGGCGTAAGCCCGGCTTTTTTATTCCCCGCGCTGCAGTCAGAGGTTGACGGCGATGGTCAGGCTCAGGGCGCCGTAGTGCGCGTCGCTAGTGCGCACATTCTGCTCCGCCACGAATCCCGGACCTTCGGGATTGGGCACAGGAGGATGCGAGAATGCCGCCATCGCCGTGAGAATCAGGTCGAGGCTGAAGCGTTCGGACAGGGCGATGCGGTAGCCCGCACCCAGTCCTGACATCAGGCTGACTCTCGTCTTGAATCCGGCAGGGAGATGGAAGCCGGCGCCCGCCTGGGCGTAGTAGAACATTCCGTCGTCCTGAATGGTGCGCGGGAAGAAGCTGACGCGCAGCAGCGCCGGAATCACCCTGTTGCCCTCGTGTATGCCGGAATAGCCGCCGTGAATCGAAATCATCAGTTTTTCGGCGGGCACCACGAAGCCTGCGCCGAGCAGCAGCAGGCCGTTGGGATGAGGCGAGAAGCCGTAGAAGCTCTCGTTGATGCGGTAGCCCTCCTCGCTGAGGATATTGAAGTGGTAGTCGTGGTAGATGGTCTGCACATAGCCCCATTCGCAGCTGAAACGAATCCTGTCGATCGCCCGGGCTGTATTTTCCTGCGCGGCCCCGGTGATGGAGACGCTCAGCGCGAGAAGGAGTATGAAGAACGGTTTTCGCATCAGAACCTGTACATTATGCTGATCTGCGGGAGTATCGCGTGGAAGATTCCGTTCTTGTAGAACGAGAGGTAGATCGAGCCGTTCTCCTCGTCGAGGCGCAGGTGCACCCCGGGGTTGGCGACGAAGCCGAAGTCTATGGCCACGTTGCGTGCGAAGTCCAGCCTGAGCCCTATCGAGCAGGACAGGGCGGCGGCCAGTCCCATCCCCTTGCCGAGATCCTTGTCGGTGCTGATGAAGAGTCCGCCCTCATGGTCGTGGACATATCCGGCCATCAGGCCGGCTCCGGCGTGGAAGCGCATCAGGAAGCCGTCGGTGCGCAGGGATACCAGCACGTAGTCGTGGGTGTAGCTGGCGCGGACCCCGATGTCGGAGGTGCGTCCTGTCACCACTCCGTAGGTGTCGGCGACGACGGTGATTATGTCCAGCTCCCCGCCGCCGTTCGTCAGCTGGGCCCTGATTCCGCTGCCGACAGGCGAGCTGGTGAGTCCGGCACACCATTCCCGGGCTTCCGAAACCTGGGCGAAAACGGCCAGCGAGAAGCACAGGACGAGTAGATGACGCATGCGCAACATAGTCCCAATATAGGCAGTTTTTTGATTTTTTCCTACGAAAACACTATCTTCGCTGCCGTGTATACTAAAATTGTAACCTTACAATGTCAATCGAAATCAAAGAAGTCAGAACGCGCAGGCAACTGCGCAAATTCGTGAATTTCCCCGAGAAACTATATAAGGACAACCCGTATTACGTTCCGCCCCTCGTGTTCGACCAGATGGACACGCTCGACCAGAAGAAGGGCGCGGCGCAGGAGTTCTGCGACTCGAAGCTCTACCTTGCCTACAAGGACGGCGAACTTGCCGGACGCGTGGCTGCGATAGTGAACCATCTGGCCAACAAGCAGTGGGACCACAAGGAGGTTCGTTTCGGCTGGTACGACTTCATCGACGACCCCGAGGTCGCCAGGGCCCTGATGGACAAGGTGGAGGAGTTCGGCCGCCAGTATGGCATGGAGTCGGTGGTCGGACCCCTCGGATTCACGGATTTCGACCCTGAGGGCCTGCTCGTGGAGGGTTTCGACAGGCTCAGCACCATGGCGCTGATCTACAATCACCCCTACTACGTCAAGTACATAGAGGACATGGGCTTCACGAAGGACGCCGACTGGATAGAGTTCAAGATGGAGATTCCCGAGAAGCTGCCCGACAGAATCGACAGGATCTGCAACATAATTCAGGAGCGCAACAACGTACACCTGCGGCAGATAACCCGCAGGATAGTCAGGGAGGAGGACTACGGCCACAAGATATTCAAGGCCATCAACGAGTGCTACAAGAATCTCTACAACTTCACAGTGCTCCCCGACCACATGGCAGAGAAATACCTCGACTTCTATCTCAGCATACTCGACCTCAGGTATATCTCCGTGGTCGAGAACGACAAGAACGAGCTCGTGGCCTTCGGCATCTCCATGCCGTCGATAGTGCGCGCCCTCCAGAAGTCCCGCGGCAAGCTCTTCCCCTTCGGATGGTGGTGGGTGCTCCGCTCTCTCTTCTGGAAGCGCGAGGAGGGTGTGGAACTGCTGCTGGTGGGAGTGCTGCCCGAGTACCAGAACAGCGGAATCAACTCCCTGATCCAGGCCGACATGTTCCGCAAATACGCCGAATTCGGCGTGAAATGGGCCGAGACCAACGCCATCCTGGAGACCAACACCAAGAATCAGGGCCAGTTCAAGGATTATAACCCCGAGTGCAAGAAAAGACGCCGTTCTTATATTAAACCGCTTGAATATTAGGCATTTTAACAAAAATGTCAGAGTCTATAACAAAAATGTTACCTCCTCTTCCCGAGCGGATGAGGCCCAAAAATCTCTCGGAATATGTCGGTCAGCGGCATCTTGTGGGTGAGGGCTGCATCCTGAGGAACATGATAGACTCCGGCAACCTCTCCTCCTTCATTCTTTGGGGTCCTCCGGGAGTCGGAAAGACCACCCTCGCCCGGATTGTGTCCAATTCTTTGGAGCGCGAGTTCTTCACCCTGTCGGCCGTGAGCGCGGGAGTCAAGGAGGTGCGCGAGGTGATTGACGCCGCCAGGAAGAACATCTTCTCCAGCGCCGGAGCCCCGGTGCTGTTCATCGACGAGATCCACCGTTTCAACAAGGCCCAGCAGGACGCCCTGCTCGGAGCAGTGGAGTCCGGTACCGTGGTTCTTATCGGCGCCACCACCGAAAATCCCTCCTTCGAGGTCATCACTCCCCTGTTGTCGCGCTGCCAGGTCTTCGTGCTGAAGTCGCTCGACGCCGAAGACCTCGACCTGCTGCTTCAGCGGGCCGTGCGCGAGGACGTGGTGCTCAAGGAAAGGAACGTGCAGATAAAGGAGAAGGAGGCGCTGCTGCGGCAGAGCGGCGGCGACGCCCGCAAGCTGCTCAACATACTTGAGATAGTGGTCGACGCCAAGCTCGGCAGCAACCCCATAGTCATCGACAACCGCAGCGTGACCGAGTGCCTGCAGGAGAACGTCGCAATCTACGACAAGGACGGTGAGATGCATTACGACATCATCTCCGCCTTCATCAAGAGCGTGCGCGGCTCCGACCCCAACGCAGCCGTGTACTGGATGGCCAGGATGCTCGAAGGAGGGGAAGACCCGCTCTTCATCGCCCGCCGCCTCTGCATCCTCGCCGCCGAGGACATAGGGCTCGCCAACCCGAACGCGCTGCTGCTGGCCGACGCCACCTTCAGGATAGTCCATTCGATAGGCATGCCCGAAGCGCGCATCCCCCTGAGCGAGTGCGCGATCTACCTTGCCAGCTCCCCGAAGAGCAATTCGGCCAACATGGCGATTGACAAGGCTTATGAGGCGGCCAGGGCCGACAAGACCGCGCCGGTGCCGCTCTATCTGCGCAACGCCCCCACAAAACTGATGGCGCAGCTCGGATATGCCGACGGCTACAAGTACGCTCATGACTACCCCGGACATTTCGTCGACCTGGAATTCCTTCCCGAAAGCATGGCTGGCAAGGTCTTCTACGAACCCCAGCCCAACCGCCACGAAGACAGCCTGAAGGCTTATCTGCAGGCGTGCTGGCCGAAGTATTACTCCAAAAAATGAACATAGGGGCCATCGTAGACTCGCAGAAGGCGTTTTTCCGCTCCGGGAAGACGCTGGAGCCGGGTTTCCGCAGGGCCCAGCTGCGCAAGCTGCTCTCGGCGCTGTACTCCTGGGAGGATACTCTCTGCGATGCGCTGAAGGAAGACCTCCGCAAATCGCCCGAGGAGGCGTATATGACTGAGATAAGCATGGTGCGCGGCGAAATACGCAACCAGCTGAGGCATCTGCGCTCCCGCATGCGCCGGCGGCGCGTCAGCACTCCCCTCGCCCATTTCCCCTGTCGCGGCTATGAAGTCATGGAGCCGCTCGGCACGGTGCTCATAGTCTCTCCCTGGAATTATCCCGTCCAGCTGCTGCTGAGCCCGCTTGCCGGAGCCATCGCCGCAGGATGCACGGCCGTGCTCAAGACCTCTCCGTCGGCTCCGGCGGTGTCCGCCGTGCTGCGCCGTATGTTGGAGGAGTGCTTCGGTCCGGAATATGTGGCCGTCGTAGAAGGCCACAGGGAGGTGAATGAAGAACTTTTCACCCGCCGTTTCGACCTGATTTTCCTGACCGGCAGCCCGGAACTCGGAAAGGTAGCCATGAAGGTCGCCGCGGAGCATCTGACCCCGGTCGTGCTCGAACTCGGAGGCAAGAGCCCCTGCATAGTGGATTCCGAGGCCGACCTGAAGGTGGCAGCGAGGCGTATTGCCTGGGGGAAGACCCTGAACGCGGGGCAGACCTGCATAGCTCCCGACTATCTGCTGCTGCACGAGGATATCAAGGACGCCTTCGTGGAGGCTTTCAGGCAGGCTCTCGCCGAACTTCACGGACCCGACATCCGGAAATCCACCCATTATGCGCGTATTGTCAGCGACAGGGCGTTCGGCCGTCTGACTTCATATCTGCGACAGGGCAGGATAGTGGCCGGAGGCCGCACTGATGCCGCAGGACGTTTCATCGAGCCCACTCTGCTCGATGGTGTCGACCCCGACTCCCCCGTGATGCAGGAGGAGATTTTCGGTCCTGTGTTCCCTATAGTCACCTGGCGCAGCCTTGAGGAGGTGGAAAACTTCGTGCGTTCGCGCGAAAAGCCTCTCGCGCTCTATTATTTCGGCAATGTGCGCAGCGGGCGCGAACTTGCCGGCCGCTGCAGTTCCGGAGGCGCCTGCATCAACGACTGCATCATGCACATCGTTAACGAGCGGCTGCCGTTCGGCGGCGTCGGCAACTCCGGTATGGGCGCCTACCACGGCAGATACAGTTTCGAAGCCTTCTCCCACCGCCGCGCCATCGTCGAGACGCCGACATGGATCGACCTGCCGTTCAGATACATGCCCTACAAGGCCATCAGGCTTGTCCGGAAGATACTGCGCTAGTTGCGCGCCGCGGGGCGCGGTTTGTTTGCAAATGTCCGGATTTTGGCCCTTCTTTGCACGCTCAAAATAAATTATTGTTGGATTTATGAACAGAGATGCAATTGATTTCGAGAAGGAAAGTGTATTCACCCTGTTCCGCAAACTGCTTATACCCACGCTGTTGGGTTCAACCGCCATGTCCGCCGTCAGCACCATCGACGGCATTTTCGTGGGCCACGGAGTCGGAGCCGACGGTGTGGCTGCGGTCAACATAGTGGCTCCCATATATCAGGTTATGGCCGGACTCGGCTTCATGATCGGAGCTGGATGTTCTGTCGTGTCGTCGATCCATCTTTCGCACAAGAAGCTGAAGGTCGCAAGAATCAACGTTTCGCAGGCCCTTCTTGCCGCCTCATTGCTCTCGCTGCTGATAATCGCGGCCGTGATGGTGTTCCCGGAGGGAACGGCCAGGCTGCTCGGCGCTTCCGACACCTTGATGCCGCAGGTGACCGATTATCTGAAATGGATCATGCCCGCATTCCTGTTCGAGATGTGGTCGCTGATCGCTCTCTTCATAATACGTCTTGACGGAGCGCCCAAGTACGCCATGTGGTGCAACATGATTCCGGCTTTCATGAACGTAGTGCTGGACTGGCTGTTCATCTTCCCTCTCGGCATGGGGGTCAAGGGAGCTGCCATCGCCACTGCGATCAGCATAATGACCGGCGGGTTCATGGCCCTGGGCTATCTGCTGTTTTCAGCGAAGACTCTCAGGCTGATACCTCTGAAGATCAGCCCTACCAGCATACGCCTGGGTCTCAGGAATATAGGCTATCAGTGCAAGATAGGCTCGTCTTCCTTGCTCGGCGAGCTGATCATGGCGGTGTTCATATTCGTCGGGAACTGGCAGTTCATGCGCTATCTGGGCGACACCGGGGTCGGCGCGTTCGGAATCGCCTGCTACTATGCTCCCTTCTTCTTCATGATAGGCAATGCGATAGCACAGTCGGCCCAGCCGATCATAAGCTACAATTTCGGGGCGGAGAGGCTCTCGCAGGTAGTCCAGGCGCGTTCGCTGCTGCTGCGCACGGCAATAGGTTTCGGCCTCTTCATGTCGGCATTGTTCGTGGCCTTCCCCAAGGCCCTCGTGGGTCTGTTCGTTGACGTGCAGAGCCCTGCCGGACTGCTTGCGGCCGAAGGCTTCCCTCTGTTCGGCATGGGAGCCCTCTTCTACATACTGAACATAGCGATGATAGGCTACTACCAGAGCATCAAGAAGATACGTAAGTCGACCTGGTTCATGCTGCTGCGCGGGTTCTTCTTCCTGATACCCGTGTTCTTCCTGCTGCCTCTGGCCGCGGGCACCCCGGGAATGTGGCTGGTGATGCCGGCGACGGAATTCCTCACCGCCGTCGTCATCTTCCTCTCCTGGCGCCTGACCCGCAGGAGCCCTAGGGTTGTTTCTTAGGAATCTTCAGCACCTGGCCCGGCATGATCTTGTTGCTCTTCATGCCGTTGGCCGCCTTGATCTCGTCGGCCGTCACTCCGGGATAGAGTTTGGCGATGTTGTAGAGGGCGTCCCCGCTCTTGACCTTGTAGGTGGTGTAGGTAGAGGGGTCGGAGGGGTTCACCGTGGTCTTGACGGCCGCCGTGCCGCTTGACGCCGGTTCGGCCGCGGGGGTCTTGCGCGCGTAGATATAGAGGGTCTGGCCCACGCGGATGTTGGATGAGCGCAGGTTGTTCCATGACTTGATCTGGCTCACCGTGACTCCGTAGCGCAGGGCGATCTTGCCGAGGTAGTCGCCGCTGCGGACCTTGTAGGCTATGCGTCCGTTGTTCTTTATCGCGTCGGCGACCTCCTTCTGGATGCGGCTGCTCATCAGCGAATCGGCCTTGAACGCGTAGAGCGAGTCGCGGTTGACCTCGACGAACGCTCCGGTCCATGTGTACGGCAGCTTCAGGATGTAGGAATGGCTGCTGCCGGGGATGATGTCGTGGAGATACTGGGGGTTCAGGTTCTCAAGGTCCTCCCTGGGCACTCCCACTACGGCGCTGATCTGGTCGAAGTGCAGGTTGCGGCGTATTTCGAAGGTGTCGACCTTGGCGGGCATGCCGACATCCTGGGGCACGATTCCGTATTCGCGCCAGTAGGTCATGGCGTACATCGCGCCCACGAATGCGGGCACGTAGCCGCGCGTCTCTCTGGGCAGGAAGGGATAGATGCTCCAGAAGTCCCTGGCGCCGCCGGCCCTCCTGATGGCCTTGGAGACGTTGCCGGCGCCGCAGTTGTAGGAGCTGATGGCCAGGGTCCAGTCGCCGAAGATCTTGTAGGCGTCGCGCAGATAGCGGGCTGCCGCGTCGACCGACTTCTCCACGTCAAGACGCTCGTCCACATAGGAGTTGATCTCCAGCCCGTAGCTGCGCGCCGTGCTGTACATGAACTGCCACATTCCGCTGGCTCCAGCCCTGGAGCGGGCTACGGGGTTCAGCATGGATTCGATGATGGCCATGTACTTGAGCTCCAGAGGCAGTCCGTAGCGGTCGAAGACCTCCTCGAATACCGGGAAGTAATGCTGGCTCAGACCCATGATTCTGCCCATCTGGGTGCGCATCTTCTCGGAATAGAGTATGATGTAGTTCTTGACCACGTCGTTGTATGGCAGTGATATGAAGGAGTTCATGTCGGCCAGCCTCTTCTCGATTTCGGCGTCGGAGACGTCGGAGGTGAAGTGTACGCTGTCCATGTCGTATTCGTTCACTATCTCGAAGTCTCCCTGGAAAGAGTTCTTGTACCAGAGGTGGAGGAGGCTGTCGGTCATCTCGGGCGTGTATTCGACTACCACCGAGTCGGCCTCGGGGGAATTCCCCTCTATCAGCGCGAACAGCTCCGACTCCACCTGGCTGTAGCTCTGTTCGAGGCTGTCGACCAGAATCTGGAGAGAGTCGAGGCTTTCGCGGAGCCTGTCGTTTTCACTGTGGAGCTCCTTTCGGGAAGGGCCGCCAAACCAGTCGGCGAGAAAGTTCTGGGCGTGGAGCTGGCAGCCCAGCAGAAGAGAAATCAGCAATATTGTAGGTCTTGTCATCGTCAGAAGTTGAATCCCAGCCTCAGGCCTATCGCGGGCGTGGTTCCGGGGCTGTTGAATGCTAGTTGGTTGTCGGGCATTATCACCGTGGGCGACACGTTCATTGCAAGGTCGTCGCTCACCTCGAAGCCGTGCATGTAGGAGAACACGTTGGCGTCGATTATCTGCAGCAGGTACACGGCGGCGACCGCCAGCAGGGCGTAGTCCCTGTAGCGCCTGTAGATGTTGCGGTAGTAGAGCGCCTGGTCGGCGGTGATGGGGCCGTCGTACTGTATGTCGGGATTAGTAGCCTCGAGGTAGATGTTCCTGAAGCGCTGGAAATTCCTGGCGCAGTCGAGGTAGTAGTGGACTCCGAAGCCCATCAGTCCGAGATATATGGGGACTTTCCAGTATTCGCGGTTGTAGATCTGGCCGAGTCCCGGCACCAGCAGCGAGTAGAGCGTGGCCTTTCCGGCATGCGGGTAGTCCGACGGCCTGTAGTTGATGACTCCGTCCATCATCGTGGCCCAGTAGGCCACTCCGGCGCCGATGAAGCACCATTTCGCCGCGTCCTTGTTGCCCTGGCTGTTGAAATAGATTCCCGCTCCGACTCCGCCGCCTATGGTTCCGTAGACCAGCGGCAGTTTCCAGTACTGGCGGTTGTAGATCTGGTTGCCTCCGATGAAGACGGCCGAGCCGGCGAACATCGTGCCTATCTGCATCGTGTTCTTGTGTCCGAGCGCCCCGAAGTACTCCTTGAATGAGAACATCACGTCGACGGAGTCCTTTCCGGCGGTCGAGGTGGTGTCGGAGTTGTACTGCTGCGAGAACGCCTCCTCCTTGAACTGGGCGCGGCACTCCTCGCTGCTGAGAAAGGCGCACAGCAGGGCGGCGAAAATCAACAGAGGCTTGGGGTGCTTCATCAGAACTGCTTGTCTTCGAGGGCTTTGACGAAATTGCTGACTTCCTCGTCGGAGCTGAAGCGTATGGTCATCACTCCCTTTCCCGAAGCGTTGCGCCTGAGGGATATCTCGCTGGTGAAATATTTGCCCATGCGGTCGAGAAGGCGGTAGTAGTCGTCGGTGAGCTGTTGGCTGCCTGCCGGCCTTGCGGGCTTCTTCCCCAGTCCGCCGTGGCTGACCTGGAGCTTGCGCACTATGGATTCAAGCTCGCGCACGGAAAGCCCGTCGCGGATCACGAGGTCGCAGAGCTGCTCCTGGGTCTCGGGGTCGTCGACGCTGAGAATCGCCTTGGCGTGGCCGGCGCTCAGCAGTCCTACCTTGATGTCGTGCTGCACCTTGGCGGGGAGCTTCAGCAGCCTGATGGTGTTGGCCACCGTGGCCCGCTTCTTCCCCACCCTGTCGGCGAGCTGGTCCTGGGTGAGGCTGCACTCGTCGAGCAGACGCTGGTAGCTGAGGGCGAGCTCAATCGGGTCGAGGTTCTCCCTCTGCACGTTCTCGACTATGGCCATCTCGAGCATGCCCTGGTCGTTAGCGTCGCGTATGTAGGCTGGAATCGTGCTCATTCCGGCCAGGCGGCAGGCCTTGTATCTGCGCTCACCGCTGATGATCTGATAGCGGTCGTCGGTGATGCGGCGCACGGTGACGGGCTGTATCAGCCCGAGGGTGCGTATGGACGCGGCGAGCTCCTGGAGCGCCTCCTCGTCGAATGCGCTTCTGGGCTGGAACGGGTTGGGCTCTATCATGTCCACGGGGATGCGCAGTATGTCGGCGGTGTTCTCCTGACGGCCGCGCGTCCCGACTATCTCCTTGTTGACATAGCCTACCGGCTTGCGGAGCTGGTCCGCGTTGGGGATCTCTCCGAGCAGAGCGCGGACTCCCTTGCCGAGGCCTCTGGGTTCTCTTGTCATATCTGTTCTCCGTTGTGTTCCAGCACCTCTCTCGCGAGGTTCAGGTAGTTGCTGGAACCGTTGCACATAATGTCATACAGAAGTATGGGCTTGCCGTGGGAAGGAGCTTCGCTGAGCCGGATGTTGCGCTGGATCACGGTCTTGAACACGAGGTCCTGGAAGTGCTCGCGGAGCTCGTTGAGAATCTGGGTGTGCACCTTGGTGCGTCCGTCGTACATCGTGACCACGAAACCCTCGATGGTCAGCGCCGGGTTGACGCCGCTCTGCACGAGACGGATGGTCTGGAGCAGTTTTCCGAGGCCCTCCAGGGCGAAGAACTCCGGCTGGACGGGGATGATCACTGAGTCGGCGGCGGTGAGCGAGTTGACGGTGATGAGCCCGAGCGAGGGCGAGCAGTCGATGATGATGTAGTCATAGTCGCCGCGGACGGGCGCGAGGACCTTCTTGAGCACGGACTCCCTCTCGTCGGCTTCGAGCAGTTCGATCTCGGCGCCGACCAGGTTGATGTGCGAAGGCACCATCTGAAGATTGTCCACCTCGGTCTGTATCAGGGCGTCGGTGATGCCGATGCGGCCTATCATCGCCTCGTAGAGCGTGCGCCCCTCGTCGTTGTCGGGCGAGAAGTTCAGTCCGGAAGTGGTGTTCGCCTGCGGATCGGCGTCGATGATCAGGACCTTCTTCTCAAGAACGGCGAGGGAAGCCGCCAAATTGATGGCGGTGGTGGTCTTGCCCACTCCTCCCTTCTGATTTGCTATTGCTATTACTTTTCCCATAAGTATCAAGTCTACAAATTTAGAAAAATATTATTTCAAAAGCCGGCCCCGGACTTTGCGTTTTGTTAAAATAAATTTTATAAGGTAATTTTGGAAGATTTTTAGAAACGGTATGACTGAATCCAAGACCGACTGTTATTTCTTCATAGTGAACCCCCGCGCCGGTTCGGGCAAGACGATGTTTGAGTGGCTGCCGGCCGAGCGCAAGCTCAAGCGTCTGGGAATCCCCTGCGACATCGCGATGACCGACCACAAGCGCCACGCCACCGCACTCGCCTATGAGGCGGCGTCGAAGGGCTACAGGAAGATCATCGCCGTGGGAGGCGACGGCTCACTGCACGAGACCTTCAACGGCATCTGCCGCTGGTGCGCCCGGACGGGCACCCCCACCGAAGAATTCCTGCTCGGCGTCGTGCCCATAGGCTCGGGCAACGACTGGATCCGCTCGCTCGGCGTGCCGAACGACACCTCGGAAGTGGTGGACCTGATACGGAAGAACTCCGTAGGGGTCATGGACGTGGTCAGGGTCAAGAGCAGCGGCGGCAGGCTGGCCTACATGGCCAATATCGGCGGAGTCGGCTTCGATTCGCACGTATGCAAGCGCGTGAACATACAGAAGGAGAGCGGCCGCCGCGGCAAGATGATTTATCTGAATTCGCTGCGCTACACCATATTCAACCTGAAGCCCGTCTACATCAGCGTGGTCGCCGACGGCGAGGTCATCTTCACCGGACAGTGCTTCTCGGTGGCCCTGGGCAACGGACGCTACTCAGGCAGCGGCATGCGACAGGTGCCTCTGGCGGTCATGGACGACGGCCTGCTTGACTACGCAGTCATTCCCAAGGCTCCGCTCGCCAAGGTGCTGAAGGAGCTGCCGCGGCTTTTCAGCGGCACTCTCAACCAGTCGGAGTACGTGATAAGCGGAAAATGCAGGTCGCTGCAGATCGTGCCCATGGACGAGCAGTCTGCCGACATCTTCGAGCTCGACGGCGAAATCGAAGGCCTGCTGCCCATGTCGGTGGAGATCACCGGACATCAGATAAACGTAATCAAAGGCGAAAACGCCTGAACGCCAGCCGCGCCAGGGCCGCCATGGCCCATCCTGCAAGCGCGCCGACCAGAAGCCCGACCAGCACGTCGCCGAGGAAATGCTGACCGGCGAATATCCTGCTGAGCCCCACGAGGAAACCCCAGAGGCATATCCCCCAGCCGTAACCGCGCCAGCGGAGACGGGTGTCGTTGCGGAAACCGAGCCACGAGCAGACGGCGAAGCCGAAGGCGTTGGCCGCGTGGGCGGAGTAGAAGCCGAATTTGTAGTATTCGCTCTTTCCTCCTATTTCGTGGAGCCCCGCGGCCAGCATCCGCTCGTCCCAGCAGGGGCGCAGGCGCCCGAAGAACTCCTTGGTGAAGTTGGCCAGCTGGTCGCAGATGACTATGGTGAGCACGCAGCTGAGGGTAACGACGAGGGCCTTTTTCCAGCCGAGCCTGACTATCAGGAGAATCAGCACCAGCAGATAGAGAGGATACCATATCTCCTTGTCGGAGAAGACCGCCCATACGGCGTCGGATGCCGGGCTGTGGAGGGAGTTTATCGCGAGCGTCGCATTCATGTCGGCTTGCTCGAGAGCCCCCCATATTCCTACTGCTGAAGTGCTGTCCATAGCATGTTCTTGAGTTTGTCGATGTTCTTTCCGGTGCTTGAGGAGATGAACACGTGGGGCACGCCTTTCGGCAGCGCGGGCTCGATCTCCTTTTCTATCGAATCGTCGATCAGGTCACATTTCGTGACCGCGAGCACCCGCCCCTTGGTCAGGAGTTCGGGGTTGTAGAGCTCGAGTTCCTTCAGAAGGGTCGCGTACGCCCGGGCGATGTCGTCCTCCTCCACGCTGACCATGAAGAGCAGTACGGAGTTGCGCTCGATGTGGCGGAGGAAGCGTATGCCTATGCCCTTGCCTTCGTGGGCTCCCTCGATGATTCCGGGGATGTCGGCCATCACGAACGACTTGCCGTCGTGGTAGCTGACTATGCCGAGGTTTGGTTCGAGGGTCGTGAAGGCGTAGGACGCAATCTTTGGCTTTGCGGCGGTCACGGTGCTCAGCAGCGTGGACTTGCCGGCGTTGGGGAAGCCGACGAGACCCACGTCGGCGAGCAGCTTGAGTTCGAGGATGAACCAGTTCTCCTCCCCGTCTTCGCCAGGCTGGGCGAAACGAGGGGTCTGGAGGGTCGCGGTCTTGAAGTTGCTGTTGCCGAGGCCGCCGCGGCCGCCCTTGCAGAGGATGCGCTCCTCTCCGGCGTCCATGAGTTCGAAGAGGACTTCTCCGGTCTCAGCCACCTTGGCCACCGTGCCGACCGGCACTTCGAGCACTATGTCCCCGCCGTTCTTGCCGTGGCGGTTGGCCGAACCTCCGGGCTCGCCGTCCTCGGCCTTGATGTGCTTGCGGTACTTGAGGTGGATGAGCGTCCAGAACTGGGGATTGGCCCGCAGTATGATGTGTCCTCCCCTGCCGCCGTCGCCTCCGTCGGGTCCGCCCTTCGGGATGTATTTCGCGCGGTGCAGATGCACCGAGCCTGCGCCTCCGTGTCCGGATGCGCAGAATATCTTGACGTAGTCTATGAAATTGCTGTCGGGCATATATGCTTATTAATTAATATTTTAAGTGGTTCTTTTGTGCCGCGGATAGGGTAAAAGTAACAAACGAGTAACAAAATTTTCGTGTGTTTTGGCTGAAAACCGTATCCATTAATTTGTAAGTTACATGGTGCCTTTTTGCGGATTTTGGTCGTTTTATCCGGGTGACAAAGCGTGTAACTTCAAAACAGACATCAATGAACTTTCAGTTTCAATGCTCACTTTCCACGGTGGAAAGTATCATTATATCTTACAAAGATATAGATTCTTTTGATGTGGGGATATTCTTCTGCTGAAATATTTGGAAATAAAAATCCCGTCTCTGCATTGAGACAGGGGCGGGATTGGTAGGTTAAGTTTAGGTTTATCTGCCGTTAGCGGATGTGCTTATGCTCCGGCATCGGGCTCCTGGGCGGCATCCCTGGGGGCTCCTATGCCTACAGCCTTGCTGTAGGCGCGGGTCACGCCGTTGTACTGCGGTGCGCTGGCCGTGACGATGTTTATATCATGAAAGCCGGTCAATCAGTCCAGACCAGTATTATTGGCTTTAACTTTTCTTACAATGACCGGCGACAACAGTGTAGTCAATAAAACCAACAGCCACAAATTGCCGGACAACGGATTATAAGCGGCTAAAAGTTCCGAAACAGTACTGCCTCCCGCCAGTCCTGCGGCAAATTCAAAAACAATCGTCAACAATGCCCAGCCTATCCCTATCAACCAACCATCTTTGGAGGTAAAGGCTTTTATCATTCGCGGAAGCAGTAGCCAAGTTATCAGGAAAATACACACGCTTAATATGATTCCGCTGACAGGCAATGCCCATTCCTCTCCGATAGCCTTCGCCAATACATATTCCCTCAATCCTCCATTGAGAATAGCTACGGGGATAAAGCAAAACCATATTATGAGTGATTTCAAGATGTTCATACAGCCTTTTCCATCACATAGTTTGTCAGCCAAAGCCGATTGGCTCTCGCCTTCTGTTCCTTCACCACTTTGTAGCCACGCTTCTCGAAGAAAGGCCGTGCGGTGATGCTTACTTCAACGTTTATTTTGTGTACCTCGTATCTACGAGCCATTTTTTCCACTTCCGAAAGCAGCAAGGTTGCCACACCCTTTCCTTGCCAGTCCTTGTGGACAAACATGGAGTGCAGATAGCCGTCTGTGTTCATGGAGGAAAAGCCGATAATATTGCCTTGTCCGTCAAGTGCACCGATATAATTGTTCTTTGCAAACAGTTCTTTCCAATGCTCTACGCTGTCTCCGCAGGAGGCCCAGTCTTTACATTCCTCATCGGTGTAGTCCCTGGAATTCACACACAGGACGGTGGAGCGGAACAACTCCCGCATCTGCGGGATGTCGTTTTCCGCAAGTCTCCTTATTCTGTATTCCTGGCCGCCGTTTTCTTGTATCCCGTCCGGAGACGCGATTTCATTCAGAAAAGTTTCGATAAGCCTGTTGATTTCCTCCGGCCTGTCGGCGTTCGAGTTATGTCCGGCACCTTCGATCCAGTGGACCGATTTTCCTGCTCCTGCCGCCCATCTTCTATTGTATATATTGGTGATCTGCCTGTCTTTCTTCCCGCTTATGAGCAGTACGGGACAAGCAGGGATGTCGTGTTTCATGGACAGTGCGTCTGCCAATAGGCGATATCCTCTTGCCGCAAGCCTGCAATATTCCTTTTTCCCGTAGGACAGCATCATTGTTTTCATGAGTTTGCGCCCGTATTCCGTCTCGGCGCAGCTGAACGATCCGGATTTTACCAAAAGTTTCCATGGAAAGCACATATAGAGCCGGTATGTATGTTTCAGAAGCCACAGTTCGGCCGCCGAGTAATATTTGCGGTCGAGCGGGGCCGAATCTATGGAGATGAATCCTCTGACAAGGTTTTTGTACCTAGACATGAACGTCTGCGCGACATATCCTCCGAAAGATTGCCCTGCAAGTACGCAAGGGCCGCCGCCTTCCTTTTCAAGTATCTGCCGTAGATACGAGGCAAGGTCATCCATGGTAAAACTCAGGCTGAACGGTCTCGATTCTCCATGTGCAGGAGGGTCCCAGACAAGGCAATTCCATGATTTGCTGAAATATTCCGTCTGTTTTTCGAAAAGCCGGCGGTCAGCGGACAGTCCCGGCAGGAAGACAATCCGGATTCCGGTATTCTTATCCCCGCCAGACCGATCCGGACCGGACGTCCAGTATACTATCCTGCCTTTTTCCGTCTGCAGCGTTTTCTTCTCCATACTCAGTCCCGCGTATTTCCCGTTTTCTGCAGTTCCCATTCTTCTTTCGTGATCTTCATGAAATGCTCGGTGCGTATGTCGCCGAGAGGGGAGGTCTTGCCTTCCTCGGTGTGGTGGAAGCGGAAGCCGCATTTGTCCATCACGCGGCGGGACTTCGTGTTTCCGTCATAGTAGCCGCACCAGACAGCCGACATGCCCAAATCTTCGAAACAACGCTGCAATAGACACCGCACCGCCTCCGGTATCAGTCCCTGTCCCCAGTAGGGCCTGCCTATCCAATAGCCGATTTCCCCCTCGTCCGCCTTCATTTCCGCACTGTGCAACCCTTCTCCGGACATTATACCCGCACTTCCGACAGGCTCTCCGGCCTCTTTCAGGACCACGGCATAGGTTTCCGGGGCTGAAAATATCGTGCGAATCACATTCAGGCTGTCTTCTACGGACGTGTGAGGTGGCCAACCTGCAATAGGCCCGATGGCAGGGTCTTTGGCATACTTGTATAAGGACTCTGCATCAGACTCTCGCCAAGGGCGTAGGATAAGGCGTGAGGTCTCTAAATGACTGTCCATATTTGCTTTCATTAACTGATGACAAAGATAATTAATATGCCCGACATTGGCGAACAGGTTTACGTTGCAGCAGATTTGCAATCTGGTGCTTTTCGTTGTGGCGGGGCGTTCAGCTCAACAACCAGCAGACAGTTTGAGGTAATTGCTTGGTGCATATCCGAACCTCTTCTTGAAAGCCTGCGAGAAATGCGACCTGTTCTTGAATCCTACCATATAAGCGACATCCTGCGCCGTTGCGGTATTTTCGAGCAACAGAGTCTTGGCTTTTTCCAATCGGTGCTCCATAATCCACCGCTGTGGGGGCAAGGGGCTGATTTTGGCGAAGTCACGCTTGAAGGTGGCGAGACTTCTTCCTGTATAGGAGGCGAACTCTTCCAACGTCAGGTCTTCCGTGTAGTTCTGTTCCATGAAGTCCATCAGGTCTATCTTCCACGCTTCGCTAAAGTCGAACAGTGTCGGATAAAAACGGGTATCTATGGCAAGCAGGGACATGACGGCTTCCTGCACTTTCAGACGCAGCCATTCGTCCGAGGGCGTTTCCGTGCTGTCCGTATAGGGCAGGAACGAATCGAAGAGGCTTTTCAATGCCGTCACTTGAGGCAGTATGTTCACCGTCAGCGCTATCGGGCTTACATGGTGCAGTTTCTTGCAGGTAGCGGCTATGCGGTTGTAGTATTCTTTCAGTTCATGGCGAGGGAGCGAGAAGTTGATTCCCTGGTAAGGTTTGCCGTCAAGGGGTACTTTCGTCATGTTTACCGAGCAGTCGCGGCGCACAAAAACATAATTGCCCGCCGTAATCTCGTCCGTCCTGTCCCTGCCTTCGATGACCAATTTCCCCGAACGCACGAAGATAATGGAATGGGCGGGCATCCTGTGTTCCCAGTGCATGTCGTGGGGTATGCAGCAACTCAACAGGATGTCGCCATAGTTGACCAGGTTTTCTATCTCTCCGTTCATGTTGGCAAAAGTAATCAAAATAGTTTCTTATTCACGCTTCATTTTGAGAAAGATTTCAGGCATGGCAGCAGGATTCATTGGCTTCATGTCCACCAAGTCAAGCGATTTCACCATATGTAGCGTACCTTGTTTGTAGGTTTGGAAATGCTCGGTCGTGATATGATGCCTGTAGGCTTCCTGGCTGGCATATATTTCCAATATACGCACTTGGCAGGAATCTCGTTGCTGTATCATCGGATAGATGGCTATCACTCCCGGCTCATTGCGGACAGAAGCAGCCCCCACATTCAAGGCGAATGTCAGGTATTCATCCAGGTATTCGGGATAGATCTCTATTTCCGAGATGCGCACCAGCATACTGTCTGCTTCAGCTTCTTTGCAGGCGACCGTCTGTTTACCATGAGTTGCAGAAGGAAGATTGAAAAGCCGTTCCGCATTCTCCCATAAGAACATTTCCGTATATGCCGACAATTCCTTGTCTTCGGACAATTCTTTTTCCAGCCGTCGCAGATTTCCTGTCAATACTTCCGCAGGCTGATAGGGATAATCCGAACCATAAAGGATATGGTCAGGAGAGGTGATGGTGAGCAGCGAGCGCAGGACTTCGATGGTGGGACTGCCCGCTAGGTCGAAGTAGAGACGGGACAGGTTGCCTTCCCAGTCTATCGGCTGCATATAGCCCTGCGCGACCATTGCCGGAAGGATGGACTTCATTCTCGGCAATGCCAACGGCAGGAACGAGCCGCCATGGGGCACTACCACTTTCAGGTTCGGGTAACGTACCAACACGTTTCTCGACAGCATATTCACCACGGCGCGGGTGGTCTCCGCCGGATATTCATACATCGCCAGCGGCGTGGTGGTTATGATTTTCTCCGGATAAGGCGTAGGGCGGTGCGGATGGACGATGATGACGGCATGACGCTCGTCCAGGACTTTCATCAGCGGGTCGAGTTCCTCGTCGCCAAGATATTGCCCGCGGCAGTTGGTCGCCAGCTTCACGCCGTCCGCGCCCAAGGTGTCGAGCGCATAAATTGCTTCGCGGACGGCGGCCTCCACATCAGGCAGAGGCAATGAGGCGCAGAACCTGAACCTGCCGGGATAATCCGCTTTCAACTTGGCGCAATACTCATTATAGCGGCGTATTGTCTGCTGGCATTCTTCCGTATCGTTGAAATAGGGCTGAGGGGCCGGCATCGTCAAAATGGAACATCCTATGCCGGCCTCATCCATGAACTTCAAATGCGCACCGGCATCCCATGCCGGAAGAGGAAAGCCTTCGTCCATCGCGGCATCGTGCTTCTCCAAAGCCTCCAGATAAAACGGTAGGATATTGTGGCAATGCACATCCACGATGCCCTGCGCCGCCACGTTTCCTGTCATGCAAGCGGATATGACCATAAGCGATATTGTTTTCTTCCACATATTCTTTTACTGTTTGAAGCTGGTCTTTTCCCGGTTTCAATTTGTTATTCCTCCTCTTGCAATTTGTTGTATTCCTCATCTGTTACAGGCTCAAGCCATTCGTTGCTTGTCTTCTCTCCGGGCACTTCAATGGCAAGATGGGCGAACCAGCTGTCGGCCGTGGCGCCATGCCAATGTTTTATTCCGGCCGGGATGTTGACCACATCGCCGGGGCGGAGCAGGCGTGCGGGCTTTCCCCATTCCTGATACCAACCTGTGCCTGCCACGCAGACCAGCAGCTGTCCTCCGCCCTTCGTGGCGTGATGTATGTGCCAGTTGTTGCGGCAACCCGGCTCAAACGTCACATTGTTGATGCCGACCTGTTCCGAAGATACCGGAGCCAGGTAACTTTGCCCGATGAAGTATCGGGCATACGCATCATTGGGCTTGCCGATGGGGAATATCATCTCCCGCTCGAATTCTGCTTTCTCGTCCGCTGCCTCCGTTTCTTCCGTCCATACGTCTTTGGCTAAGCGGAATGCAGCCCATGCCTTGGGCCATCCGGCATAGAAGCCGACTTGTGTCAGTATCTCCGCTATCTCGGTACGGGTGATGCCGTTCTTCCTGGCGGTCTGCAAGTGGTATGTCAAGGAAGAATCCGTAATGCCCGAACTGACAAGAGCGGTAATCGTAACCATGCTCCGGTCTCGCAAGCCGAGTTTGTCTGTCCGGCTCCATACTTCGCCGAAAAGCACGTCATCGTTCAGTTCCGCAAACTTGGGCGCGAAATCGCCCAACTGCTCTCTTCCGGCAGTCTGCTTGATTTTTGTCTGTGCGTTAGCCATAGGTGTAATCATTAATAGTGTCAATGCAATGCAAATAATTGTTCTCATAATTGTGTTCTTTTAGAAGTTTTCTGTTGCAAAGTTATGGCGGTTATTTTTCAACTTTGTTATTTTGCGGCTCAATTTATGTTTGTGTAAGGCTCAATCCGTCAATCTTGAATAAAATGTTTATGTTTTTTGCAATTTGCTTTCCAGCCACGTCTGCATATATCATACAAGAGCTTCAGATTCCTCGGCATCAAGTCAGAGACCAGGCCTCAGATACTCTGTAAGCCGTGCAAGGTCAGGGATCTGAATTCTTCTTTTTATCCAAGAAAAAGTGTACACTTTACAAGTGTAATAATCTTGAATACGTGAATTATGAGAAGGATGATATACGATAAACTGTTGGAATGGAAGAAGCATAAGGGTGATACTGACCTTTTGATAGAAGGAGCCAGACGTATAGGAAAAAGCTATATCGTGGAAGAATTCGCACGGAAGGAATATGCGTCTTACATTTTTGTGGACTTCAGCAAGGTAAATCCGCAAGTGATGGAGTTTTTCAACCTTTATCAGGACGACCTCGACATGCTTTTCATGAATCTGGAGCTTTACTTCAGGCGGAAGCTCATCCCTCGTCAGACGAAAGATGAGGAAGCCCGTGCCCGTGCAGTCATAAAACACTTGGTAGCAGACCGTCGCTATGATTACATCGAGACAGACTCGTTGATTTCAATCAAGTAGAATGTAAAGGACATCATGCTGCCTCCGAAGAGCACGCCATTGAAATGTTTCCGATGGACTTTGAGGAATTCTTGTGGGCTATGGGAGACGAGATGCTGATGCCTTATATACGGATGCGATTTGACAAACGTCTTCCTATGGAGGCTTTCCACCGCCGGGCGATGGATTATTTCCGGCAATACCTGATTGTAGGTGGTATGCCGCAGGCTGTCGCCAAATATTTGAAACATTTGCGGATTAACCAATTGTTGATTCAATAGTCTTATGTTCGATATGTTCATATATCGCCTTTTGTGGAAACAAAGATATGCGTTAATTTGCTTAAATCAGGAGGTACTTGTATAGATAATTGCAGCGGTGTGGCTGGCGGAACGGAGCCTGCGGAGAGAGGACGGGCGCACGGCCGA
>ERZ779889.1450-NODE-1450-length-23580-cov-16.739894_pt1 | contig 23580 bp, 16 predicted proteins | sample MGYA00511030_ERZ779889 | MGnify/ENA primary metagenome ERZ779889 (study PRJEB29588, sample SAMEA2160616) | human gut metagenome | biome: human gut; feature: human-associated habitat; material: faeces | place: Denmark | collected 2008/2010 ...
CGTTATCACTCTCCGAAAACTCACTTCCGTTAACAATCGTTTTTAAACAACCTCTTATTGAAATCTATTTCGGTAGGTCTGCCGTCTGGCCCCATCACAGCGGCCATGCCGAAGTATTTTTCAAATTCTTTGGCTGAGGTAATGGTTGTAGGAGGGACCCCATTGACATCGTTCCTGACGAAGTATCGCTCAGCCACTTCATATGGAATCGTCTTATCCATATTTTTGGATGTATGACACCCACACAGGAAAGTGCAGTACATTACTGCAACGCTGATAAACAGCATGAACTTAGCTTTCATAATTCTTATTTGTAAGACATACTTATTTTCCGAATGTAAACCTTATACCCAAGTTCAAATTGAAATTCAAGGGTTTTTCTTTATAAATCGTCGGGATATTTGTTCCGTCATTGAAATAGTAGCTGATTCCGGGTTCAACGAATATGCTCATTGAATTTACGAGATTGCATTGAACTCCTGCCGAGGCATTAACCGACCATTGCATAGGCTTTTCTGACAGATTTTCCGATTCATTTCCTTTCTTTTGGTGATCAAGGATGAAGTCCTTATCAAGTTTTGCAGAAACGCATTTCTCTGCAAGCACACCCGTCGAAGCATATAGATCGAATCTTTTCCACGAAAATACACGGTATTTCAGATTGAGAGGGATGCCGATATAATGCAGCTTTTGTTCGCCTGTATAATAATGGCTCTCGCTGCCTTCCCTAACATCAGAGATAAGATTGGTATAACTCAGACCTGTTTCTATGCCAAATCTTTCGTTGAAATTATATGTAAAAGAAACTCCGGCCCGTATAGGAAGGCGATGTTTGATGTCCGTTTCAATGTCTTTGCCTTGATTGAAGACAAGAATACCTAACAAGGGATTGTCTGCCCATTCTGAATCATCCGGTCCAACTCCTACTCCGACAAATGAATCACCTTTTGAATTGTAGTTCAAAGCAGAGCCTGTCCCTCCGGAACTGTATATGGAAACGGATACATTGTTCGAGGTTGACACTTTTTTAGGTATTGAAGCAATGTAGCCATTATCAGCCTCAGAAGGGAACTGTTGCTTTTCGATACGCTCAACTCTTTCTGGGATGTCATTGGTTTTAACCGGTTTTTCCTCAGCCACAGATAGATTATCCCGATTTTCAGCAGGATTATTATCGGCGGTCTCCGCCTGTATTTCTGTTTGCACAGATGGCACGGCCGGCAATATATCGGAGTTATGCGCCGGAAGTCTGTTTTGGGCAATCAGAGTTTTAGACGGTTGCTTGGTCGGAACAGTATGAACCATTGTGTTCTGCGGACGATTTTCCAGACTGACCGCAGAATTATCGGTTACTTTCGTCAGCAGTGGTGTCTGGAATGATTCCTGTTTTATATTGATTAAATAAACACCTACTGATATGACAACTGCAATCATTGCGGCGGCAGCGATACTCCTTTTTACCCATATCATCACAGGACGCTTCATCGGCCGGGGAGTCGATGAAGTTTTAGCCCGTTGTGATTCTATGGCATCCCACAGATTTTCCGGCTCGTCAATTTCGTAGTCGGTCATTCGGTCATGGACTTTATTTAGCCAATCTTCGTTCATAGTAATAGAGATGTTGAGAGTTATATTGCCTGATTTTAGTTGCCAATAAAGATTTAGCGCGGTGCAACTGAGAGGCTGAAGTGCTTTCTTTTATGTCAAGCAATTTTGCGATTTCTTTATGGCTTTTGTTTTCAATGACATATAAGTTGAATATTGTTCTATATCCGTCGGGAAGTTCCCGTATAAGTTTGAATAAAACTGATGAAGGCAGTGCATCTACATCCGGTTCTTCATCCGGTTTGTCATGTTCTTGTTCCGATATTTCAACAAATTCAAAGCGGTTGTTTTTCTGAAGAAATTTCAGCGTTTCATTAACAGTGATTTTTGTGATCCATCCTTTAAGAGAACCTTTTCCACGATATTCAAATGAAGGAATACCTGAAAATATCTTTAAGAAACTGTCTTGAAGAACATCTTTCACATCTTCATCATTAATGATATAACGGGAACATATAGCTGCAAGATATCGGACATATGTCGAATATACCGTTCTCATAGCCATAGGATCGCCTTGTTTGACAAGGTTAAGAAGCTGTTCCTCGTTGTCAGTTTCTATGGATACCACCAGACCTTTGATTTATTAAGAATGGCTCAGGAGAAACGGTTATATTACATCCGTTTCTCCTTCGCCAATAAGGGTTCGCGGATTTTTTACTTTACTGTAACGGAGATTGTACCTGTTTTCTTGTCCTTGTCTGTGACTGTAATAGAGGTAGTTCCGGCTTTCACGCCCTTTATGGTGATTTTGTCGTCCTTTACTGTAACGGTTGCAATTTTTGTATCTTTTGCTGTTGCGGTAAAAGGTTTCGTACCTCCTTTGACTGTTACGGTTTCTTCTTTCCCAACCGCTACTGACACACTCTTTTTGTCAAAATCAAGGTCGGACTCGGCTGATTTCTTGACAGTGACTGCGAATTTGCCTTTGATCTGCTTGGCATCAGTAACTGTGATAGTCGCTGTACCTTCCTTTACGCCTGTAACCGTGATGGTGCTGTTTTCGGCTTTTGCCGTAGCGATTTTGGCATCGCCCGATGCGACAGTGTAGGGGGCGGTACCGCCACTTGCTGTCACTGTAGCGGTTACACCGGGGGTCACTGTTACATTAGCAGGATCGAACTTGAGTTCTGAGCCTTTGGGTTCATCGTCGTTGTCGCAGGATGTAATTGCCATTGCGAACACGCAGGCCAGCATTGCTGCGGTGAGTTTGAAGAACTTTGATATTTTCATCGTAGTTATTTGTTTATAGTTGAAACTTATTTCTTGAGAGCTCTCGTTTTATTAAATCTACCCTTTGCAAAATCTTGCATCAGAAAGATGATTTTTTTGCAGTTTTATTCTATGCCTTTGGAATACTGGATATTATTTGCGTCGATTTCTTGCTTCATAGGGCGCATCTTTATATCAAACTCAGCAGATTTTTCGCCTGTAAAAGACCTCCACTTAAGTTTTATTTTAGCATTGCCGGCGTCGGCGCCGGGCAGTTTGTTAAGATTAAATGCTATCAGAGCATCTCCCCAACTTCCGGTTTTATCTCCTTTGGCATCGTGTCTTAATTCAAGTTCATAGGGGTCTTTCGGATTGGTTCCTGTCACAAGATTGAGAACGTGGGTAGCATGAGGAGAACTCCAGAGAGCGCGTATTCGCAGCGTCAGGTAGCCGTCTTCAGCCACAGTAACCCAATCCTTCACAATTTCAACGGGATCATTCCCAAACTTGGCGGCATCTTGCTCACCCATAGTTTCCACCGGTAATTTGGTGCGGATGCTGTCAAGCCAGTTTACCTCGACATTTCTAACCTTTTTGTCTTTAGAGGAAACATTGGATTCCGTATAGTTCACGAGAGCCCGGACTTCTTTTGCCCCGAAAGGAGAAGACTTCAGATTCGTCGGTACTAACTGGGTCTCGTCGTCGAGTTGCATTATAAAGCTGCCATCCGCATCGGGACATACTGTAACAAGTGCCGTCGGTCTCAGCAACTCATAAGAATTGTCGTTATTGATACATGATGGGAGCACCATAAGTAGCACAACTCCCACGACGGATAATAAAAGATTTTGTTTTGTCATATCGGTGTGATTTTATTTGGTTGTTCTATTATATCAAATCAAAAGATAATGAAAACCTTGCATCCGATACTAAATTTTTTATAAGATTGCCTCCTTGCAATTATATATTTCCCGTTCTGCCGTAAGTATATTTTTAGTGCGTCTTATAGATATTATTTATATTGATATTCAGATATTTGCTGCCATTATAAATAATCCGGAATTGATTCCTCAGAAATCCGGATTTCTGAGGAATCAATTCCGGGCTTGCCGGCCTATAGCCGGTCGCGGTTGCAGTTGGTTATGGAGCAGCCGTTATAACCGCCCGTCCATATTTATTGAAGGGTTGATAGTGCGTTAAGCCGCTCAGAACAGTTCTCGGGTGACTATGTCGTCGCTCCAGTGGTGGTCTTTGGGGAAGGGTTTGCCGGACCATGCTTTCTGCTGTGTCCAGGGTTGCGGGGCGTCGGTCCAGAAGGGATGCGAAGCCGGGAGTCCGAGCGGCATGAAGGCCAGGGAGGTCATGTAGAGCGAGCCGTTGTTGGTGTACCAGTCGGCCACGTTGGGCTGGCGGCCGGAGAAACCGATTGTAAGGAAGCCCTTCTCGTTGAAGTTCTTCTTGCCGTCAAACATCCGGTGCATCACCGCCGTGAGAGCTGAGCGCACCTGACCGTTGGAAAGTCCTTCCGGAAGTTTGCCGTACCATGCCATCAGAGCGAGTGGTTGCATGGTTGCCATGCGGTAGGGTATAGAGCGGCCGAAAACGGGGAAGGTGCCTTCGGGCGAAATGAAGCGTTCGAGAACGATGGCATATTTCTGAGCTCGCTTGAGGGCGCGGTCGTAATATTTCGGGTAGTCGATGCGGGTGTAGCGCCCGCAGTCGCGCATGGTGGCGAGTGTTTCGAGATACATTGGGTGAAACACGTAGCTGCTGTAGTAGTCGAATGCAAAGTTCGGCCCGTCGGCATACCAGCCGTCGCCGGTGTACCATTCTTCCATTTTGCGCGCCGCGGAGTTGATGCGGTATTCGTCGCACTCGGCTCCCGCCTTGCAGAGGAGGCTCTCGATTGTCGACGAGAAGAGCAGCCAGTTGGTGTAGGGAGGATCCACGCGCCGCAACTGGGTGAATTCTTCGATGTAGCGTTTCTTCGTTGTGTCGTCGAGGGGTTCCCAGAGGGTATCCCAGGCGCGGAGGAAAGATTCGGCGATATAGGCGGCGTCGACAAGCGCCTGTCCGTGGCCGCGCCACAGCAGATAGTCGGGCGACTCGGGGTCAACGGCATTTTTGTACGCTTTGAGCGCCAGATCGCGCAGCTCGCGGCGTTGAGCGCCCTCTGCCGTTCCGTCGTCGGGCAGCGCAAGCCAGGGGGCTATGCCGGCCATCAGACGGCCGAACGCTTCCATATAGGTCACTTTCTTGTCGCGGCCGTCCCAGTTGGGGCTTACTTCCACGAGCATGTTTTTCTGCAGCGTGCCGTTAGCCATCTCGCTCAGCACCGGATAAGCCATTTTGTAGGCGAGGTCTGCCCAATAGGCACGGTCGGCGTTCTCCTCTTTCTCGAGGTTGCGGACGTACTCGCACGCTGCGAGCAGGAAAGCTCCCGTACCGAAATTCGAGGTTGAGTTCTTGTCGACAACCTGACCAGGAATCGCTTTCTCGCCAATGGGCTGCACGTAGCCTACGGAGCCGTCTTTCTGGAGGGCGGTGTTCTGCAGATAGTTCCAGCCTTTTTTTGCGGCCTCGAGATATTTCGGGTCGGTAAGATAGCCGTTGTTCACTCCCCATAGCAGTCCGTAGGTGAAAAATGCGGTTCCGCTTGTCTCAGGCCCGGGAGCATGGTCGGGATCCATCATCGAACGAGTCCAGTAACCTTCCGGCTGCTGGATGGCGACGACCGCATCGGCCATCTTCACGAATTTGTCCTCGAAAAACTTGCGGTTTTTATAGTCTGCTGGCAGATCCTGAAGCACTTTTGCAAGTCCGGCGAGCACCCAGCCGTCGCCGCGCGCCCAGAAGTCTTTCTTGCCGTTGACGCTTTTGTGGTCAGGCCACACGTATTTCGCATCGCGGTAGTAAAGATTCTCCTCAGGGTCGAACATTATGCTGTCGCTTACCTGTATATACTCGTAAAGTTTGTCGAGATATGTCCTGTCGCCTGTGATTTTATGGAGTCTGGTCATTACGGGCATCACCATGTAGAGGCCGTCAGCCCACCACCAGTAGTCGTTCCGGGATGTAGACATTTCGTACTCCATCACCTCGCGGGCGCGGCGTATGCGCCTGTCGTCGGGGAGGTTGTTGTAAAGGTCGGCGTAGGTCTGGAAGCAGATCTGCCAGTCGCCGAACAATACGTGGTCAGGAGTTTCGCCATAGTCGTATCTCCACTTGCTGCGGTCGTTGCCTGCGGCGCCGGCCCAGTTGTTATGCTCAGCCCATTTCTCGGAATATTCACGCCATTTTTCGTTTCCGGTAAGGCGGTATGCCTCCATGTTGCCTGTATGGTAGGCGGCGTTGTTCCAGAAGGGATTATGTTCGGGAGAATGGGTCGACTGCCAGCGGTTGTTGACCTTCTCGATGATTCCGCGCACTTTCTGCGCTTCTTTAGCTGCCTGCCTGTCGGCCGCCCATGCTGATGACCATCCGAGAAGTGCGGTGAAAGTCAGGAAAAATACTGTATTGAGTCTCATTATTATATTCTTATGTCAGTATTTGAAGTTCTCATTTTTCACGTAGATATTGTAACGGCCTATGCCGCCAGGAACCTCCGATTCCATTCGGGGAAGGTACTGGAAACCGGAAACTTCATGCTCCGCACCGAGGTCTATGACCACAGCATGGGGGAATTTCGAACCGGGGGCTGTCTGCCAGAAAGTGGATTCCTGCAGGTCGAAGGTTTTGTCGGCCGTACGGTTTACTCCTGCGGTGTTTTCGCTGTCGGCGTACATTACAGTCCAGGGTTCCCGCGAAAGGCGGTTGCCCTTGCCGTCGAGCACATACATCTCGGCAATGGCGGCTTCATCCTTGCCGTCGATGGCGTCGAGAGCCTCGATGCACACGTAACGGCCGCGCTGCGGCGCCGTGAATTTCACTTCCTGCCATCCGTTGCCGGGCCTGAACGTGCCGGATGCGGAGGCTTTCTCTCCGGTAAGGTCGAGATTCTGGCCCGGTTCGCGGTTTACGGCGCGTTTCTTTACCAGAAGCTGGTCGAGTTTCGGCTCTTTCAGTCCTTCGCTGCGGGTTTCGCGCGGGCCGAGGATGTCGAATACCACTATTTCGTTTTCACCTTTCCTGAGCCAGCATCCGGGCATATAAAGGGTCTGCTGTGGGCCGATTTCCCATATTCGTCCCATGGGGTGGCCGTTGACGTATACGAGCCCTTTGCCCCAGGTCTCGAAATTGAGGAATGTATCGGAGGGTTTCTTCACGTTGAAGGTGGCGCGGTAAGCTCCGGCCGGATACCGGTTGTCTGCTTTGTCGGCAGCGGTAAGCGGACGGTATTTCATGGCCGCATAGGTGTCGTAGGTGTCCTCGATATTGAATACCTGCCAGTTCTTGAGGTCGCACACGAACTTATAGCCGTCGCGGTCTACTGTCACGGTAACGTTGTCGGTGATACCTTTGAAATCCTTGATGGCGCGTCCGAAGTTAATGCGTCCCATGGCTTCCACGAGAATGTCGAGCTGTGCGCCTTTGCGGCAAGCCGGTATGGTAAGCTCCTTTTCCCCGTTACGGCGGTCGAGTTTGCCAATGTATTTACCGTCAACGAATACCTGTGCAAAATCGTGGGGGTCGTTTACGGTGAGCAGTGCGGGCGCCGGGAGGGCGGGCAGTGTGGTACGGTAGAGGATGGAGCCGAACCCCTGGTCATATTCCTCCATGGTCTTTATCTCCTTGTCGGCTTTCGGCTCCGGCAGATTGCTCCAGAGGGGAGCCACCTCGGTAAATGCGAATGCCGGAATCGAAATCGGCTTTACAGAGGGGGGCGCCGGGGGAAGTTTTTTGTCGGAATATTTCGCAAGGGTTTTGCGCAGTTCGTGGTATTTGGGAGTGAGCTGACCCGACTCACTGATGGGGGCATCGTAGTCGTACGACGTCACGTCGGGGGCGAATCCCGGGGAGTTGGCTCCGGCCCAGTGTCCCCAGTTGGTACCGCCGTGGGTCATATAGAGGCTGAACGAGATTCCTTTCGAGAGCATTTCGTCGATGCCAGCTATCATGTCGGAGGCAGGACGGGTCTCGTGGTTGGCACCCCATTTGTCGAACCATCCGCTCCAGAATTCAGAACACATGAGCGGCGATTCGGGGCGCACTTCCTTAAGCTTCTCGAACTGCTGGTCGATGTTGGCACCGGTACCGAAGTTCATTGTCCAGATGAGGTCGTCGAGCCCGTTGTTGAGGAAATTCGACGACCAGTCGCACTGGAAGAGCGTCACAGCCGGCCCGAAATTCTTGCGGAGCATGTCGCGGATCTGCGATACGTAAGGCTTGTCGATTCCGTAGGAGCCGTATTCGTTCTCAACCTGCACCATGATAACCGGGCCTCCGGAGGCAACGGTAAGGTCGCCCACCTGTTCGGCCACGGCTTTCTGAAATTTGTCGACGCGCTCGAGAAAATAAGGATCCGATTCGCGCAGGCGTATGTCTTTTTTCTTCAGCAGCCACCAGGGCAGGCCGCCCATCTCCCATTCGGCACACACGTACGGGCCGGGACGAAGAATAACTTTCATGCCGTTTTTCTCACAGAGTTTCACGAATTCGCGCAGGTCGTTCTGACCGGTGAAGTCAAACTCTCCCTCGCGGGGCTCATGTGAGTTCCAGAAGGTGTAGAGGCATACGGTGTTCATGCCGAGTGCCTTGCACTGTTTTATGCGCTGATCCCAATACGGGCGCGGAATGCGCGGATAATGGAGTTCGGCGGCTTTTACCACGAACGGTTCGCCGTTGAGCAGGAAAGTGCCCTTTCCGGCCTCGAACTTGCCGATGTCGGCGCCAGCAGACGGGAACGCCTTCACGAGACGGTTATATTCCTCGTCGGTAATCTGCATCACGGTTCCGTGGCGGGGATGGAAATCCATGGTCACCGCGCCGTCGATAACCCTGAAGTTGTCGAGGTCTGTCGATTCGGTGAACTGATATGCTCCGCTGGTGTAGACGTCGTACATAAGAATATACTTGTCGGATCCGATCAGTTTGAAAGTTCCCGCACCTTCCACGGGGCGGTCGGTCTGCTGCTTGTAGTCGGGCGATTCGATCCACTTGCCGGAGGTGAGGTTCTTTGTGGTGGCTTTCTTAATGCCGTTGCCGTGGCCTTCGGTTTTGTAAAAGAGATGATAGGTGCCGTCTTTGTAGACTATGTCACCGTCAATACACGACTTTTTGTCGGCGGGTATGAAAAGCGGTTTCGGTTCTCCGGTGAAATCCGTGAAATCATCGTTAGCGTAGGCATAATATATTATGTCGGGGCCGTCGCCGTGTTTCATCGACCAGTATACCATATATTTTCCGGCGTCGGCGTCGTAGATGGTCTGCGGCGCCCATACACGTTTGAGATCCTCATTGCCCTTGAAACGCTTCTGGATATTGATTACCGACGGTGTCCAGTTCACGAGGTCGCGGGATTTCAGCAGGGTTAGTCCGCGGTTTGAATCCCAGCCCTTGCAGCTCGTCATGTCTGTTACGACCATGTAGAATTCTTTGCCGTCGGCGCTGCGCATTATGTGGGGGTCGCGCACACCGCCGGTCTCGCTTATGCGGCGCGAATCTATTACGGGTGCGTTGCCGTTGAGCGCGGTATAGTTCAGTCCGTCGCGGCTCACGGCGAAGTGAATCGACTCGTCGGCGGGGGCGTTGCCGGTAAAATAGGTGAAAAGGTAGGCGGAGCATTCAGGCTCGGAAGCCTCCGCCGGCAGCGGGATTCCCTGAAAAAGAACTGCGGCAAGCACCGGCCCGAGGATATTGAATCTGTTCATGATAGAAAAATAAGGTATGGAGATGAATTGCTGAAACTTTCCACAAAGGTAGTGAAAAATCGTGTTCTTTTATGTACCTTTGCGTAATTGTTATTAATAATAACTGATGCAAATGCTTTCTGAATTCAAAACGTCGGGAAAATTCCTGTTGTCGGGTATCGCGGGTCTTCTGCTTATCCTACTGCCGTCGTGCGGCGGCAATAAATCAACTTCCGTGGAGTTCGATACGATTGTCTACCGTCCCGAATATGCCTCCGGCTTCACGATAAAAGGAGCGGAGGGAAAGGAAAGTACTCTACTTGAGGTGACGAATCCCTGGCAGGGCGCCGACAGTGTAGAGGCCAGGCTTCTTATTGCCCGTGGCGGAGAGCCGGTGCCGGACGGGTTCGACGGTCAGGTGATTGAAGGCGATGCGAAGCGCATAGTTACGATGTCGTCGACCCACGTGGCGATGCTCGATGCACTCGGTGAGGCTGACCGCGTGGCGGGAGTATCGGGGAAACAGTATATCAGCAGCGAAAACATTCTCCGGCGTACAGACAGTGTGGGTGACGTAGGGTTCGAGGGCAATGTCAACTACGAACTGCTGGCGAGTCTGGAACCCGACATCGTTTTGCTATATGGCGTAAACGGAGCGAGCTCCATGGAAGGAAAGCTCCGCGAACTCGGTATACCTTACATGTATATAGGCGATTATGTCGAGGAGTCGCCGCTCGGAAAAGCCGAATGGCTTGTTGCCGTGTCGGAGATAATCGGCAGGCGCGAAAGGGGAGAGCGGATTTTCCGCGAAATTCCCGCGCGATATGAGGCCGTGAGGAAAAAGGTGGCAGATGCGGGACTACCTTCCCCCTCGGTGATGATCAATACTCCCTACAACGACTCGTGGTTCATGCCGTCGACCCAAAGCTATATGGTGCGCCTGATCAGCGACGCCGGCGGCGATTACCTGTATGATAAAAACACCGGAACAACGTCGGAGGCCATAGACATGGAAGAGGCTTATCTGCTTGCCTCGAAAGCCGACGTATGGCTCAATCCGGGGATGGCTCAGTCGCTTGCCGACGTAAGGTCGATGGCTCCTAAATTCACCGACACGCCGGTGATGAAAAATGGTGCTGTATACAATAATAACCGGCGTGTGACGGCCGCGGGAGGCAACGATTTCTACGAATCGGCCGTTGTTGCGCCCGACGCAGTGCTCCGCGACCTTGTGAAGATTTTCCATCCGGAACTCGCAGAGGAGGATTTCGTGTATTACAGAAAACTTGAATGATGCGCGCCCGGACTTCGACTCTTTTCGTTCTTGTCGCCCTGCTGACAGGGTTGCTTTTCTGCCTCGACCTGACGGTCGGAAGCGTGGGGATACCACTCGGCGAGGTCTTGTCGGCTCTCACCGGAGGCGACTGTGCGCCGGCTACGGCAAAAATCGTTCTGAACATACGCCTTGTTAAGGCGCTTACGGCACTTATGGCCGGAGCGGCCCTTACTGTCAGCGGCCTGCAGATGCAGACACTTTTCCGCAATCCGCTCGCAGGGCCCTACGTGCTCGGAATCAGTTCGGGAGCGAGTCTCGGGGTTGCATTGGTGGTGCTTGCCGGAATCGGGTCGTCGCTTGGAATAGCAGGAGCTGCATGGATCGGAGCCGCGGCGGTGCTTATTGTCATAGCTGCGGTAGGGCAGCGGATAAAAGACATCATGGTCATACTTATATTAGGCATGATGTTTTCGTCGGGTGTCAGCGCCGTAGTGCAGATCCTGCAATATATAAGCCGGGAGGATGCTCTAAAGACATTTGTAATCTGGACGATGGGTTCTCTCGGCGACGTGACTGCCGGTCAGCTACTCGTGCTCGTGCCTGCCGTGGCAGCGGGGCTTGTTCTTGCTGTCATCACTATAAAGCCGCTCAATCTTCTTCTTTTCGGTGAAGAATATGCGCGGACAATGGGACTGAACATACGCCGCAGCCGTGCTCTGATTTTCCTCTCGACCACCTTGCTTGCGGGCACCGTCACGGCGTTCTGCGGGCCTATCGGTTTCATCGGACTGGCAATGCCCCACGTGACACGCCTGCTCTTCCGCAACAGCGACCACCGTGTACTCGTGCCCGCAACGATGCTTACCGGAGCGTCGGTTCTCCTCGTGTGCGACCTCGTTTCAAAACTGTTCGTGCTGCCCATCAACGCTATAACTGCGCTTTTAGGTATCCCGATAGTGGTCTGGGTGGTGTTGCGCAACAAATCTTTCACAGCATGATAGAATTCCACGATTTTTCAATCGGTTATGGCAGCCGAATACTGCTCCGAGGGGTAGACGCCACGATTGCGCCGAAAAAGCTCACCGCACTCATCGGCCGCAACGGGTCGGGCAAGTCGACATTGCTGCGCGCCATTGCCGGACTCAATCCGGCCTATGGCGGAAGGATTAAGCTCGACGGCCGCGATTTGCGCTCGATGCCGCCAATGCAGCTGGCGCGCACACTCGCGTTTGTCAACACGGAGCGTACCCGCATAGCCAATCTGCGGTGTGAGGATGTGGTGGCAGCCGGACGTGCGCCGTACACTGACTGGATAGGACGCCTGCGGGAAACTGACAGGGATGCGGTTGAGAAATCGCTTGCCGCTGTGGGTATGAGTGATTATGGCTACCGGACTATGGATACTATGAGCGACGGGGAGTGCCAGCGGGTGATGATTGCCCGAGCGCTTGCCCAGGACACCCCGATAATTCTGCTCGACGAGCCGACGTCGTTTCTCGACATGCCTAACCGCTATGAGCTTGTGGGGCTGCTGCGAAGGCTGGCTCACGAGGAAGGAAAATGCGTGATGTTCTCAACCCATGAGCTTGACATAGCGATGCTGCTTTGCGACAGCATAGCGCTTCTCGACGCGCCGCATCTGCGGTGTCTGCCGACGGAGGAGATGCGCCGCAGCGGTTATATTGACCGACTGTTTCAGAACGACACCATTCGCTTTGACGCCTCGACCGGCACGATAATAGTCAAACAGGAATGGGACAGCGGGAAATGTGCGTTATGATTGATTTAGAGGAATATGCATCTGACTTGCCGAATTTCGGTATCGGTTTTTTGCAGTCACACGGTTGCTGGTGTGTTCGGCCGGAGAGATAACCGACGGCTGGCACTTGCCGGTTTCTGAATCGGCAGGTTGCTGCACCTGGATGGTTGATTCGGCTCCGGTTTCAGCTTTGGTTTCAACGTTGGTTTCGATTACAGCTTCAGCTTCAGCTTCAGCGATTTTCTTAGCGGCTTCCTTACGGCGACGGGCTGCGGCACGTGCGGTTTCCGAGCGGCGGATGGCGCGGTCGAGATCGGGGAGCAGACGGTCGAATATCACTTTCGCCTTTCGGCCCAGTCCCGTCGGCTTTCCCTCGGGCTTGAGATAATGGCGGACGGCTGTCACCACCTGCTTGAAGGTGAAGGGGTCGATTTTGCATCCGGTCATTGAGTCGATAACGTCGGAGATGATAATGCGGTAAGCGCGGTCTGATACGCGGCAAAGCGATTCTTTTTTCGTGGATTTCATAGTTTAAGAGGTTTTTTCTGCAAAGATAATACAGCATTTCACGAAGACCATTGCGATAATGTCGCTTTTTCACGCGGGGGAGTGATTTTTTACGGACAGATAAAAAAGGCCGGGCATCCGGGGATTTGATATCCCGGATGCCCGGCGTTATGTCAGTTGCAGGTCATATTTCTCAATGGCCCGTCAGGCTATCAGTAGTTCCACTGGCAAGCAACCATTCTCAGTTCGGGGCAAGCGATGGTGCGGAAGTCGGTGATCATGTTGTAGCGGCAGTTGATGTAGGTAAGAGCCGAGTCGAATGATACATCGAGCATGGTGAGCTGGTTGTTGTTGCAGATCAGACGCTGGAGGAAGGTCTGGTTGGAGAGGGTGAGCTGGGTGAGGTCGTTGTACGAGCAGTCAACATACTGGAGGTTGGTGCAACCGTCGACGGTAAGAGTGGTAAGGTCGTTGTAGGAGCAGACGAGGTCGAGCAGGTTGTTGCAGTTGCGTACGCCGAGCGACACCATGTTGTTGTCGGAGCAGATGAGAGTGGCGAGCGACGGCAGACCGGAAACGAGGAACTGGGTAATCTCGTTGTCGTCGATGTTGAGGTTCTGAAGGTTCTCAACGCCGAAGAGGTTGAGCGAGGTGAGCTTATTGTAGCCGCAGTAGAGGTTCTTCAGTCCGGTACAGCCGGAAACCATGAGAGTTTCGAGGTGGCAGCCCTGGCAGTTGAGAGTCTTGAGCTGGGTCGAATTGGAAACGTTGAGCTCCACGAAGAGGTTGTTCGACACGTTGAGGTTTTCGAGCAGCGGGGTGTTCTCAAGAGTCATTTCGGTAAGGCGGTTCTTGTAGACCGACACCTTCTGGAGCTGCGGACAGTTGGCGAAATCCACTTCTTTCAGGGCGTTGCGGCCGGCGTTGAGTTCAACGAGCGCAGGACAGCCTGACGTGGAAAGAGCGGCAAGTTTATTGCGCGATACGTCGACTTTAGTAAGAGCGGTGAAACCGGAGAGGTCGAGAGTTCCGGCGAGTTTCTTGTCTTTCCATTCTATAGCGGTTACATGACCGTTCTGAATAGTAAGGCCTTCGATGCTGCCGAAGTTTTTGGGGTCGGTCACCTTGAGAGCTGATGCATTTGTTCCCTCCTGAGCGGGCTGTGACAGGAAAGCCGTTAACTGTTTGGCTTCGTTCTTGTCAAGTTTCTGAGCGAAAGCGGTCGTACATCCAAGTACGAGAGCAATCATTAATAACGCTTTTTTCATAAAACAATAGTTGGAGTTGTTAATTTTTATCTATCTAACAACATCGGGGTTAAAAAAGTTCTATGAAATTCGCATTTATTTTTTGAACTCCCGCCCCGGCAACGTGCCATGGGTCAGAACGGAGCGACGTCGGCGCCACCCGACGCCGAGATGTCGGCCGAACCGCCGGCGAGGGGGTCGCCGGCCTGCACGAACGGGGAGGATGCGGCGGAGGCTTCCTCGTCGTTGAGACGGGAGCCTACGGTCGACGAGGTGATCTCGCCGTCGCCATCCCAGTTTTCAAAGCGCGCGAACTTGTTGCGGAAACGCATCTTCACGTCGTCCACGCGGCCGCTGCGGTGCTTGGCCACGATAAACTCGGCGAGGCCGCGTATGTCGTTGCCGGCGGCGTCGGTTCCGGAGCGCAGATAATATTCGGGGCGGTGGATGAAGCAGACTATGTCGGCGTCCTGCTCTATGGCGCCCGATTCGCGGAGGTCGCTCAGCTGGGGGCGCTTGCCGTCCTTGCTGTCGGCGCCGCGCGACTCCACGCTGCGGTTGAGCTGCGAGAGAGCCACAATCGGGATGTTGAGCTCCTTGGCGAGCTGCTTTAGCGAACGCGAGATCATGCTGACCTCCTGCTCGCGCGAGCCGAACTTCATGCCTGAGGCGTTCATGAGCTGAAGGTAGTCGATGATTATGAACTTCACGTCGTGCTCCCTTACCAGACGGCGCGCCTTAGTGCGCAGCTCGAAAATGGAAAGCGACGCGGTGTCGTCGATATAGAGCGGGGCACCATAAAGATGACGCACACGCGACATGAGCTGATCCCATTCCACCTGCGAGAGCTGACCGCTTTTTATTTTTTCGCCTTCGATCTCACACGTGTTCTGGATGAGACGGTTGACGAGCTGCAGGTTCGACATCTCGAGCGAGAATATGGCCACGGGAATGTTGTAGTTCACCGCCATGTTTTTGGCCATTGACAGCACGAATGCGGTCTTGCCCATGGCCGGGCGGGCGGCGATGATGATGAGGTCGGAGTTCTGCCAGCCTGAGGTGAGCTTGTCGAGTTCGTGGAAACCCGATTCGAGGCCCGAAAGACCCGAGGCGCGGTTGGCGGCGGTCTCGATCTGGGCGATAGCCGAACCGATCACGGGGTCGATCTGGGTGACATCTTTCTTTACGTTGCGCTGCGAAATCTCGAAGAGTTTGCCTTCGGCCTCCTGGAGAAGATCGTCTACGTCGTAGCTTTCGTCGAAGGCCTGCGACTCGATTGCGGATGCGAATTTAATAAGTTCGCGCGCGAGATACTTCTGGGCCACGATGCGGGCGTGATACTCTATATGGGCGCCGGAGCTGACGCGGGAAGTGAGCTCGGATATGAAGAGAGGCCCTCCCACCTCGTCGATTGTACCGTCCTGGCGCAGCTGCTCGGTCACGGTGAGCATGTCGACGGGCTGCTGCGAGGCGCCGAGAGTCTGGATGGCGGCGTAGATTTTCTGATTGACGGGTTCGTAGAACGATTCAGGCTTAAGGATGTCGCAGACCTTGGTGTAGGAGTCGGTTTCGAGCATCAGTGCTCCGAGAACGGCTTCTTCGAGATCCTTGTCGCGCGGAGGCTTGCGGCCGGCAATATCTATGGCCGGGGTATGTTCGGGTCTGTTGCGGCGCGAAGCGCCGCGGGGGCTGTTTTCTGCTGGCATAAGAAAGAGAAGTGGGATACGGATTGCAAAATTAGCAATAAAATCGGAAATACGGCTGCAGAAACATCCTGCCGCCATAAAAAACCTTCAGGCGCCCCGACCGCCGGGTCGGGACGCCTGATATGGGTGGGGAAAATGGGGGAACGTTCGTCATTCCTCCTTGTCCTTGGTTCTTGTTTTGGCTTTCGACTTCGATTTGGAAGCCGATGAATCGATGTCTTTTTCTTCCTTGAGGTCTATTTCGTTGCGTTCGCTGTCGATTACCCGATACTGCAGATAGGCGAGCGACTGGTCGGGGAGAATGCGGAAACGGAAGCCGTATTCGAGCTGCCACCGCCGGTAGAGCGAGATGAAACCCTTCTTAAGGAATGCGTCGACGTAGGGATGGACATACATTATGAAGTTCTTAGAGCCGAGACTGTTGACCAGATAGTCGATTTTCTCATGGAGAGTGTCGGTAAACAGCAGCGACGGCTGCACCTCGCCTTTACCGAAGCAGGAGGGGCAGGCTTCGGTGGTTACGATGTCGAGAGCGGGCCTTACACGCTGACGTGTTATCTGCATCAGGCCGAATTTGCTCAGGGGCAGAATGTTGTGGCGCGCCCTGTCGTTGGCCATAACTTCGCGCATGTGGTCGAAGAGTTTCTGGCGGTGTTCGGCCTTGTCCATGTCGATGAAGTCGATTACGATGATGCCGCCCATGTCGCGGAGTCGGAGCTGTCGCGCTATTTCGTCGGCGGCGCGGAGGTTCACCTCAAGGGCGTTGCTCTCCTGGTCGGGTGCTGCCTTGGAGCGGTTGCCGGAGTTTACGTCGATTACGTGGAGCGCCTCAGTGTGCTCGATAATGATGTAGGCTCCGCTTTTGAACGACACGGTTTTTCCAAACGACGATTTGATCTGTTTGGTGATGTTGAAGTGGTCGAAAATCGGCTGGTCTTCGCTGTAAAGCTTCACGATGTCCTTTCGCTCTGGAGCGATGAGGCTTACGTATTTGAGGATTTGTCCGTAGGTTTCGGCGTCGTTTACATAGATGTTTTCAAACGACGGGCTGAAAACGTCGCGGAGCATTCCGAGGGTGCGGCTCTCCTCTTCAAACACGAGTGCGGGGGCTGTTGCTTTCTGGGCTTTCGCCACAGTCTGCTCCCAGCATGCGAGGAGAGTTTTCAGTTCGTTGTTGAGTTCCGCCACTCGTTTCCCTTCCGCAGAGGTGCGCACTATCACACCGAAGTTCTTCGGGCGTATGCTCTCTACGAGCTGCCTCAGGCGCAGCTTCTCTTCGGTGGTCTTGATTTTCTGCGAAATCGATATTTTGTCGCCGAATGGGATGAGCACCATGTAGCGGCCGGTGAAGGTAATCTCGGTGGTCAGGCGGGGGCCCTTCGAGGAGATGGGCTCCTTGACGATCTGAACCAGAAGTTCCTGACCGGGCTGGAGCACGTCGGTCACGGAGCCGTGCTTGTCGATGTCGGGCAGGCGCTTGATTTTTGAGACGGAGGGTTCGTGCTTTTTGTCTTCGAGGGCAGTCTTTACGAACGCGGCGTAGGAAGAAAACTGGGAACCAAGATCCAGATAATGGAGGAAAGCGTCTTTTTCGTAGCCTACGTTGACAAAGGCGGCATTCAGGCCCGGCATGAGTTTCTTTATCTTTGCCAGGTAGATGTCGCCGACGGCGTAGGCAATGTTCCGCGACTCTTTCTGAAGAGAAACGAGCCGTGAATCCTCGAGGAGGGCTATCGACACCTCGCCGGGCTGGACGTCTACAATAAGTTCACTTTTCATTAACGGATGGTATGGCACAGCTCTTTCATTTAAAACCTTTGGCAGGTTTATCGTTATACTGATATAACTGATTGAGTGTCAATGTAGGGACGTGATTCTTCACGTCCACGGTGAATAAACATTTTTTTACAGAGAAAACGAATGCATTCACACGTGTTTTTTTCGGTGGACGTGAAGAATCACGTCCCTACAATACGCAGGCCATCAGTGCGTTGCCTAAGGGACATGTTGCCTCCGGATTCATTAGATTCGCTATCCGTGGTTTTAAATGAAAGAGCCGTGTTATCTCTCCCTGATATTTGGTGCGGAATCTGTCTCTTCACGTTGGAATTGGCCAGATATTCAATATATTATAGAGGAAACAGAAAGTATTTGTGCATTTTTATGTAGGGCTGCACATTTACTTTGTGTGCGAACTATAAATCGTCCTCCTGTTCCCCTCTACCAAAAAATATAAGAGAAATACCGGCAGCGGGGATAAAAAGCCGGGGCCGCGCACATTCGGCGCAGCCCCGGGCGGTATGGTATTTGAGAAATTCGCTTATTTATAGAAGGTGTTGATGTTGTTCTTCACCTTCTTGTTGCCGATGAGGATGGCGGGGAGGTTGTTGGCCAGACGGCCTGCTCCGCGCTGCTGGTTGAAGCGCACGGCTGCCTCTTCGGCGTTGTAGGGGCGGCCTTCCTTGTCGATTGAGGTGACGTAGAGAACCACAACGCCGTTGTTGCCCTTCACGGGGCCTACGAGCGAGTTGGCTTTTTTGTCGGCCACGGCGCCCATGATTATGCTCTCGTTCATGCCGAGACCGGGAATCATGTACTGCCCGAAGTTCACGGTGGTGGTGTCGACTTTGGCGTTCATCAGCTTGGCATAGCCGTTGATGTCGCTGGCTTTGCCCTTGTACTGGGCAATGAGGTCGGCGGCCTTCTTGTCGTTGCGCACGCGCTGGGTGAGGGCGGCGGAGAGCTGGCTGTCGCGGACGGGCACGAATCCGTCGTCATAGATATCGGAGAGTGCCACGGCCAGGAATTTGCCCGAGGTGATGTCGCCGAACACGGGCGATACGCTGCCCTTCTTGGCGTCGACGGCCCATGCCACTGCTGCGTGGCTGTCGGCTATGCCTGCAATCTGGGGCGACGATACGGTGATCTGAGCGGGGATTGCGGAGTAGCCGGCGTCGGTTGCGTTTTTAACGAAATCGGCAGCGGTCTTGTTTTCGCTCACGTATTTCTGGAGAGCGGCCTGGAGGCTGTTGACGGTTGCGTTGGAGGGTTCGAGCGTGAAGCTTACCACGGCGAGGTCATAGACCGGAGCGGCGGCGTCGCGCTTGCTCACGCGGAAGATGCGTCCGCCCTGCTGCGTGGTGTCGGGAGCGAAGAATTTGCCGATCTCGGCAGTTTCGATCATTTCCTTGACCGAAGCGTAGTTCGGGTCGATGAGCGACACCTCGATGTCTTTCTGCGACGAGGCTACAGCCGGATTTGCGGCGATGGAGTCGAACGATGCGCCGGCGTTGAGCTGAGCCACGAGCGAGTCTACGGCCTGACGGTTGCCCTGCACGGCGATGAAGTCGATTGTGGCGCCGTCAATTTCGCTGGGTTTGCCGAGGAGTTTGGCAATGGTGTAATCGTTGCCTACCTGGTTGACGAGTTTGGCCGAGCCGATGGCGGCGGAGTCGGCGAAGCTCTTGAGGCGGGGCTGCGATTCGAGCGACTTGGAGGTGAATTTCTTGCGGTCAACAACAAATTCGGGCATGTCGGCGAGGCCCTGGGTTTCGGGCTGGGCGTTGAGCGCGGCCACGGCTGTTTCGATTTTCTGAATGCCCTTGAGCTGGTCGTCGTTGGAGGGGACGATGTCGACGGCTATGTAGTTTACGGCGAAGAGATCTTCGTCGAGAGCGTAGCGGTTGCGCTCCTTGTTGTAAGCGTCGCGCAGTTCGGCGTCGGTCACTTCATATTTGGCGTCGTCGAGCGAGGCAAAGTCTTTCTTTGCGTAAACCACGTGGGCTGTGGCTGCATTTTCGTCGTAGAGCGCCTTCTTGTCGAGGTCGTTGGCGGTGAGGGTGCCGCTGAAGAGGGTCTGGAACTTCTGCTGGAGCAGCATCTGCTCAACCTGCTTCTCAAGTCCCACCCAATATTGCTGGAGCTGCACTGCCTGCTCCTGGGGAATTCCGTATTTGCCGGGGTTGTAGGCCATGTCGTGGAGAGCCTGGGCGGATTCGGCGCCCATCTGCTGCTGCACCATGCGGTCGACGTAGGCCGAGTTTTCGCCTACCATCATCGAGGTGAGCTCCCCGTCGGTCACCACAATGCCGAGATCCTTTATTTCCTCGTTGAAGAGGGCTTCGGTAATCATGGCGTCGAGCACCTGCTGCTGAATCACGGCGTTGTCGATGTTGCGGCCCTGCATCTGCTGGGTGGCTTCCTGCACGCGGCGCTGGAAGTCCTGAACGTCGATTTTCTGTCCGCCAACCTTGGCGATAGTAGTCCCGGTGCCGAAAAGCGTGCGGCCCGAGGTAAAGAAGTCACCGATGATAAACGCTAAAAGCGCGGCACCGATGATGATGAGCAAGAGCACTGACTTGCTGCGGATTTTTTCTAATGTTGCCATTCTAAGTTATGTGGTTTTTATTTATTTTCCGATTGGTTTGTAAGGCAAGAACCGACCTTCCGGGCGCATTGCTGCGGCGGGAGGCCGTTTTTCAATCGTGCAAAGATACAATAAAAAAGCAAGTTATCAAAAAACTGACCTTATTTTTGAAAATTTTCACCGTTTTCAGCGCCGGAGCCGAGGCATCGCGGCTCCGCGGCTCGCCTCGATAGGGGGGGAGGGCGGCGCTGTCACACAGCTGCGCTCCGCTCCGCAGTGGGACAACAATCTCCTCAAAAAATCAAGGCGAGCGGCGGAGCTTTTTATTTTGTAATTACATGATAAAATGTTTATATGCAGCGTGTTGTAGGGGCGCTATATTTAGCGCCCGAAGAATCAAAAGCATGTTCCAACCGGAACAATATGATGCTGAAAGAAAATGCCCGGACTCAGCGGGCTACAATATTCCAATTATCAATCATTTATTGTATTATCGCAACATCGCTATTGGCGGCGCTGCACCGGCAACTGTATTCTGTTTACAGGCTTATTTATGCCGCGGAGGTGAAGAATCACGCCTGTACATTGACACTCAGCCAGTTATATCAGTATGACGATAAACTTGCCAAATGGAAACGCCATTGATTCGTGGAGTCCTGAACATTGTCTTCAATTTTCAAAGTATTTTTTAATGAAACGTGTCGTAGGGCTAACTTGCAAATTGTAGTTAAAATATTTGTAAATAACAAAAATAGAAACTAACTTTGCCCTTTGAAATGTCAAGTTGTTTCCGAGAGGCGGTTTCCAACAGCAAGCTTCAAAAACATCCCCGCTCTCTCCTCGGCATCCATCCGCAGCTCTGCAGAGCGTCCGGAATCAGTAGCGCAGCTTGACTCAGTTCGTTTTTATAGTTCATCATTTTATAACTAAGGTATGAAGAAACTTTACTCATTTGCTCTCGCAGCTCTCGTGGCTCTCTCAGCCGCCGCTGCTCCCGCGACTAAAGTTACGGCTACCCGCACGCTCGACACCCGCAGCGTTATGCAGGCCGTTGAATCCAGCCGCACCTTCAAGACTCTCGAGACTTCCGACCTCCAGAGAATGAAAGCCCCCCGGAGCGCCAAATCGCTCCTCAATGCTAAGAAAGCCGCATCGCGTGCCGACGAGGAACCCACAGCTCCCGTACGCCCCGACTTCAAGACCCTCGAGTTCGGCGACTGGGCCGATGCAGGAACCTGCAACGTCAACCTTGGTACTTTCGGTGTATTCGACCGAACCGGTGCATTTGAACCCGTATATGAGATAGCTCCTCAGGAAGGCGTTGTTTTGCAGGAGCGTGTCTGCAAGACCGATGCCAACCTGAAGCAGTACCAGCTCAAAAACGTCTCACTCGGCAATCTTTTCAAACCCATTGATCTTATCCTTGACTGCGAGTTTGACGAAGATGGAGACGCTGCGGTCTGGTTCCACACTCTTGCCGGTTCCCTCAATTTCGACGACGGCTATGGTAATCCTGCACCATCGAATGTATACCTTACCGATATGTATACCTTTGATATGGAGAGTGGCTATCCTTTCGACGTAGAGGATCAGATTCAAGAATATGCTGCTTCATATTATCGTTCTCTTACCGGAGAATTCTTTCTTTACGCCTTTTTCTCTCTTCCCGAAATGGATCCTGAAAAATGGTTTTATTGGTGTCAGACTTACGAAGGCGCAACTGTTTCCCGTATCGGCGACTATACTAACCTCGATTTCGACATCGAAGACCTTGAGATCGTTAAGGAAAACGGCAAGGTGTATATGAAATTCAACGCCGGTCTCAATGACCTTTCGTTTGTATGGTTTGCTGTAAAGGATGCAACATACGCCCAGACAACCTCTCCCCTCACATGGGCTGTGGGTGTGGTTCAGGGTACTGACACCGATTATGAGGAAATCAGCAACGACGGTGAAGTAAAAATTGAAATTCCAAACGCTGAAAAAGGTTATTACTATCTTTATTATCTCACTGCCTACGGCAATTCACTCGAAAGCTATGGCGCAGATTATGCATACTTTGATCCCGATTGGGATTTCTACGGAACCGCTACTTATTTCGATCCCACCTGCTACGGCATCTTCGGTCTTACTTCAAACAAAGTACCGTATGTCCCCGAATTCAAAGTAGACGTTGAAAAAAATAATCAGAAAGAAGGCTACTATCGTGTGGTAAATCCATATGCCTCTTTCCGTGGTGTACAATGGGGAAGTCAGACTGACCCCCAGATACTCGTTTACGCCGCTGGAAGTGTCGAGGATGATAACCTCTATTTCCATGTCGACGACAAGGGTAACGCCTATATCGATACTTTCACTCCCGGTCTTATCTGGGCATTTTTTGATGACGAAAGTGAAGAGGTGGACGTTCCTATCACAATTGGTGCTACTGCTAACGATGATATCGAGCGCGAAGGCTCTTACGATGCAGCTCTCGCCGCTTATCCCGAATCTTTCGGCACTTTTAAGGAGGGCGTTCTCTACTTCCCCTGCGACATGAGCGAGGCCGATAAAGAGAATTCTGATTACTTCTCTCCTCTTTACTTCGCCCTTACGAAGGACAACTCGTTCAATATCTTCTTCGACCAGCCCATTCTCAAGATGGATGATTCGGCTATCCGCGATATTGTAAACGACGCTGCTGTCGACGCCAATGCTCCCGTTGAATACTTCAACCTCCAGGGCATCCGCGTTGCCAACCCCGAAAACGGCCTCTATATCCGCCGTCAGGGCCGCACCGTAAGCAAAGTCCTCGTTAAGTAAAACGAAATTCCCTTATATCCTTATAAAAGCTGCCGCGCACCCCGCGGCAGCTTTTTTTGGTTCGCCCCCGCACGGAATGATAAAGTTAAGATATTGAAAATCAGTAGGGGCGCTATACTTAGCGCCCGCTGTGTCAGGGCATTTTTATTTTCCCGCAGCGGGGACTGCTTTCGACCGACCGGGCGCTGAGTATAGCGCCCCTACTCGCTTATGACTATGTTAGTTCTCCAAGCCGTAATATGCAGTATATCAGTAAAATAGTACGGACGTGATTCTTCACGTCCACCCCGTCATATTCGCCCGATAAATGCATTT
>ERZ779889.1451-NODE-1451-length-23577-cov-3.779228_pt1 | contig 23577 bp, 20 predicted proteins | sample MGYA00511030_ERZ779889 | MGnify/ENA primary metagenome ERZ779889 (study PRJEB29588, sample SAMEA2160616) | human gut metagenome | biome: human gut; feature: human-associated habitat; material: faeces | place: Denmark | collected 2008/2010 ...
AGATGGAGGAAAACAGCAATGCTCAAAGTTTGGGTCAGCGGTGCCAACGGCCAAAGCTTCACGGTACCTGCCGGAAGCGAAGAAAAAACGCTGAAGGTGCGCTTCGTCTCTGCCGAAAACAAGGAGTATTTTTCAGATGGTGTCTTGGTACAGGAAACCCCGGCGATCCTGTCCCCAGGGGAAACCCAGGTCGGAATGAACACCGCCACGCTGGTCATCACCATCTGCGTCGTGCTGGTCGCACTGGGTCTGGGAATTCTGTTCGGCATCTTCTTTACCAAGAGAAACTATTCATAAAAAGGGCGCTCTGCCTGTTGCAAACAAAGATAAAAAGGGGATGTGAAAAAATTCCGAAAGAATTTTTTCACATCCCCTTTTGGTATTTCAGAGTACATCCTCCGGATTCTTTTTACGGTACAGAAGCCGAACCAAGAAACAAAGTCCCACCCCAAAGGGCAATCCCAGAAGGGGCACCACAATGAGGGAAACCGGCACACGGTCGTCCAGCTTCTTCTGACTGAGCAAGGCTCCCTCCTGAGAAAAGGAATACCGATACCCCTCCAGATCCATTTTTCCCGTGCGGAACTGTCCGCTTTCATAGTATCTGGTTTCGCCGCCCAGCACCAAGAATCCTTCGGCCTGAAGAATTCCGTCCCGGTCGACCCGCAGACTTTTCCCTTCCAGAGTCAGCGTTTCATCGTAAACGGTTTTGTTGTAGCGCAATACAAAGGTGTGATGCTCGGAATATTCATATTTCAGGGGAAGATCGCACAGCAGGCACTTTTCAAGCATTTCTCCGGGACAATGTCCCAGGATATGTCCGGAAGGGAGAAAGGGGTCCTCCTCTGCCCTTTTCAAACTCTGGGTCAGGACGATATTTTCAGGGACATTCCCCTGAAATTCCACCGTCCCCACACACCAGACCCGTTCGAGCGCCGGAAGCTTTTCAAACGCCTCTGCCGGAAAGGACTCCACATTCAGCGGCAAAAGCAGATCCTTTACTTCCGCCGCAAAGGGGAGGGAGAAAATACGGTTGTCCGCTCTGACCGTTCCTGAAGAGAGAATCAACAGCCCTTCGTCCTCCACATAAAGGAACTGGACCCCGTCCCGCTCGCCGGACCGGGCATCGCTGTCCTGTGCGCCCTGAAAGCAGGAGGAAAACACAAACAGGCCTGTCACCGCAAAAAACAGAGCAAAAAAGAAAGAAATCCTGCGCTTCATCCGAAAACCGTCCTTTATTCACACAAGTATAGGGACAGTATAACATAAAAAGCCGGGAAAGGCAAATGCTTTTTGTCTTGGAACCTAAAAAATGTAGCTCTGAAAAAAAGCGCCCCATGCCTATCCGGAACAGGGACGCTCTGCGCCATAAAATATACCGAAAAGAGCCGGCACAAAAGATTTCGCACCAACTCTTTTCCGATATTCAGCGACTGTCCGATTCCGTCCGATTTCATAGCTGTCCGGTTCGCCCTGTTCAATAGCTGTCCGGTTCAGTCCTCTCTCCGAGAACTGTCCGCATCCATCTCCCTCACACACTGATTCAGAATTTCCAAAAACCGATCGATCTGTTCCGGACGGTTGAAAAGCGAAAAGCTGACCCGCAGGCCTCCGGTCTTTCCGGTACCGATGCGATCATGGGCCAAAGGAGCGCAATGGAAGCCTTCCCGCAGGCAAATTCCCCGGTCATAGAGCCGTTGTGCCAGGGGCTGTTCTCTGCCGCCGCAGGTAAAGAGCAGACAGCCTGACTCCTGTCCCTTGGGCGGGTTATACTCCATACCCCGGAGCTGCAACCCTTTTATGTTCCCGATCCCCTCCCTGCACCGGGCATTCAGAGCGGATATCCGGCTTGAGATTTCCTCATAGCCCGTTTTTTCAAGATACTCCACCCCGGCTCCCAGGCTGGCAATGGCCGGAAGCGCCGGTGTGCCCCATTCCAGCCGTTCGGGCAATTCTTCGGGCATTCCGCTATCAAAAGAGCGGATACCGCTTCCTCCCTCTAAAAGAGTTTCCCGATCTTCCAGGGCCTTGCGAAGCGGCCCGCCAGCCAAAAGCGCACCCGCCCCCGCAATGCCCAGAAGTCCCTTATGCGAGGGAACCACCATACCGTCGGCTTGTAATTCCCGCAAGGACAAGGGCTGATGTCCTGCCGCCTGTGCGGCATCCAGCAAAGACGGTACCCGCGCTTTTCTGCACAAGGCGCAAAGCTCCTTTACCGGCAAAGTGACCGGACAAATGTTGGAAGAAATCAAAAAAACCGCTAAATCCGGATGTTTTCCCAGTTTTTTCTGAAAAGAAGCGCAAATTTCCTCTTTTTTTCCGTATCCTTCAAAATAATCAACCGTCACGCCCTTTTTTTGAAGGGCAAGGGCCGGCCGGCGGACGGCATTGTGCTCCATATTGGAAATCAGCACCCTGCCCCCCGGCGGAACCAGCGTTTTCAGAACTACATTGAGCGCTGTGGTGGCGTTATAAAAAAAGCAGACCCCTGCGGCATCGTCCAGGCCAAAGTGTGTACAAAGCTTTTCACGCACTGCAAACAAGCTCTTGGAAGCCTCCAAAGCCAGCCTATGTCCTCCTCTGCCCGGATTCCCCAAGTGGAGCGTCTCCTCCAATACCCGGTATACCTCCCTTGGACGGTACAGTGAAGTGGCACCGCTGTCTAAATAAATCATCCCCCATCGCTCCTTTCTTTCGGTTATGGGCACCTCTAAATATTCCAAGTATATTCGGCGGCGAGCAGTCTTGCCACAGAACGGGCGCAAAAACGAATGAATACTCTGTGTATAAACGCCTTGTGCAACGAAGTTCTGCGGCAATACCGCCGTTGCCGGATGTGCAGGGAAGGTTCAGAGGTGCCCTTATCTTAAAATTTCTCCGTGACGGATGCCTGCCGCCTCGATCCGGCGCACTGCCTCTTCCAAAAAAGGACAGCTCATTTCCAAGCCGTAAGCACAGCCCCTTTTGGTGGCTCCCGACGGCAATTTGATCACCCGCACAAAAATACCTCCGCCTACAAGCAGGGATTCCCCTCTTAAGGCAAAAGTCAAAGAGGGCATCGCTAAAATGCACTTCCGGTCGTTCTGTCTCATGATCTCGTTTTTCCTTTCTTTTCTTGTCCCCTATCAGTATATGTTGGGACGCTCAAACAGCAACTTCGGCTTTTGCAGGAATTTTCTCTCTTCTTTTCATTTCGCGCTTGACTTTTTTCTGGACAGGCATTACAATACTGTTGCAACGAAACGGTATCTGCTTTTTAATTTCTAAAACGAAAGGAAACATCTATGAAAAACCGTCTTTTCCCCGGATGGTCCCAAAAAACACTTCCTGTTCTTCCGATTCTTTTGATTCTATGTATGATTTTAGCCGGTTGCGGCCAAGGAACCCAAGGGAAATCCTCAAATGCGCCGACTCTCCCTTCTGAAAGCACCCCTTCCTCTGAAGCTTCCGCTTCTCCTTCCGAGCCATCGGAAACTCCCTCTTTACCCACGGTTGCTCCTTCCGAAACCACTTTTGTCCCCTCCGGAACCACGGTCACCGATCCGCTGGTCTTCACCTGCGGCAAAATCACCGGCGCTCCCGGAAAGACCGTAACCGTTCCGGTGCTTCTTTCCAACAATCCGGGGATTGCCGGATACAGCATCACCATGGAATACGATGACAGTAAGCTGGAATTCCAGTCGGCCGTTTCCAAAGCTCCCGGAACCGTGGGCACCACCAATTCAACCGTCTCGGGTAAAGTCCGGCTGATGTGGACGCTGGGCGGCGGAAACCACATCACCGTCAATGATGCCGCCTGCTGTGAAGTGACCTTCCGCATTAAGGACAATGCCCCCTTGGGTGAGAGCCCGCTGATTCTGTGCCTGGACGGAAATATGGATTCGGTGTTCCGGGTCTCGGAGAGCTTCGCCATCTACAATGTTCCGGTCGCCTTCCGGGCCGGTTCCGTCACCATAAACACGGCTGCTTGAAAAAGGCGCTTTCCGGGCTCCGCCAAGGCCGCAACAAATGCGCAGGCCGCTGTATTCCGCACCCAAGGCGGTGGGCTTGCGTTTTGATTTTCTGTTTGCCGTATAATCCTGAAACAACGATTCAAAGAGGTAATTCGGATTGAAGTGGTTCAATTTGCACGGCCTGATCTTTGTTGCAATACTGATGATTCCCAACATCCTGTTTGCCCTCAAATGCAAAAACGGATTTGAAAACAACTGGAAAAACAAATATATCGAGGTGTTCGAACAGATCGGACGGTACGGTTGCTTTTTTACGATGATTTTTAATATTCCCTATACCTGTTTCGGCTATTGGCTCAGAGAACGCATTTGGAGCTTATTGCATTATAAATACTGTTCTGGTCGCTTCATATTGCCTGATCTGGTGCATTTGCTTTCGGAAGAACAGCATGTTCCGCACCTTGTCTTTGTCCATTCTTCCTTCCGTACTCTTCCTGTTCAGCGGAATTTTATGCCGATCTGTATTACTGACCGTCTTTGCTGCCGTCTTTGCACCTTGCCATATCCTGATTTCTTATAGAAATGCAAAGCAATAGGCCAAAAGAGCACCTCTAAAACTTCCCTGCACATCCGGCAAGGAGATTTTTGAGGTGCCCGAAAATTTAGGGGTGGAAAAAAGCGAGTTTTTTCAGCCCATCAAAATATCGGTCGGAGTCCCAGTATTTTTGAGGCGATCTCAGTTGGTTTTGTCCTTGAATGTCAGTTATCAGAGGTGTTAAAAAGCTTGGTCAGCGTTTTTTAACACCTCCTTTTACTATTCCGTTAGAACGAGGGCATGAGCAATCCAATCTTTCACGCTCCGAACAGAAGCAGATACACATAGGACATATATTCCCGGATGGTGTAGGTGAATTCCAGAAATTTGTTGGGCGAGAGTGCGGAAACGGTGGCGCAGTCCTCCACGCCGAAACGGTTGCATAAGAGAAAAATCCTGGGTGTGTGGAAACTGCTGGAAACGCAGATCAAGGAACAATCCTCTTTTTTATAGCCCTTTTCCTCCAGCAGTTCTAAAGAAAACTTCAGATTTTCCACCGTATCGGTGGATTTTGTTTCCCGGAAGATCCGGTCAACAGAAACCCCTTTGGAAATCAGATAGTCCGACATGGCTTCGCCCTCTGCCATGGGTTCGTCGTCTCCCTTGCCGCCCGAAACCACACAAATTGCCTCCGGATACTCCTTTAACAGCTCTACCGTCCTGTCCAAGCGACTGCGCAGCTCGGAGGAGGGCGAAGAGTCCCGGTGAATCTTACAGCCGAAAACCATCACTACCTGCTGACGGTCGTTTTCCTTGTGCGGCACATCGGAATGATTGCCGATGACGATGCAGAATACCGAAAAGGTAACCATGTAGAAGCACATCGCACAGCACCAGAAAATCTTCAGGGGCAGGTAGACCTTTTTCAGAAGTCTTTTAAAGAATTTCCGCCCCAAAAAGGGCACCAGCACTCCTATAAACACCAGAACGGAAGCTAAAATATCCGCCCAGTGCCCCTGAAACAGATGCCAGAAAAAGTAGGGAATATAAATTCCCAGAAAAAATGCTCCCGATAGAATACACAGTCCGTCAAGAATCCAGCAAAGCACGCCCTTCACATTTCTGGGGCGTTTGATTTTTTCCATACGCAATGAACATTCCCTCCTTTTGGTTTCTCATTTGAACATAGATCCGATCACGATCGGGACCACACCGCCTCCTAAACAGATCCAGTCGCTCATCCGGAGTTTAAAGCCCCGGCGATAAAGAATATAGCCTACGGCCATCAGGAGGTATATAATGAGCGAAAATACCAGAACCCCCTCTCTGCTGAAAATCAACAAAAGGCTGTACCCGTAGAAAGGCACCAGCGTTCTGTAGCCGAAAAAGCTGTCGGAAATATCGCCCGCCTTTTCAGCTTTGCTCCTTCCCACAAAATAGAACAGCATTGCCGCCAGAATGACAGCCACCGCCAGCCAAACAATATACATATAAGAATACTCTGATAGCTGTTCCATCTCCCAATTATAGGAGAACGCCGCTTGGTCGCCGCCCATTGCTTCCAGCTTTTCCGGAGAACTCAGCATCACCTTGTTGTGAAACCAGATCGTCGTATTGTTCAGGTGCCAGAAGGGGAAGCCCCATGCCGCCTGTGGCAGAAAATCTCCTTCGGGCAGTACTACCATCAAATCCGCCACAAATAGTGCAGGAGCACCGGCAAAGCCAATGGCAAACACAATTCCGTCCGCCACCGTATTTCCCTGCCAGAAAAAGAACGCCACGAAAAAGTAAAGAATCAAACCACCCACAAGGGCTACGAAATAGTTGGGCAACAACCAGAACAGGTGAAAAGCCCCTGCTTTCAGTTTATAGAGAAAAATGAAATACAGATAGGACAGAGTGAAAGCACAGAACATTTCCCCTATGCCCATCCCCAGCTGTACCGCCACCATCTTTCTTCTGGAAAGCGGAAAGGAGTACAGGGTGTCGATATTCCTCCGGCTTTTAAAGGTGGAAAGACGCAACAGAGGTAAAACAACCGCCAAAACTCCCAGAATCATGGAAGAAACCCACAAACAGACATCGCTGTCGACCAAGCTCAACACTCTGTCCGGTCCTTCGCCCATATAACTCAAAGACTGATTCACCGAAAAATGCACCATCATCAAAGCAAATACCGTCAAGGTCAGCATTTCCACCAATACCTTTTTCAGACTGTATTTGAAATAGCTTGCACAAGTTTTCATTTGTTTAAATACCCCCTGTCCTCTACCTGGTGAATGAACATTTCCTCAAAATCCATGGGCATTTCTTCAAGAACCGCCGGCTGAGTGCGGCGCAGGGCCTCTTCCATTGCCACGCTCTTCCCTTTCAGAATCACCTTGACGAATTTTCCGTTGAGTTCCACATATGCCGTCGGCAACCCCTCAAACCAGCTTTTCTCCACCGGCAGCGTGTAGGCCAACTGGAATTTACAATACTGACCAAGATCCTGTGAAAGATCGCCCGAATGGGTCACGGTCTTCCGGTCAATAAGCGCATAGGAATCGCAGAAATCCTCCAATTCCCTTAAGGAATGACTGGAAATCAACACACCGGTACCGTTTTCGTCTGCCAAACGGTTCAATTCGCTTTTGACCGTCAACCGGGCAAGGGGATCCAATCCGTCAAAGGCTTCGTCGAGAAGAAGATATTTCGGTCCAGCTGCAATCGCAATGGCAATAAACAACCGACGGCGCATACCTTTGGAGAAGGTGCGGATGGGTTTATTGTCGGGAAGCTCCCATGTGCCAAGCAACCGTCCGTAGGTCTCTTTATCCAATTCCGGATAAAAGGTTTTGTACAGCTCCAAAAGGCTCTTTCCGGTGGAGCGCAGAGTATAATAAGGATCATCCGGAAGGAAAAAAAGATTTCTCCGACCTTCTTCTTTGGAAGTGAGCCGGCCGTCTGAAAATATTTGCCCCTCATCCGGTTGATACACTCCGGAAATCAGTCGCAAAAGCGTGCTTTTTCCCGCGCCGTTGATGCCCACCAAGCCCACAATGGAGCCTTCCTCCACCGTCAGATTCACCTTTTCCAAAACGGTTTTTCCGCCCAACCGGTGACTGACATTCTTCACTTCAATCATTGGTCATATACCTCCTTAATCAGTGCCAGTGCCTGTTCCTTTGTCAGACCCTCTGTGCGCAGTGTGCAAAGCAGCTCCTTGACTTTTTCAAGGCTTTCTTCCTTTTCTGCCAGCACATTCCCAGACTCCCCCTGCTCTTGGCCGTAGACATACGCACCTTTTTTGGGTATAATCTGCAAATATCCCTGCTCCTCCAGTACTCCATACGCTTTGGAAACCGTATGCGGGTTGATGCCCAGTTCCTCTGCCACTGCCCGTACCGAGGGCAGCCCTTCTCCGGGTCGCAGAACCCCCTCCCGGATATACCGGGCATAGCGCTCCGCCACTTCCAGATATACATCCTGCTTCCCTGAAAAATGCCACTTCATCTCCCCTGTGACCTCCTCCCCTGTCGAAAGACTTCCTTCAACCGAAAAGATTCCTTCCGATTTTTCTGTTTCCGCAGGGATCGGTATTTCCTTTCCCCTACTTGTGTTATCTATGCCATTTGTGTTATCTGTATTATACTAAAGAGAATCTCTCTTGTCAAGAGGAAAAAGAAAAAAGGAAGTGTTAAAAAACTATGACCGAGTTTTTACACCTCCGACAGCTGTCCCAAAATTCGCCTGAATGATGACGAACCGATGGCAAAATCGACCAAAATCGCATAAAAAATGCCGGCATCCCCACCGGCATTTTTGAGGGGCTGTTAAAAACCTGCTTTTTAACAGCCCCAAGCTATAAAACCAGTCTGCTTTTCGTTTCAAACGGAGCCTTCTGTTGCGGGAGACTCTGCCGACTCCACCTTCAGGGTGAGTTTTTTCTCATACTTCCCGTCTTCCGAGGAAATAACCAGCACGCAGGTTCCTTCCTCCAACGCCTGAATATTTCCCTCCTCATCCACGGTGGCAATGCTCTCCGATTCGCTCTTAAACTTCAAGGCGGAAGAAATCGCTCCGTCCTCCTGCACCAGATGGGCAACAATCTTTCCGGTTTCGCCCTTTTTCAAAGTCAGGTCGGCTTCGTCCACATGAATGCCGGCTTCTTTGACACTCACCGTCACGGTGGCGCTGTACTTTTTATCCGTCGAAGAAACGGTCACCAGGCATTCCCCTTCGCTCACCGCCGAGATTTCCCCGTTTACCACAGTTGCAACATCCTTTTGGTCGCTTTCCCACACAAGGGTGGTGTCATCCCCCTCGAATTCCGGAACAAAGGTGGCAGTCACCGTCTTTTTTCCGCCGACCATCAATTGGATGAGATCCTGGCTGAGGGTGATTCCCGGGTTCTCGTTCGGCTCCCGGTCGGTCACCCGAACCGTACAGGTCACAGGCTCCAGATGTCCTGCCGCATCCCGGACCGTGATGCGGCATTCGCCTGCAGTCACCGCCGTCACGCTGCCCTCCTGGTCCACCGTTGCCACGCTCCTGTTGTCGGATTCAAAAGCCAGAGTGGTGTCATCGTCGTCATATTCGGGAATCAGCGACACGGTCAGAGACTGACTTTCCCCCTTGTTGAGGTTCAGTTCCTTTTCCGCAAGGGTCAGGCCGGCCTCCGGATTTTTGGCTGCCGCAATTACCGTTACATGGCAGGTGGCCGTCATGCCCGAGGCCGGATGGAGAAGGGTGATCGTGCAGGTGCCCTCATTGGCGGTGTGCCCGGTAATCACTCCGTTTTCGTCCACCGACGCAATATTGTCATTGCTGCTGCTGTAAAGCAGGGTGAGCGGTTCATCGTTGTACCGGGGAATCAGCGTGGCCACAATGGAGACCGTTCGGTCAACCTTTACGCTGTAGAAGTTCTTTTCCAGCGTGATTCCGGCATCCGGATTGGGCTTGGGTACCTCATCCACCGTCTTCAATCCGCCGATATACTGGGGAACCATGGAAGTGGAATTCCGATCCACACGGTCGGTGACCCGATAGCTCAGACCGTCCAGCTGATATACAAATTCGGAAGGCTTTCCTTCTTCCTCCCACCAGGCGTACAGTCTGACCGGCTTTTCGCTGGACGGACCCACCTTGGCTTCGTCCGTCAGATTTTCATCATAGAACCAGCCGCCGAAGGTAAAGCCCTCCCGTGTAGGTGTGGGCAACACTCCGCCGTAGGGAATGTTCGCGTTGTAGGAGCCGTTGCTTCCGCCGTTTTCCACAAATGTGACGGTGGTGGAATTCTCATTCCACCGGGCAACCAGATTCAGATCCTGCACATACTGGAACACACCATCCTCACAGAGCATATCGCCGTTGAACCAGCCGCCAAAAGAATAGCCCGGACGAACCGGCACGGGGAATTCGATCTTTTCGCCGTATTTGGCCTGCTTGACCGCAATTCCGCCTTCACCGTCGATGGTACCGCCGTTGGGATCAAAGGTCACGGTAAAGTCCCGGTTCACCCAGCGTGCCTCCAGGGTCACATCGGAAGTTAAGATCCAGGCTCCGTCCGATACCAGAACCTCCGGATCGCTGTTTTTGATCCTCCAACCGGCAAAGGTGTACCCTTCTCTCTCGGGCACCGCCAGCGTGACCGATTCTCCGAAGGTCACCGACTGGGTTGCCGGAGAAACGGTGCCCAGATTTGCATCGTATGTAACCATATAGGCGGCAGGAACCCATTTTGCCGAGATCTCCGTATCCGCCGTGATCCGCTTGGAAAAGTCAAAGTCCCAGCTTTCAAAATTGTAACCTTCTTTTTTGGGTATTCCCGCAGGCGCCTTGGCATATCCGCCTTCCAGAACCGACTGGGTTTCGGTCAGTCCTTCAAAACGGACTGTATACATCCCGGCACGGTGAATGATGATGGTGTAATCCTCCATCACCGATTCGGTTTCGTTCTGGCAGTTCACATAGAAAATATTGACGCCTTCCTTTAAGGAAACGGTCTTGCTGGGAATCAGACTGTCGCTCTTCATGCTCACATCGTCTGCCAGACGCCAGGAAATGCCCCGGCCCACCTTCACATACTTGTGCAGCTGCAGAACCGTCTGCTCATTCGGCACATAAATGTTATAGGTATTTCCCTCGACCTCCACCGTCATATCTTCCGAGGACTGAATCTCAAAAATCTTCCCGTCAGCTCCGGGAGTTTCCGTACTTTCGGTCTTTTTGGAAACACTGCTTGAAGGAGAGGCCGGTTCTGTGGTGGTGTCCCCGCAGGACGAAACCGCCGCCGCTATGCACAGGACCGCCAGTATTGCCGCAACCGCTCTTATAAATTTTCTGGTCATCTCGATCATCCTTTCTTCGGACGCACTTCGTGCAGAAATCCTGCACTTTTTTTGATTCTACCATACAATTGTAAACATTTCAAGATGTATGCGCAAAAATTCCCTTTTGCCTCTCTGTATGTGCCGAAATGACAGGAACCTCAAAGAGGATCAGTCAGCGATTTTGTACCTCATGCAAGGTCTGCCGCCCGTATCGTAGTTCATATCGCCCGTTACCTTGCCGGATTCGGCAAGATAGTTCATATAGCGCCGTACCGTTACACCCGTCAATCCAATCTCGGCGGCAATATCGTCGCCCGTGAGCCATTTGTGGGGATTGTTCTTCAAATGCTCAAGAATAAGCAACATCGTTTTTTCCTGAACCCCCTTCGGATAGAGGTTCTCGCTTTTTTTGTGCGCATTTTCTATGATGAAATCGATATTCTTCTGATTGAGCTTGTCCACATCACGAAGGGCGTTGCTCTGTGCGATATATTTTTCAAGGGCCATTTGGAAGCGGTCATAGGTGAAGGGCTTTACAAGATAGTCCACGATGCCGAGATGCAACGCCTCCTCAAGCGATTCCCGGTCGTTGGCTGCCGTTACCATAATCACCTCAACCGATATTTTGTTTTTTCTGATCTGACACAATGTTTCAAACCCGTCCATTTGCGGCATATACACATCAAGAACGACAAGATCGACCGCCTGATGATTCAGAAATTCAAGTGCGCTTTTGCCGTTATTACAGATTCCTACGACCTTAAATTTTTTATTTCGTCCTATATATTGCTCGTTGATCATGGCAACCATAGGATCATCTTCAACAATCAATACCCTATACATCTTTTTTCTCCGATCGTTTCTCCTTTTTTATAAAGCTGACAGAGAACGACGTTCCCACACCAATCTGCGATTCCACCGTAACCGTACCTCCAAGAGCCTCCACCATCGTTTTTACTTGGTAAAGTCCCGTTCCTCTGCCTTCGCCCTTGGTGGCGAAGCCATTTTCAAAAATATGCTCCCTGTCTGCATCGGCAATTCCTTTGCCCGTATCGTCTACCGTAATCAAAACGGCATCGGGTCGGGAGTAGATGCCAAACATCAGCTCGTTTTGCGTGTTGAAATCCTTATGCTCGTTCATCGACTCAAAGGCATTTTCCAGAAGATTTCCGATTATGGTTACAAGCACCTCGGAGGGTAGTCTGTAATCCGTGGGAGAATAACAACAGCCCTCGCGCAACACAAAGCGGATATTCAACTCCGCTGCTCTTGCCGTCTTTCCGATGAGCAGAGCTGCGACCGCAGGCTCGTTCACTGCATTCATAATCTTACTGATGGTCGCTCTTTGCATCATCGTGATGTTTTGAATATAGGAGGTCGCTTCCTCGTACATTTCCATTTGTATCAAGCCAAGTATCACATGGAGTTTGTTGGTGAAATCGTGGTTGTTGGCGCGCATAGAGTCCACAAGGTATCTCGTTCCCGTCAGATCCTCCATCAGCTTGGTGTATTCCGCACGGTTATGCAGAATGCCGATCGCTCCCACGATCTCGCCCTCTTCCTTAATGGGAATACTGTCAATCAGAATATCGGAATCTTCGATTCTACCGTTAAAGCTCTTTTCGCCGCTTGCAAGAGTGGGGGCAATAAATGCACCGTATTCCGTATCCGTGATGCTTTTGGACACCAATTCATCACCCAATCCGGCGCAAACGGTGTCGGACATTTTCATTGCCGAGGTGTTGGCAAACTGTACAATGCCATTTTTGTCCACAGCTACGATTCCCTCATTCAGAGATTCCAAAATATTATCTCGCACCTTGAACATTGCCGTAAACACATTTGGTTCGTAGCCAAGAAGACTCTTTTTTATTTTACCGAAAAGCTCCGCCGAGATGATAAGCTCCATTAAAACGGCTACAAGCGTTATGAGAGAGAAAATAAACAGGATCTTATAGGTCTCGCCCTGAATGTTCTCCATCAGCATAATGGTCATAACGAACCCCGCATATTCGCCATCCTCCTTGTAAATCGCAGCATAGGCTCTGCGCTGATTGCCGGAGGGACCGAACTCGTTCGTTGTATAATAACCGTTCGTTTCCACATCAAACTGTGGCATGGTTCCGTCATACTCGGTATTGATAAGCGTGTGGTTGGAATGGTAGATACGAACTCCGTCTTTGTTTACGATAGAGATTACATCGATATCATCGAGTGTGGATTTGAGCGCATCAAAATAATCCTTAAGGATTTCTTGATTCGTATCACTCGAGGAAAGAATCGGCGTTTGTGCGATCGTGCGTGCAATGTTCTGCAAATTCTGATCTCGCTTCTCCGCTTCAAAATGAATATTGATGAAAATACCGGCTGCACCGAGAAACAGGGCAAGTGTCACGATCAGAATGATCTGCGTGCGGAAGAACAATTGTTGTATGTGGTGCAAGGTGTTGGCTTTCGGTTTACCCTTCCTTATTTTCTTTGTATGCTTATCCATAGCTTGTATGCCTTTCGGTTTCTAACAAAAATCTCAAAGGTATTATAGCACATTGAATATAAAAATTCAATTTTTCTGCTTTTGAAAAGACTTTTGAAAGTAATAAAAATGGCGTTTTCGGTTAAATTGTGTTTCTATTTTTCATAAAATTGCTTCAAAAGGTCATTCATGCTATGATATGGGTGCCGAACAAAAAGGAGTGATATTATGGGTTCTATTCTCGAAACAATTATGCTGGTATGCTTTGGCTTTTCCTGGCCGATCAATCTGATCAAGGCATATAAATCGAAAACCGCCAAAAGCACAAGCCTGCCTTTTATTCTTCTCATAACAGCGGGGTATGTGGCAGGCATCTGCGCAAAGATTGCCAACGGTCAGTTCAACTATGTTTTGATTGCCTACATTATCAATATTGCAATCGTACTGCTGAATTTGGCGGTGTACTTCAGAAACAAGGCAATTGACAAAAAAGTGCCGAATAATAAGGGGGATTTATGTTACAGGACGAAATAAATATTCACAAGTCATTAAATAAAATTGCCGAGTCGAACGGGATTGTTATTTTCGGCGGAGGGGAGGATAAAGATATTCCTATTGGGGAGCTGCGCCAGGCGTTTGCCATTGAATCCAAGCTTTACAATCGCAGTATCACCGGGCTTTCGGCAGAGAATGCCGTGGAATTATTTGATGAATGCGTTGCACCTCTTGCACCCGACACAATTCTCTTACATGTCGGTGTTGCCGATCTCGGTGTTTTCAGGCAATTGCCCTCCGCATTTGATAACGCATACCGCACGCTGATCTCTCATATCAAAGCCTTCAACAAGAACTGCCGCATTGCAATCGTTTCGCTTAAAAATTACAACGATGATGCCGTGATTGAGGAATTGAACAAGCATTTGAAGTATATTGCCGACTCCGAGCAGTGCGAATTTGGAGATATTGCAAAAAAGAAGGTTTGGAATCCGCAGCAAACAAAGGAGCTGTCCTCGTTTCTGTATTCCATGGGCTTCGCTCGTCCTCTGAACAGCAGACATCCCCTCTACGATCTGATCAAAATAGTATTCTGCTTTGACGCCGACAGCGAAAAATGAGTACAAGTAGGTATAGCGGCAAGGATTTTTATGTCCTTGTGTGTGCCCAAGATTCCCGTTTTTGAAAAGCCTGTGCCTTTTCTCCATTCTCCGTCTCTTTGGAAAAAAGTATTGCTTTTGCGTGCAAAATGGTGTACGATAAGGGTAGCACCTCTGTTTTCAGCGCAGTCCCCTTTCCGGTAAACACCGAGACTATCCGAATTGGAGTAAAGAATGATTCGCCGTTTCTGTTCTCAAACGATCCTTCTTCTGTTTGCCCTGCTTGCGGCTCTGCTTTTTTCCTGTGCCTCTCCCTCTGCCTCCCTATTTCCCGAGGGCTCTTCTCCGGATTCCTCCAAAGCATCCTCTGAAGAGTCTTTTTCCGCCGGTTCTTCGCCGCTCTCTTCCTTTCCGGAAACCTCTCCTTCCTCCGGACAAACCGACGAAAGCTCCCTTGAACCGACCGAGCCGGAAACCGAGGAGTTCAGCATCCTGTGGAACGGTCGCCCCCTTTCCGACGATCCCACCGGGCTTCCCTCGGTTCTTTCCGAACCCCGAACGGTTCTTGCCTTCCGGAACACCACCACCAAGGACCGCACGGTCTGCCTGCTTTTCGGAACAGAGCTTTCCTATAAGGAATATACCGATGAAAACCGGAAAACCGTCGGTTCTTCCGCTCTTTTTCAGCGGACAATTCCTGCAAAGAGCACTCTTTTCTTAGAGCTTTCCGCCTCCGAAGCCGTCCCTTTGGCTCTTGGGGCTTACGATTCCTCCCTTGCCTGCATCTTTTCCGAAAAGGGCGTAAAAGCTCTTGAAACCGGGGAAATTGCGCCCTTTGCCCGTCTGATTTTTGCGCCGGACTGCATTTTTACGGAAAAGCATCTGCTGTCCTTTCCCTGCTCCTTGGAATTCCGGGGCGGAGAGCTTCCCCCTGCTTCTCTGACCGTAAAGACCGACGAATCGGCCCTTCTTTCTCTTTCCTTGCCCCGAGATTACCGGACGGCTCTGCCGGTGCTCTACGATGCGCCGCACTGTGCCCTCACCGTTGAACACTGTCCGCTCTCCTTGGCAGAGCTGGGGCTTTCAAACCGTCTTGCCAATGTGAACGGAGAAGAGTTCTCCCCCTACATGGTGGGCGGGGAGGGGCAGGCGCTTTTAGAATCCCTGTCGCTGGATCGAACCGGAAATTTCTGTCTTTCCGAAAGTGTTTCCTTCCGGAAAAGTCCGGAAAACGAATTCCTTCTGGTGGCAGAAATACGCTGTGTAACCACCGAAAACACCCTGAAAAATGCCCTTCTCTCCCTTTCCTCCAATGCCGCCGGAGCCTATTTTGAAGGAGAAGTCCACGAGGATGGGCGGGTAAATCTGCTTTCCGAAAAAGGCCTTTATCTGGTTCTTTTGGATGCGGAAGGAAAGAGTCTGCGGTATCTTCTGAAGGTAGACTACATCCCCACGAATCTGCCGGTTTTCGTCATTGAGACCGAAGGCGGTCTTGCGGTGGAGTCCAAGGATGAGTACATCAACGCTACACTTTTTGCCGATTGCAGCGGAAGCGACGGCTTTGAATCCATCCCTTTATCGGAAATTGAAATCCGGGGACGGGGCAACTCCACCTGGAAATGGGAGAAAAAGCCCTACAAAATCAAGTTTAAAGAAAAAACCGCCGTTTTGGGGAAAACGCCCGCCCGACAATGGGTGCTGTTAGCCAACTACGCCGACAAAAGTCTCATGCGCAACACTCTGGCCTTTTCAGCCGCCGCTTTTTTGGGGCGTATGCCCTTTTCGCCCAGCCAGTATCCGGTGGATCTTTTCATCAATGGGGAATATGTGGGCGTTTACAGCATCGGAGAACAGATTGAAGTCAAGGAAGGACGGGTAGAGATCGAAGCCGGCGGGGACAGCGCCAACACCGGATACCTTCTGGAGGTAGGGGGAACCGATGCGGACGATGTCTATGGAAAAACCGCTTTTGAAACAGAGCTTCTGCGCTTTGTACGCATCAAATCCCCCGATGAAAGTCTGCTTGCCGACAGGAAATACGCCGCCTTTATTAAAGACTATGTAAAAAAAGCCGACGCCGCCGTGAAGGCCGGAGAGGGCTATGAAAACTACATTGACACCGATTCGCTGATCGACTGGTTCATTCTGCACGAGCTGAGCTACAATCTGGATTCTTCCTTCCGCCGCTCTTGCTTCTTAGTGAAGGACGCGGGCGGAAAACTGCAAATGGGTCCCCCCTGGGATTTTGACTTAGCCTTCGGCAACTTTTTCCGGGATACCTGGGAGAACCAGGGCTGGGCATGCCTTTACGAAAAGGACAACTATGTGGGGGACAACTGGATGACCTATCTGCTCCGAAATCCCTCGTTTCTTGAAAAGCTCCGGGAGCGCTGGAACGAAGTCGGCCCGGCACTCACCGAGCATCTTCTTGAGGAAATCGACCGTTATGCCGCCCTGATCGCCCCCTCTGCCGCCTGCAACTTTAAGGTCTGGGATATTCTTGACAAGCGGGCGGGCTATCAGCCCTGGGGAATGGTCGAATACAACACCTATGAATTGCAGGTGGAATTCTTGAAAAACTACATCACCAAAAGAAGCGCCTGGATCACCTCCGAACTGAACCGCTGAAAAGAACTGTTAAAAGCAGGTTTTTTACAACTCCTCAAAAAATGCCGGCGGGGAACGGCTCCATCTCATAGGGAAACGAAATGACCCCCCAGGGGCACTACCGGTACGGAACAAGTGAAATAGCCGCAAGCCATCATTCGATGGCTTGCGGTTATTTTCGTTTATGTCCAATATCATGTACATGGATAAATTGCGTGATTGTAAACGCGATAAAAAAGAATGTGTCTCCTTTGATCTGAAGAGATCGGAAGGAGACACAGTCTTTATGCAAACTGGCTGTTATAAAGCTCTGCATACGCTCCGTTTTGCGCAAGGAGCTGGGCATGATTGCCCTGTTCGATGATATTGCCGTTTTGCATCAGCAAAATATTGTCCGCATCCACGATGGTGGACAGACGGTGCGCAATGACGAAGCTGGTTCTGTTTTTCATCAGAGCCTTCATAGCCTTACCGATCTCAACCTCTGTCCGTGTATCCACGGAAGAGGTGGCTTCGTCCAGAATGAGGATCATCGGGTTGCAGAGGAACACTCTGGCAATGGTTAAAAGCTGCCGTTGACCGATAGAAATATTTTCCGCATCGTTGGTCAATACCGTGTCATACCCGTTTGGCAGCGTGCGAATGAAGAAATCTGCCCGGGCTGCCTTTGCCGCCGCGCGAATTTCATCCATGGTGGCCTCCGTCTTTCCGTAAGCAATATTTTCCGCGATGGTCCCTTCAAACAGCCATGTATCCTGCAAGACCATGCCGAAGTGACTGCGCAGATCGCTGCGGGACATTTCTCTTGCGGGTACGCCATCCAGAAGAATATTGCCACCGTTGACCTCATAAAAGCGCATCAGAAGGTTGACCAGCGTAGTCTTACCGGCACCCGTGCTGCCGACAATGGCAATTTTCTGGCCGGGGCTTACCCGGAAGCTGACATCGGTCATCAGAGGCTTCTTTTTATTGTAGCCGAAGCGAACGTGGAAAAACTCCACCGCTCCACGCGCATGGCCGATCCGCTTCGGTGCTTCCGGCTCTGCTTCCATCTCCGGCTCATCCAGCAGCTCATATACCCGCTCCATGGAGGCCAGCGCCGATTGCAGAGAGCTTGTCATATAGGAAAGCTCTGTGATCGGGTCGCTGGACATATTCATGTACTGGAAAAAGGCCTGGAATGTGCCGGGGGTCAGGTTGCCTTTCATAAGCATCCCACCGCCGAGGATCGCAATGCTTACCATGCCAAAACGGTTGACAAGACGAGTGGCGGGCATCACGGCATTCATCATAAAATCTGTCTTTTCCGCAGCTCTTGCCAGATTTTCCGCGGCAGCGTGCATTTTCTCCGAGCTTGCATTCTCATAATTGAATGCCTTGATGATCATGCGTCCGCTGTATGCTTCCTCCACCATGCCGTTCATTTTGCCGACCGCCTTTTGCCGCTCTGCGGCATAGCGCAGGGTACGTTTTGACACGAAGCTGGTGATCAGCACGGAAATGAGCACAAAGCCAAAAAACACCACCGTCAGAAGCACGCTGAACCGCAGCATGATCACCACGGAACCGACCACCGTGCCGACGGAGATCAGCATCCGGATCAGGCCTGTTTGCAATACCTCGGAAACCTTGTCAAGGTCGTTTGTCACGCGGCTCATAACCTCGCCGGTCTGATGACGGTCAAAATACGAAAGCGGCAGTCTATGGAGCTTCTGCGCGATCTCTCCCCGAAGCTGATAGTTCAGTTTTTCCGCAAAGCTGGCGATCAGAAAGCTTTGCAGTGTGTAGAACACAGCCGCCGACAGGTAGGCGATCAGCAAAATCAAGATCTGCTGCCCGCCGTATTCCCATGTGATGGAAAACGGCTGCCCCAGCGCCCGCATTTCCTTGATCCGGTTCCAGATCACATCCACGGCTGTGGCGCTATACAGCGGTGCAAGAATATTCAGTACGCTGTAAACCGCAACGGAGAGCAGAACGATAAATAAACGAAGCCGCTGTTTTCCGAGAGAACCGATAAAACGCTTCATGGTTTTTCCCGCATCTTTGGCGGTTTCAAACTCGTTTTCCTCATAGAGTTCCAGATCATCCATTGCTTACACCGCCTTTCATTTGGGAATTTACAATATCACGATAAATCTCACAGGTCTGAAGCAATTCCTTATGCCGACCCTTGCCCACGATCCTACCGTCGTTCAGCACCAGGATCTGATCCGCATGAAGGATCGTGCTGATGCGCTGAGCAATAATGAGGACGGCAGCGTCCTTCATCTCTTCCTTCAACGCATGGCGCAGAGCGGCATCGGTCTTGAAATCCAGTGCCGAAAAGCTGTCGTCAAAGACATATAGGTCTGCCTTTTTCGCCAAGGCCCGTGCGATGGACAAGCGCTGCTTCTGACCGCCGGAAAAGTTGGTTCCGCCCTGCGCCACCGGAGCATTCAGCCCATCGGGCAGCTCCAGTACAAAATCCGACTGCGCGATATGGAGCGCGTGGCGCAGACGCTCCTCTGTTGCGTCAGGATCACCATAGCGCAGGTTTTCCGCGATGGTGCCGGAGAACAGCCACGCCTTTTGCGGCACATAGGAAACGGCACTGCGTACATCCTTTTGCGTCAGCTCCCGGATATCCTGCCCGTGTAGTGTGATCCTGCCCTCCGTCACATCGTGGTAGCGGAGCAGTAGCTTTGTGATCGTGGACTTGCCGCTGCCCGTTCCGCCGATCACGGCCGTGGTTTCTCCCTTGCGGCAGGTAAACGACAGATGTGACAGCGTTTCTTCATCGGCGTCCGCAAAGCGGAAGGAGACATTCTCGAAAGATACAATGTCCGCACGCTCGACAGTGCGAACCGACTCAGCGCCATCCGTGATCTCTGGCTTCAGGTTCAGCACATCGGATACGCGGCGGATGCAGGTCAAAGCTCTGGGGAACATCAGGATCGTCATTTGCGCCATCATGACATAAAGCAGGATCCAAATGGCGTATTCGGTCACAGAGGTAATGTCACCGATCAGCATTTTCCCGGCTCCCACAGCGTTGCCGCCAAGGTAGACCACTGCCACGATTAGAAAATTGATCGCCACATTTGCAAGGCAATCAAGCCCTGCAAACAGGTAGTTCGCCTGAATGGAAGAAGTTGCATATTGATTAAAAGTCGCATTCATTCGCCCAGTTTCGTGCCGCTCCTTATTGAATGCACGAATGACGCGGACACCGGTGATATTCTCCCGCAGGACAACATTCATCCGGTCGAGAAATCGCTGCAATTTTTCAAAAATGGGGGCAGCCTTCCCCATGATCAGCAGGGCGGCGAGCAGCACAAAGCAGGTCCCGCAGAGGATCAGCACACCCATCTGCGTGTTGATTCGAAACGCCAGCGCAATGCCCAGTACGCAGACCATCGGTACTGGCAGGATCATCTGAATGAAATATACAAAGGCTTGCTGGATGATATTCACATCATTCAGGGTACGGGTGATCATGGATGCTGTTCCGAAGGTTTCAAAATCCGATGCGGAAAACGCGAGGGATCTGTCATAGACTGCCTCGCGCAGGTCGCGGCCAAGGTCAGCTGATAATCTGGCACAAAGCCAGCTTCCCATCAATGTCAGCAAACCGGACAGCAGAGCAACGCCAAACATAAGGAACCCCTTGCGGAGCAGGAGATCCATGTGGCTGCCTTCCACGGCAATGTTGATCATGTCGGCGGTGATGGTAGGGATCAGCAAAGCGCCTGCCACATCCGCCAGCGTGACAAGTAGGATGAATACACACTTGCCGCGATAGGGTTTGAGAAATGGCAACAGGGTTTTCATAGTGCTTTTTTACTTTTTCCTCCTGTGATTTTCTGGATTTCTTCTTCAAAGTATGTCATTTGCTTTTTGGCAAGGCGCAGAAGCAGCTCTCGTTCTTGCTCCGTCATGCGGCTGAGCGAGTTTTCCTCCGCCTGCATCAAAGGAAGCATTTTTTCCTCGCAAATGCGTCTGCCCTCTTCTGTCAGCAGGATCACCTTGCTGTTTCGGGCCACCGGAAGCTGCTCTAACTTGACCAACCCCCTTTTCACAAGGGCGTTGACTGTGTAGTTGATCGTCTGCTTTGGATAAAACCATGTCGATACCAGATCGTTCTGTGTGAGCATTTGTTCCGTATCCTCATACAGACCGTACAGTATCCAGACAGCCGGGTCGGACAAACCGCAGAACACGCCGTAGCGGTGGTACAGCTCATCCTCCCATTTGTACAACTGTGTCAATTCTGAATTGATCGCTCTGATGTTTGCATCCATAGATCGTCCTCCTATCAAAATCCTAAATAGGACTTTTACATTATAAATCCAATTTAGGATTTTGTCAACAGGTTTTTGAAAACCTATTGACCTTTTCCTTTCCGATCGGGTATGGGAGATTCCTTTCGTCCCGACACCTTCAGAGCGATGATGAAAACCATTCAGGTCGAAGGGTTCCATTCGAGATATTTTACGAAGTAAGCAAAAAAACTACATCATCCTGCAACACAGACGAAACAATAAAAACCCGCTGCAATTTTCATCTTATACAAAGATGGAAATTGCAGTGGGTTTTGCATTTTCTGAGCAGGTGTTCCAAACTACATTTGTACAGTTTGGGTACCCGCTTGCGAAGAAAATCCGGGGTGTTCAGAGGGGAGGTCTCGCCTGTCGGCTCGATCAGCGCTTCAAAGCGTTTCACGCTTTGAGGTCTACACCGGAGACCCGCGCCCCTCTGACGCAGGGTTTCCAATAGGGGCGCGAGCATCCCTGTTGGCACACGATTTTCCGCAGGAAAGTCTAGTGTGTTATACCTTTGCTTCCGGCTGACGCGGGAAAGGGGGTGGCGGCGTGCTCTGCAACAGGGCAGAGTGTGGCGGCAAATGCTTTTCTGCGGCAGTAGGACAGGCGGATTTTGTGACGTGGGTTACGGCACAAATGCGGGATTTTTGAGAAGCAAAATCCGACTGTCCGGAAAAGGAAGCAGAGGTATATAAAAGCCCCCGTCCCGCCGCAGCGATACGCACTAAAACCACCACGGCAACTCCAGCCAGAGGTTGTCCATCGCCTCGCCTTCCAACTTTTTTGCCCGGCTTTCACTCAGGTTAAAATGAATTGCTGTGCCGATCAGGGTATGTCCAATATCATCCGTAAAGCCATAGCGGTACAGAAGATATGTCTGCTCCCGTTCGGAGATTTGTCCAAAGCCTTCATACAGCTCCCGCAAGGTTTCTCTGTCCTCATAAACCTGTTCCGGAGATTTGGCGGTGATGTCTGCAACAGCTTCGATCCGCAGCAACCGTTCTTCACCGGGGAGAATTTCGTCTAGCCGGATTTTTTGAAGCCCCAGTCCATTTTGTGGATCAACCATTCGCTGCTCATATCGGGAGAAGGAATCCCGCACCAGATCGGTCATAGCGTTTCGGATGAATGGAGCGGCATATGTCAGGAACTTGACACCGATGCTTTTATCGTAGCTGGGAATTGCTTTCAATAAGCCAATACCGCCCTCCTGCTCCAGATCACCGATTTCTATGCTGAGATCACTTTCCACCAGATTAGATTTCAGAAAAATCTCATTGGCTACTTTGCGGATGAAGCCCAAATTGTATTCCAGAAGAAGATCGGCGGCAGGGGTATCTCCCTTCTGTGCCAGAGCGCAGAGATATTCATTGCTCGGCTTGCTCATCGTCCTTCTCCCGTGATGCGGCGTTATCAAAGGTGGATTGGAAAAGACCTGTCAACGCCTCGCCGAGCGTATTCAGGGCATCCGGATCAACACAGTCCATACCGGCTACGCTGCCTATAATCAGATCAGATACTTGCTTCGGTGTAACGGTCAGATTTTCCATATCCTGACACTTCGTAATCTCTGAAAACATTTTTTCAGCTTCTTCGGCTGTCATCGCCCGAATTGCAGCAAAGTCATTGCCGATTTCTTTTTTCACTTCTTTGACTGCCATCATGAATTGATTTTCTATGGTGGCGAGATCAGCTTGATAGACGGGCGTTTTCAGACGATTGATTTCATTTGCAGCTTGTGCAGCGGCTTTCGTTTTTGCCGATTTTCGCGTCAAACTGCTGAGTGTGGCATATAGCTGGTTCTGCGCGGCGTATCCGGCAGCAACTGTGTCGTTGAAATACTGCTCCAATATGTAGGTCAGCTCAAGAAAGCGCGGGCTTTCCAGCAGATAATTAACGACCTGCGCATTTGCTTTTCCGGTATAGAGGTTTCTCGCCGCCTGCGCCGATAAGCCCAATTCGTCGATTTCATAATTCTTTCTGTCCGGGACAGTGGTTACACCCAATAGAAAGTCAGTAGATACGTTAAAGGCTCTTGCAATGCGGATGATATTTTCATCCCCGAGCTTGTCTGTTTTTTCACTCAGAAAACGGCTGAGGAGGCTGTCATTGCAGCCAATCTTACGGGATAGTTCCGTCTGAGAGACATTATTGTGCTTCATCAAATCCAAAAGTCTTTGTCGGATATTTCCGGGAAGAAATACAGTATCCATCCGTTATGCGCCTCCTTCCGCCGCTCTTTCTTTGATATATTTCCCACTCTTGATTCTGGCATCGGCGGGCTTCTCTGCATCTTC
>ERZ779889.1459-NODE-1459-length-23476-cov-5.892532_pt1 | contig 23476 bp, 23 predicted proteins | sample MGYA00511030_ERZ779889 | MGnify/ENA primary metagenome ERZ779889 (study PRJEB29588, sample SAMEA2160616) | human gut metagenome | biome: human gut; feature: human-associated habitat; material: faeces | place: Denmark | collected 2008/2010 ...
CACCATGAGTGAAGCCGGCGGCGTGACGGATTTTGTGCGGCAGTACACCCTTGCCTCCGGCGGGCCGTACTGCGACTGCGGATACAAGAAAAAATAGGAAAGGATGATTTCTGATGATTCGGACAACAGTCAGAATTTCCGGCATGGCATGCTCCATGTGCGAGGCGCACATCAACGACACGATTCGCCGCACATTTTCAGTGGAAAAGGTGTCTTCCTCCCATATTAAAGGAGAAACCGTTATACTCTCGCATGAGCCGCTTGACGAAGCCGCCCTGCGCGCAGCCATTGACGCCACCGGCTACACGGCGGGAGAAATCCGTGCTGCTCCGTATGAAAGGAAAGGGCTGTTCTCATTTCTGAAAAAGTAAATCATGCGCTTTGAATCGCCGCTTGGGCGGCTTTTCAAAGGCCGATTGGTTAGCTTCGGCTAACCAAAAACACAATCAAGGAGGAACCGTTTTGAAAAAGCAATCCAATCTGTCCCGCCTGCTGGATTACGCGGGGACATACCGAATCCTAAGCTATCTTTCGTGGGTGCTTGCCGCCGCCGGCGCACTGTTGGCGCTGGTGCCGTTTTGGTACATCTGGCGCATCCTGCGGGAGGTCATCGAGGTCGCGCCGAACTATGAAAATGCCGTCCATGTGACGCACTACGGCTGGATGGCGGTGGTGTTTGCCTTTGCCGCCGTGCTTACCTACATCGCGGGGCTGATGTGCTCGCACCTTGCGGCGTTCCGCATCGCCACCAATCTGCGCCTTGCCATGACGAAGCACATTGCCACGCTTCCGCTTGGGAAAATCGGGCAGTTCGGCAGCGGCAAGCTGCGCCGCACGATTTCGGAAACGACCGGCGCAACGGAAACCTATCTTGCCCACCAGCTTCCCGACAAGGCAAGGGCTGTGGCGACCATTGCGGGACTTCTGACGCTTCTTCTGGCATTCGACTGGCGGCTGGGGCTTCTGAGCCTTGTGCCGGTGGCGCTTGCCTTTGCCGTGATGACAAGCATGACCGGCAAGGGGATGCAGGAGAAGATGACACAGTATCAGAACGCGCTTGCGGATATGTCGGGGGAGGCGGTGGAGTACGTGCGGGGGATTCCCGTCGTCAAGACCTTCGGTCAGACGGTGTTTTCCTTCAAAAAGTTCAAGGGCGCCATCGACAACTACGAGCGTTGGGTCATCGCATACACAAAGCAGATGCGCTGGCCGATGACCTTCTATACGCTGGCGGTCAACAGCGTGTTTGTGTTTCTGATCGCAGGCGGCTTTCTGTTCTCCCGCGGCGGTGCGGACGGCGGCGTGCTGCTGAACCTGCTCTTTTACATCATCGTCACGCCGGTCATCTCGCTGACGCTCACCAAACTGATGTTCATGAGCGAAAACGGCATGATCGTGCAGGACGCCGTCACCCGCATTGACCGTGTTCTGCAAAGCCCCTCACTTTCTCAGCCGAGCGCACCGAAGCATCCGAAGGACAGCTCCGTGACGCTGGATCAGGTAACCTTCAGCTATGACGGCACAAAAAATGCAGTGGAGAATATTTCCCTTTCCATCGGCGCGGGACAGACGGTGGCGTTTGTCGGACCCTCCGGCGGCGGAAAATCCACGCTGGCGGCGCTCATTGCCCACTTCTTTGATCCGCAGAGCGGCAGTATTACCGTCGGCGGGGTCAATGTGAAGGACATTGACAAAAACGAGCTGATGAACACGGTTTCCTTCGTGTTTCAGAACAGCCATCTTGTCAAAGGCACCATTCTGGACAATGTGCGTATGGGCAAGCCGGACGCCGCGGATGAGGAGGTGCTGGCAGCACTCCGTGCGGCGCAGTGTACGGACATCATCGAAAAATTCCCGGACGGTGTGCATACGGTCATCGGCTCGCAGGGCATCTACCTCTCCGGCGGCGAAGCACAGCGGCTTGCCATTGCCCGCGCCATGCTCAAAAACGCGCCGGTGCTGATTCTTGATGAAGCCACCGCCTTTGCCGATCCCGACAACGAAACGAAGGTGCAGGCTGCTTTCAACGAGCTTGCAAAGGGGCGCACCGTTATCATGATCGCCCATCGGCTGTCCACGATTGTGAATGCCGACCGCATTTTTGTGCTGAATGAGGGGCAGCTTTCGGAAAGCGGCAGCTTTGCGGAGCTGTCCGGAAAAAAAGACAGTCTGTTCGGGACGATGTGGCAGGACTATCAGCAGTCCGTCCGGTGGAAAGTGGAAAAGGAGGTCTGAGCGATGATCAAATATTTACAGAGACGCTACGCGCTTTCCCGCAAGGGAGCGATTGACAACATCAAAGGAATTTTGTGCTGTGCCCTGCAAAACATCTCCTTCATGCTGCCGGTGGGGCTTTTGTACCGGCTGGTGAGCGATATGATGAGTGGCACGCTGACGACAGGGAGAATTCCGTTTTATGTGATCGGCTGTGTCGCGGCGGCACTGTTCATTGTTGTCTGCACGCGGCTGGAATACGACAACACCTTTCTTGTCACCTATGTGGAATCGGGTGTGCGCCGGGTGGGGCTTGCCGAGAAGCTGAGAAAAATCCCGCTGTCCTTTTTCGGAAAGAAAGACCTTGCCGACCTGACCACTTCCATCATGAACGACTGCGCCGTGCTGGAGCAGAGCCAATCCCATTTTGTCGCCCCGCTGTACGGCGCGATCCTCTCCACCACGATCATCGCCGTATCGATGCTGTTTTTCAACTGGCGCATGGCGCTTGCCGCCGTCTGGCCGTTGCCCGTGGCATTTGCCATCGTCTTGCTTGCCTCCGACGTGCAGAAAAAGCTCTCCCGCAAAGCAACGGCGGCGAAGGTCGCCTGCGAGGACGGCATTCAGGAATGCATGGAAGCGATGCCCGATCTGCGCGCCAATAACGCCGAGGAGAGATACCTTTCGGGGCTGGAAAAGAAAATCCGTGCCGTAGAGAACCGCCTCGTCCGGAGCGAGCTGGGAACGGCTGTCTTTGTGGTTTCCGCGGGACTTGTTCTGCGGCTGGGTATTGCCACCACCGCCCTTGCCGGCGCAGCTCTGCTGGTAAAGGGTGAGCTGGATGTCCTGACCTTCTTTATGTTCCTTTTGGTGGTGTCCCGCCTGTATGACCCGCTGGAGGGTACCCTGCAGAATCTTGCCGCCATCATCGGCACCAACAGCAACATCGAGCGCATGAATGAGATTCTGGACTGCCCCGTACAGACCGGAAGCGAACAGCTCACCAACCGGAACTGTGACATTGTGTTCGACCATGTGGGCTTTTCTTATCAGAGCGGCGAAACGGTGCTTCGGGATGTGTCCTTTACGGCAAAGCAGGGAGAGGTCACGGCGCTGGTCGGACCCTCCGGCGGAGGTAAAACTACCGTTTCCCGCCTGGCGGCGCGGTTCTGGGACATTGACCGGGGCAGGATCACCGTTGGCGGCATGGATATCTCCGGAATCGATCCGGAAAAGCTGATGAGCCTCTATTCCATCGTGTTCCAGGATGTCACGCTGTTTGACAATACGATTTTAGAGAATATCCGCATCGGGCGCAAGGACGCCACGGACGAAGAGGTAATCGCGGCGGCAAAACTCGCCAATGTGGATAAGTTTGCAGAAAAGCTCCCCGACGGCTGGAACGCCAACATCGGTGAGAACGGCTGTGAACTTTCCGGCGGTGAGCGTCAGCGCATTTCCATCGCCCGTGCGTTTCTGAAGGACGCGCCCATCATTCTGTTGGACGAAGCCACCGCCAGCCTGGATGTGGAAAACGAAACCGCCATTCAGGAGGCGCTCTCCCGCCTCATCAAAAACAAGACCGTCCTCATCATCGCCCACCGGATGCGTACCGTTTCGGGCGCGGACAGGATCGTGGTGCTGAGTGACGGCGCGGTAGCCGAGCAGGGCTCTCCCGCAGAGCTGCTCCAAGCCGGCGGCATCTTCGCTCATATGGTCCGCCTCCAGACCGAGAGCCGGAGCTGGACGCTCGGAAAGTCATAAGACCGTTGCTCACGTTGGTGAGGTGTGACATGATTATAAAATTGCCCGAGAGTTTTTCACTCTCGGGCAATTCTGTTATTTGTGCTTTTTCTCATGCCGCAGAAGCGTATCTATCACATCGTACCACCGTCCTGACCGAGATTGGTCCGTAATCCTTTGTGCCTTGCCGCTGCCTTTTTGCTTGAATAGTGCCGTTCAGCCATGGCTTCCTCTACACGGAAACTGCCATCGGGGATGTCTTTCCTGTTGCTTTTGTCATCTGCCACATGATATTTGTTGCAGATGGCTTCGCTCAGTTCTTCACGGCTTGCGTAGCGGCAGTCGCAATCTTCTTTTTTATAAAAGCCTCCTGTTATAATAGAATTTCCGTCTGATGTACATTAACCGGATATACGAGGTAGGGTCTTATGTTTTTAATCTCTGTGCTAAGGGGGTTGGCAAAGTAAAATTGGGTGTAAAAAACTCATTTTGAGTTTTTTACACCCGTGGTTCAAAAGAAATTTGTTTTATAAGTTTATAAGTGGTACTTTTCATACCTGCGGATGCCCGTGATGATTTTTACACGACCGTTGTGCATTTTTTTGATAAGCTGATTCAAGTACTGCGAGCGCATGATTTCCATGGTCAAAGCGCCTCCTACAAGATATAAATGCGGCGTGCCGCAAAAATTTCGTGTACTAATTATAGCATAAAAACGAAGGTTGTCAATGTGTATCTGAAATTTTTGCGGCAAACCGCAAAAAAATCTGGAGTGTTATAAAGTGCTTTATGTTTATAAGTTTTTAAGGTCAAAACAGAAAAACTGCTTGATTATTTTCATTTTTTATGGTATACTATAAAAGAAAGGGGGCTATTTTATGATATTCAGACCCGATTATGTGGAAGCGGTAAGACCTTTTATCGATCAGCCGCTTGTAAAAATTCTTCCGGGAGTGCGCCGCAGCGGGAAATCCACGATTTTTGAGATGATCCGCGAAGAGCTTAAACAGCGCGGTGTCGGTGACGACCGCATCCTTATGAAAAAATACACCGAAATGGATGTCCCCGAAAATATCACGGCAAAACAGATGTACGACGAGCTGACTTCCGCGATGACTGGCGAGGGGCGTTATTACCTGCTGCTTGACGAGATTCAGGAGGTTCCCGGCTGGGAGAAGGCGGTCAACAGTCTATTGGAGGGCGGTCGCGCCGATATTTATGTGACCGGTTCCAACTCCAAGCTGATGTCAAGCGAGATCTCCACCTATCTGACCGGGCGGTATATTCTGATTCCGGTCTATACCTTGTCATTCCGCGAATATCTTGATTTTAAGACAGACAGTAAGCTGTCACGGAATGAGTTATTGGACGAATACATCCGCTTCGGCGGATTCCCGATTGTTGCTCTCGGCAACTACGAGGCGCAGTCTGCCTATCAGATTGTAGACGGCATTTATCATACGGTGGTGTCGCGCGATATTGTCAAACGCCATCGTATCAACCGGCAGGATTTGTTCGACCGCGTAGTGAAATTTGTCGTGGAAAACATGGGTAAGACCTTTTCCGCAAACTCCATCTCGACCTTCCTGAAAAGCGAGCATCGCACGATTTCGGTGGAGAGTATTTACAACTATCTGCGCTGGCTGGAGCAGGCGTTTATCATTTATCCGTGCGAACGGTATGATCTGCAGGGGAAAAGCATTCTGAAAACGCAGGAAAAGTATTACCTTTCGGATGTGTCCCTCAAATACGCTCTGCTCGGATACAACAGAAAAATGTTGGACGGTGTATTGGAAAATATCGTTTATCTGGAGCTGAAACGGCGTGGATATGAGGTGTTCATCGGGAAGAACAACACGAAGAAGATCGACTTTGTTGCCAACCGCCGCGACGAGCGGGTGTATGTGCAGGTCTGCGTGCAGCTGCCTGATAACTCCGACCGCGAGGTCGGAAACCTGATGGAGATCAAGGATCATTATCCGAAATATGTGGTGACGCTGAACGAAATGGACACGGGAATTGAGAACGGTATCCGGATTGTTCATCTGGTGGATTTTCTGCTTTCGGAACAGCTGTAATTCGCAAAAAAGCAGTCCGAGTTTCGGACTGTATGTACAGATATACAGATGATTTTTGCTTTTGTATCACTCCACGCAGGTACAGTCGGCGGACTGCCGAATCGCAATTCAAAAAGGCTTTTTTCGCGGACTTCTAATGAAATTTCTAAAAAAGCCGTTAGATTTTCGTTAGAAGTCGGTCGATGCCGAAAAGCACCGCGACATCAGCTTTTTTCGGAATTTTTCGCAAAAGCAATCAAAATGCCCGGTCAATTCGTCTATGACGGGGGATTTCAGGTTCTCTTATCTTCTCATAAAATACCGCAAGGTATCGGGAAGCGATGACACTCGAGATGATGTACAACGGTTGCTATCGCAGTGCCGCAAGAAACTGGTTTGCGCTTATCGAGCATGAGCACAAGCGCTGCGCAGATATTTTAGAAGGGTATTGGGAAGTAAAGAAAGAATACAAAAACGGCGGTCAGCGCTCTGAAAAAATATATATGATCGTTAAAGATATGATGGGCGAATGGGATACAGAGGCATGGAACAAGATTGATTCCTACTATAAAAAACTTACAACAAATCACAAAAGCTCTGATATAACATTAAGCCGCAATCCAATCATTCACGGAGATTATTACAATGATTCAATTGATGTATCGGAAAATGATGCATTGCGGCTGTTCCTTCTTTGGATAAACCTCAGAGTAATAACAGATCAGCTTGCCTTTATTGAGGACTTTATAAGAAACAGGGTGCTGCTTCTGCCCTATTTTTGCGAGATAATTCCTTCAGATTGACTTTATAGAATTCTTGTGGTATCATATCCGTAGCAACTTTCGGCCAAGCAACGGCGAAAGCCAGGAGGTTGCTGATATGGAATCTAATCGTAAGAAAGATCCCGAATTGGCCGATTTTCTCCGCAGCAGTATCCAAAAATCCGGATTGACCTATGAGAAGGTTGCCGAGCAACTTAACATAAGCGTTCGGGCGGTCGGTTACTATTGCAGCGGAGAAAGAAAACCCGGTCAAAAAACATTGCTCCGTTTTGTGCGGACGATGAACATCCAAGCGAAAGATATCCCTTTCTGAGGGGTATCTTTTATTTTTTGAACCATGCGGTTCATCGAAAGTTATCGGTTTTGATTATAAAATATGAGTAACAACTGAAAAGGAGGTACTCAAAATGTCAAAGTATAAGACCATTGATGTGTGGAACCGGGTTTTCGGCACGAAGCAGGAGGCGTATGATTATACCGGACGGCTGATGAAAAAATCAGCCTGCGGGAATCCGAACAGTGCTTATCACCCGACGCTTGACCACATCCGCCCGCTTTCCGCCGGCGGCTGCGATGTCCTCGAAAACATCATCATTTGCCATCGTGATACCAACGAGGAAAAAGCAGATCACTTCCCGCACTGGAAAGCGAACGGAACACACTACCACGCCCGCAGAGTCAAAGGCTCCCGTGTGGAATACGAGATTATTGAAGATTAAGGAGGCAAATCTATGAGTAAGCATTTCTTCGACTATGACGACGGTGATTTTGCGTGTGCCGTTTCCGACAATATGGCAATCGACTCCGATGGCAATATGATGATGCGCATGGGCGACAATATGGCTATGGATATGGACAGCGGAGAGCTTCACATTATTTCGTCATGGGAAGATGAAGATGAGGACGATTGAAAATTCGCTATAAATGAACATCGCAGCCACGTCTCGTATATTTGATTGTATGCACATCGATGCTGTCGGTGTACTTGACTTGAAGGATTACAAGATCTTTTTTCGCAAAAACCACCTGAACAACCCCTTGCCATTCTTCGCAAAAACACAGTATATTACAAAAAACCTCACGCACAGCTTTATATGATCCGTGCGTGAGGTTTTCAGTTTTCATACGGTATTCTGAAATAATCTAGGTATTTCTTGAATCCATCCTGCGCCGACAGGCAGGTGTCGGTCAGGTATCCTTTTTCCCGGTCCCACTCCTGCAGTCCGCGATAATAGAACATTTTTATGCTGTCCTCAATAATAAACGGCACGATATTGTGTTTCAGGCATTCCTTGAACATAATCAGCCGACCGACACGCCCGTTGCCGTCCTGGAAGGGGTGGATGCGCTCAAACCGCACATGAAAGTCAAGGATATCTTCAAGCATCACCGTTTCCTTGCTGTTATACGCATCGAGCAGCTTTTTCATTTCCGCCGACACTTCCTCGGGTAAGGTTGTTTCCCGCCCGCCGACCTCATTCGGCAGCTTCTTGTAATCACCGACGGCGAACCAGTCTTTTCTTGCGTCACTTGTTCCGGTTTTCAGGATAAAATGCAGGTGCTTAATAAATTTCTCACTGAGCTGCGATTTTGCGCTTTTGATGACCTCATCAATACAGCGGAAGTGATTGGCGGTTTCGATGATATCGTCCACCCTCACGCCTTCCTCGGTAATGCCGACGGTGTTGGTTTCAAAAATAAAACGCGTCTGATCATGGGTCAGGCGGATTCCCTCCATATGATTGGAATTATAGGTCAGTTCCACCTGCACCTTATGATAAATTCCGCCGTGGATCCGGCTGCGCTTTTCTTCTTTGAGAATATCCGCCAAAGTCTGCGGTGTGGGCTTGCTTTTATTGCTCCGTTCGGGTTTCTCGGCATTTTCGGGAATATTCCAGGTCTTGCCCGTCAGAAAAGCGCCTGAGACGCGCCCTGCCGCACAGTAGTTGCGAACGCTGCGCTCGGAGGTGTTCCAAAGCGCGGCTATCTCTTTTACGGATAAATACTTCATTCTTCTTCCTCGTCAGACCGTTCTTTGTCGCTCTCTGTAAGTATATCCTCATCTATTATACCAAAGGCTTTTATATCTTCATCTAACAATTTCAAGGCTTCCTCATTTGGGAGATCAAGGATTATCTTTCTAACCATTCATAAACACCATCTTTCCAATGTGTCTTATTTATCCGTAAATCAGTATACCACATTATCGGCAAAAAACAATCGGTAAAAATCTATTTTTCTCATATTTTTACCGATAGTGGAAATTTTGATTCTGTACCGGCATTTGTCTACACGACTTTTGGTGCGGTTCGGCATAACCGGTGCTTTTCACGCACTGCCAAAAGCGTGATTTTGGGGCGAAAAATCGCTCGGTTCTATCAAAAATTCTAATAGACTTTCCCGAAAATCCGTTAGAACTCGGCGAAATCGGAGGAGACTCTCGGACTCGGATTTTCACTTTGTTTTCGATTCAAAGAGATGCGAAAAGCCTTGAAAACACGGCATTTTCGGGGTTCTCGCATCTGCCGTTATCTTCCGTCAAATTCCGCCAAGTTCGGTTTTGGTAACTTGACTCGAAATCAGTTTGCGAGCAATCGCACATGGGTTCGAATCCCATCCTCTCCGCCAAACAGTCAGCCGGATCCCGGTTATTCCGGGACTCGGCTGATTCATATTTATGTCACCGGAGGTAGAGCGTCGTAACGCTCGGGGATCGTAAGGCGCAAGCCTTGCAGGCCGCATACCGGATTAGGTGTCGAGTGCGCTCGGTTATTACTTAGTAATGACCGGGTATTTTTATTTTTCGGAGGGAATTATGAAAAACACAAAAGTAACCCTTGCACCGCTGGAAACGGAGGATCGTGAGCAGTTTATTCTTGATAATCAGGAGTCTTTCAAGTATGGTGCGGTGGAAGAATTCGGGCTGCGGGACAATCATTTTGAGGAGGACGGCGAAATCACTTCCCGCGCAACGATTGAGCAAAGCATTGATGCACCCGACAGCGAGGCATATCGAATTCTGTATGATGGCAGAAAGGTTGGCGGTGTAGTGCTGAAAATCAACAAAGAAACACATCATAACGAGCTGGAGCTTCTTTTCGTTTCGCCGAAGGAACACAGCAAAGGCATCGGCTACGGCACTTGGCTTGCCGTGGAGGCTCTGCACCCCGAAACCGAGGTATGGGAAACCTGCACGCCCTATTTTGAAAAGCGCAATATTCATTTTTATATCAACAAATGCGGTTTTCACGCCGTTGAGTTTTTCTCCGCCATGCATCCGGATCCGAATCCGCCGGAGAAAGACGGAAAAGCAGCACCCGATGAGGGTCCCGATGAAATGTTCCGCTTTGAAAAGATCATGAAATGAAACGCGGAATACTTTGTTTCTGCCGAAGAAGTTCTCGTTGGAAAACCGCCAAAAGTATTAGAGAGGCTAAACAGGATTATATTTTTTGCTGCTTCCGAAATCAGGGCATACTATATTATGTATTCGCAAAATAGGGGAGCAAATCTCGATGTGAATTGCGCAGTTTTCTCCCCAATATAATGATACCGCAGCCCCGCACCTCATTCAAAAGGTGCGGGGCTGCGATTCTGTGCCGTGAAACTTATTTTAATCGGAAGTAGCAGGTGCTTTTCCCTTTGCCCTCTTTTTTCAGTTCGCCGTCCGATACAAGCTTGCGCAAAGCGCCTTCGATGGAGCTATCGCTGAGGGTCGGGCATAACTCACGGATATCCTGCTTGTTGAACCGTCCGATTTTGTTTTTGCTGGCTCTGCGCACCATTTCAAGTGCAGGCAGTTTGGTTTCCACAAGCGCTGCACGCTCATCCAGATCTTTATATGCCGCTAAAATCGTCCCGAGGAGATACTTGATAAAGGGCAGAACATTTTCCGTCCCCTCATGCCAGCCGCTTTGGGACTGCGCCAGTGCTTAAACAAATGAAGATGCCCCGAGGTTGCGAAATGTGAAGTTATCTTCTACAAATCTCATAATTTTCTTTTGATTTGCAACAGATAAAACTTCAAGTTCCTGTCGCTCCCGATCCGTCGGGAAAATTACGTCAATCGGAGCGTAAACATAATAGTTTTTCTTCGCCCCGTACTTCAGAATCATTCGCAATACGATATCTGCTGATACAGCGTGGGCTGAAAGGTCACTGCCTGTTTCGTCCATTCCCGAAAGGCGTTCCAGTCCTCCTTCGGAATCGCATAAACAATCGGCTGATACGGTGTTTCCTCGATTGTCTTGACTGCCGTTCCGGATGCCGCTTTCAGTTTGTCCATGGAACTGACTGCCGGCGTGTTCTGTAATTTGTTCTCGTATTCTGAATTCATACTCTAAATTCTCCTTGGTATATTTGTTGTCGTGTAATTTGTTGTCCCGGACTTTGCGTCCGTTCTGGCAGGTAAAGGTAATATATTTGCGTGTATCCGTCCAATTGACCGCATACCCGACAGAAGCGAGGAGGTCGCAGAATTCCTCCCGACTTCCGGCTTGCGTCATGGCAGTGTCAATGTCATTGATGAGTTGGAATTTCCAACCGTCCCCCTTCATCGTAGCACGGTATTCCCGCGTGCCGATTCCTTTTCCGTTGCTCCGTCCGGACGGCGACAGAACCGACAGCCCGTGGTCACGGCAGATGTCATCGCTGATCTTCCGCAGTTCCTGCAGCGTGTTCGGTGTGAAGTGAATCTTCCTGCCATCCTCAAAGCTGACCGAATTGACAATAAAATGGTTGTGTACTCTCTGAACGCCGCTGTCGTCATGTGCATCCAGATGCGTGGCAACCAAAACCTCGTATCCCGGAAAAGACTTCCCGGAAAATTCCAGACCGATGCAGTGGGCTTCCTCATAGGACTGAATTTCCTCCGGCGCAAAGGACTGCACATACTGATAGAAGTAAGTGCCACAGGCTTTGCCGTAAAGATTTTTGGTTGCCATGAACTCATCATAAGAGTGTGTTCCCAAGCAGTTGACACCGCCCACATACTGCCGCCCGTTTTCGTCAACGGTTTTCTTCTCCTGCACGCAGTAGCGGATACAACCGCGCATGGCACTCGGCGTCTGCTTGCTCTCTTTGATGAAAATAACAGTTGCCATAGAATAGGTACTCAGATGCGGTGGTGTCCAGCGTTTGATATTTTATATACAGAGAGGTCAGAGTTTTGATGTCTTCTTCCTGCGCTAATGCCGTTTGGATGGATTCCTGCCGTGCCTGTCCCTGCTTTTCGTTGTAGCTTTCAATGGCTCCGACAACGGCTGAAACGGCCGTGACTACCAGTCCGGCAACACCGATAATCCCGTTCATTGCCGCCGCTCTTGCGTTCTCGGCTGCCGCTGCGGCTTCTGCAGCTGTTTTTTGATTTTCCTCCTGCTTTACCAGATTTCTCAAGATCGGAATATGCTTTGCAATGGTTTTTCCGCCCTCGCCGATTGTTTTAAAGAATGTTTTGGCTTTGTCAATAAGTTTATATCCGTAAATTGTACCTATGATCGAGAGAAGAGCCAACGACGCTGTGCGCAACCCCCCGATGTTGTTCAGCAGTTGAAGAATGCCCGTTCCAAGCTCGGCAAGAAATTTTTTAAATTCCAAAGCTTCCTTCCCGGAAGTTAAGAATTTCTCCCATTCTGCATTCAGGGCATTTGCTTTGGCCGTATAAGTGTCCATGTAAAGCAGATTTTCTTCCTGAGAATACCCTTCTGCATCTTCGATATTGGCAAGAGCGGTGTTCACATCTTCAAAATTCTTCATCAGGGCGATGAAGTAGTTCTTCCGATAGGTTCCGGCGGTATCGTATACTCCGGTCATGCTGTCGTAGATTTCGCTCAGCTCTTCGCCAAGAGCCGTTTCCATGGCCTGCCCTTCTTCGGATTCCGCATATTCCGCCAGCTTGTCCGCCTGTTCAGCCGTCAGATGATTCAGTTCAGACGAGAGCTGTCTCCACACATCCAGAATGGAAGCGGCACCCTTTTTGTATTCGGTGACAACCTTGTTCATGTCGCCTGAAAGGCTTGCGTAGACATCCAATGCGCCTTCCTTGGTGGTGTAGGCAAGCAGCGATTTTGTGGCGGTGCCGATCTGTTGTCCGCTTGCTCCGGTGGCTCCGGAAAGCGCAGTGAGAATGGCGACCGTCTCTTCCAAAGACATATTCGCCTGTTTTGCGTAGGAGCCTGCCTTTTGTAAACCCTGCAGGAGTTTTTCGGTGGAAACCGGCGCAAAATCGGCCTCCTTGTTCAGCACATCGATGATATGGGTCAAATCTTCGGTCCCGTAGCCGAACTGGTTCATCACGGCAATAAGCCCGGTGGAAGATTCCTCTGCCGTTAATTCGGCCACATTCATGGACAACAAAGCCGCTTCTGTGGCTTTTATGGTCTCTTGCCAGTTTTTACCGGATTTTGCGAAATTCGATGCAGCGGTCGATGCGTTTTCAAAGGTTTGGCCGTATTTTTCCGCCAGATCGTAAAGTGTATCTGAAATCTCCTGGTCATCAATATCCTCTTGGATGACCCGCTTCAGTTCTACGACGGTAAAACAGCCCGCTCTGCGGGATGAAGTGATCCGTCCGAGTGGGTTTATCCACACGGACTTTAACCCGCTTAAAAATCGGTCGGCATGGAAATAAGCCCAAAAAGGGCTTATCTCCGAAAATTGCCGCCGATTTTCGTTCATTCCGTCATCACAAAACCTCTCGTGAAAGCGGACGCAGAAGCGCGTGTTTGTGGCTTCAAAAATCGCGTACACGCCCTTATTTATCGTCGGCGGGTACACCTTCAGCCATCGGCTTGCCTCGCCTACACGGGCGCTTCTCGTCGCGCTCGCTCGGTTCTTCCGTTACTGCGGAGGAGTACTCACCGTCATGGATGCGTCGGAAAACATCGGAAGCGTGTTGAATGAATCGGCAGTGAACAAAGCAGTTGCCAATATTGCTGTTGTCGGGGAAAATGCCAAAATTCTCTCAGCATTTGATATTTCTCTTTTGCTGGACGGAAAAAAGGTTCAACCGAACGGAATGGTGAAAGTAAAGATACCGATGCCGGAGAATTCCGACCGTTATGAACAGCTTACCGTTGTTTATATCGAGGATGACGGCAGCGTCACAAAGCTCGTGACAACAGTCACCGACGACGGAATGTTTGAGTTTGAAACAGGTCATTTCAGCTTATACGCTATCGTGGGTGTATCACGCAGCAATGCGTTCAATCCGTTGTTTATCATTATTCCCGCTCTTGTAATTTTTCTGGCAGCAGGTGCAGTTATTATTGTTACCATCAGAAAAAAGAAAGCGCAATAAATATTTTAGTGCAGAGTTGTTGAGTTTTCCGACAACTCTGTATTTTTGATTACGATGTCTTTTATTGACAAAATGACATGCGCAAAAGAGTTCAAATGCACAACGGAACGCAATGCAGACTGGGCAATATCCATCTTTTATGAACACTCTTTTAGCACAAAATGTAATAAAATGCAACTCGTTTTGCACAAATAGCATTTTGGAAGACATGTATAGAGGATTCCACAGCAACGGAACAGAGCATAAAATAATTAAAATCTGCAATTTATCATTTCCGGCTCTTGATTTTTTTCTATGAAAATGCTATAATCCCAGCTGGGAAATGAGGCGCATGTTATGAGAATTGCTTTGTGTGATGACCAAATCGAATATGCCGGAACACTTTTAGTCAAACTCAAATCATTTGAGGCTTTTTCATGCGCAAAATTAGATCTGTTTTCTTCCGGCAATCAATTATTGCAATCTGTGGAAAACGGCAACATATACGATTTGTTCTTTTTAGATATTGATATGCCGGGAATCGATGGACTTGAGCTGGGCAAGCGTCTGAATTCTTACTGCAAGAAAGCCATCATCATTTTCGTCACGAACCACGAAAAGTATGCTATCGACGCCTTTGACTGTGACGCTTGCGGATATTTGCTCAAGAACTGTGATGAAGGCAGGTTTTCCGGTACTATTGAAAAAGCAATAAGGCGGTATCGGGCACTGAACCAAAACATATTCTTAGATACAGAAACCGGTACGGCTACGGTTCCTGTTGATAGCATTTTACATATTGAATATTCCGGCAGAAGATGTCACTACTATACTACTTCAGGCGAATATATAATAAGAAGATCGCTCAACAGTGCGCTTTCCGAATTACAAGAATTCGGATTTATCCGAATACATCAATATCGGATTGTAAATCTCGCTAAAATTCGGATGATTCAAAAAAACTCACTTGTCCTTGTTGATAATTCAACCATAGAGCTCAGCCGATACAGACGCGATGAAGCGTTTCAAAAATATGTAGAATTCAGAAGAGAGAAATTATAAATGCCAACTGTTCTTAGTGTTTTTCCCAATATCCTGAACACGATATTAACGATTCTATCTGCACTCTATTTATTCCACACATTTGCAAAAGCAAAGCGGAAACCGATATTTGTGTTATTTTTGGTATTATCCGTTTTTGCATTAAGCGGTGTTATATGGTTCACAAAAATTAAACAGCTTCGTTTCGTTTTGATGTTCGCCGTTGTGTTTTTACTTTCTTTCAGCTTCAAAATGAAGCTTTTGCATCGTGTATTGCTGACGGCCGCTTTAGCAGCATTATCCGGCATTTCAGATGTCATTGCCTTGTTATCGCAAATGCTGCTTTTTGATGTTTCCTCAGAACAAACCTTCAAAGAGCCAAATTACTCGTTAGGCGTCATACAGACTTTTGTCATTCTGTTCATTGCGCTTTTTATTATTCATCACGCTCGTCATCGTTTATTTACCAACATCTACAATAAAAAGTTTATCATTCTTTACACTTTGCCGATCGCAACGGTGTTGGCAATTTGGACAGAATATGCAATAGCCTGTAACTTTGAAATAAACAATAGCATTAAAATTCTTTTGTTGGTAAACGCAACAGTGCTGATACTCGCCAATCTCATTATTTTCTATTTTTCAGACAATATTTATGATCGGCTTCAATCTGAATATCAATTGCGTGTCGCTGAAGAAATGATTACCGAACAGAAGCAGCAATACGCTTCTCTGGTGGAGAACAACAGTGAAACAAGGCAGATAAAACATGATCAAAAGAATTTCATTTTAGGTGCGCTCGCAGAGCTTAAGCAGCATCATTATGAGGAACTTGAATTGCAGTTAAATAAACAACTCGAAAGTTTGAATAGTTTTTCATTTCCAAGCACCGAATTACCGATCGTTCATGCAATCATTGATTTCAAATCGAAAAGTGCAAAAGAGTCATCTGCCAAAATTGAATGCAGCACCCGCATTTTGGCAAAATCCACCATTAACGATATCGACCTCGCTATTTTGCTCGGTAATCTTTTAGACAATGCTATCGAAGCAACAGCTGTTTTGCCGGATCATTCAAAAAAAGAAATCCGAGTGTTTGTTGAAGTCGCTGAACCTCAGATGATCGTTTCTGTTACCAACCCGGTTATCAAGGATATCAATGTGAATCATTTGAAAACAACCAAAAATGACAGCCAAAACCATGGATACGGTTTGCTGGCCGTGCGAAGAATTGCGGATAAGTACAACGGAACATTACTCTTGGATTGCCAAAACAATACTTTTGGTGCTTCGGCGGTATTAAATCAGCCCGAATAAGCTAATTGTGTCTCTCAGAATGCTAAACATGCAACTCCCCTTGCAATTATATAAAAAAGTGGTATCTTGCTTCTTGAAGATACCGCTTTTTATTTGTAGGTGACGGAATGCAGGTGTATAAAAAAATATCAACTTCTATTGCAAATAAGCTGATCGACAAAGAAGTAATTTGCAAAGAGAAATACAGCATTTTTCAATATGGCTGTGAACTGATGATCAGTACGGGTGTTTCAACGATAATCTTCGTCATTATCAGTTTAATTACACAGAGTTTCCTTTCATCAATGTTATTTTACGCCGGCTTTTTATTGACAAGAAAATTTTGCGGCGGGTTCCATGCATCAACATACATTCGCTGCCATTTACTATTCGCTTTTAATCATTTGGTGTTTATAGTATTTGACAAGTTCCTTCCACATCAATATGATCTCCCGACGGTAATTATCAGTGGCGTTTTTTGCATCATATCAATCATCCTGTTTGCACCAATTGATCATAAAAACAAGCCTTTTACAAAAGGAGAGTATTACTTTTTCCGAAAGTGTTCCTTCATTCTGTCCGGTGCTATTCTTGTCGGACTCACTGTTTCAGTCGTCTTTATGAATGTTTTACCATACTTCATATCTGTTGTCTTTGGAGCCTTTTCTGCTACGGTTTCTATGCTGGTTGCAAGATTTCAGCGGCGATCTGCTCCAAGGTATATGGATTATACTGCAAGAAAGGAGAAAAAGAAAAATGAAGAACCAACGAATTAAAAAAATCGTTATGTGGATTCTGGGCATTATGTCTACTACCGCTATTGCGGCAGGGATTGCTTCGCTTCAGTCTTCCGCATGTTGGATCCATTTCCATCAGCCTGAAGTGCCGGAAGAACTCAATGCGTTCAGAAAATAAGAAAACCAAACAACCGGAAAATGACGCTTCAAAGTGAGGCGCCGTTTTCTTTTATTTCTTTTATTATCGAGTCTTTAATCTCTTGCATTACGGAGGCATATATTCGTTTATGATTCTTGCCGGACAGTCTGTTGGCGATAGTTATTTCTCTTTTGGAAGGATCAATATTTGCAATTGATCGGATTGGCTCTAACTCTGTATCATGTATCTGAGCAGGATCTTTAAACAGCAAGTCTTTATCAATCCCATACACGCGAGAAAGCATTATGGCTATCCAATCCGGAATTGCCCTTGTTCCTCGTTCCATCATCAAATACCGAATCTTTTGGATCATTAGTATTTTGGAAAAGGTTTCAGGCTTAATCTGGGATAGTTCCCGAAAACATTTCAGGTTATTCATAGGCTTCTCCGCTTCTTCAGTTTCACAACATAATCCGCATTATGTTGTACTCATAAAGCAAAAAACTCCTGCAATTTTCCTTGCTGAAAAAAGGAAAGAAAATCCCAACCTCTTTTTTGAAAACAGGCAGGAAGGTTTTTTCGTTATACATCATTCCAGGCTCTCTCATGCTTTTTTGCATTTTGACCTGGATTTCAGCGGAAATTATGCGAACATAGCTGCCGGCATTCAGGATTTCATGATGTACTAACAGAGATTCTGTGGTCCGATGATCCGCCGCATACTCCTTGGTTGTCGGCGGTGTTCTTCTCCCGTTGAAACGACAGGGATGTGAGCAGTATCAATACTGCAGTGCCCAAGGATGTCTGCAGGTCTTGCGATTTCCTTTTCCATTTTACAGAACACCCGGGCAAATAAATGTCGAAAATGGTGCGGAAAAACTTTTTTGCGCATACTCCTGCACTTTTACAGAGTTTTTTCATTTTGCACCGGATGTTGCTGGGATCTTGCGGTTTCCCGTTCTTGGTGATGAAGATCTGACCGTTCGTGATTTTATGCCTCCTTGCGTAAGCAGGGAGTTTTTCTTATGATCTATAAACCGGTGTGGTATTTCATTATGTATATTTTTTCGGTTTTGAATGCTTATTTTATTATTCCATTCTTAATTCACCACGGCCTAAACCATAGGTCAAAGGTAGAGCAGATGTTTTTGACAGGACCGTTTTCACATACAAATCTAAACATGACGCTCAGAGAGCTTTTCGTGCAAACCCGCTGGCATTCGCAGAAGGGTGCATTATAATGGGAACGAAAAGTAGATAGGTATATATCGGAGCAAGGATCGAAACAAGGTATATACGGGAAAAACGGAAGGAAGAAAAAACGATGAAAACCATCAAAGGAACCATCACCCCAGCTTTGGCCTTTCTGCTGGCATTGCTGATGCTGTTCTATGTGCTGCCGGCGGATGTTTACGGCGCCATTGCAGAAGGCTCCGGAACAGACAGCGCCGGAACGGAAGAAAAAGAGGCGGAAGCGCTGTTCGAGCTGACAGAGCTGCGCAGTGCAGAGACGAAATACATCCTGATGAGTGACGGTACGATTCAGGCGCTTGTATATGATACGGCCGTACATGTGCAGGATGAAAACGGTGTGTGGCAGGACATGGATAACAGCCTGACCGAGGGCAATACTACCGTAGACAGTGCCCGTGTGAAGTTTGCAAAGAAAATTTCGGGTAACGGCGAGTTGTTTACGCTGCACGAGGGCAACAGAAAGGTGACCCTTTCCTTGTCGGGCGCCATTGAGAAAACGCCCATAACCGTGGTGAGCGACGGAAAAGCCACAGAAAAAGCAGTGACCAGGCTGGAAGAGCTGTCAACGCTTTTCCGGGTTGCTTCTTCGGTACGGTACGAGGGCATCCTGCCGGGCACCGATGTGGAGTATGTCCTTACAGGAAACGATTTGAAAGAGAACATCGTTATTCACAGGAATCTTGACAGTTATACCTATACCTTCCTCCTTTCCCTGAACCATCTGACGGCTGTTCAGCAGGAGGACGGCTCCATTGGGCTCTTGGACGGAGCGGAGACGGTGTACACAATGCCCGCTCCCTTTATGTACGATGCGGACGGCCGGCGCTCCGATGCGGTTTCTTATACCTTGACGCCTGCAAACGGAACCGGAAAGTATACCCTGACCGTAACGGCGGACGGGGAGTGGATCAATGCCTCCGACCGGGCGTTTCCGGTCACGGTGGATCCGACCGTTTCCCTTGGCGGAAGCAATGCGACCAATGGGTCTGTTTCTTCAGAAGGCGGAGTGTACAGCTACTATATGAACGCCGGTGTGTCGGACGGCGTTTCCTATCGTTCTTATATTTCCTTTACTCTGCCTGCGCTTCCCGACGGAAGCAGGGTGACCGGCGCAACATTGAAACTGTATCAGGATGGCTATCATAAGGATACGGCAGATACGGTTTATATAGCCGCAAGAAGGGTAAACGCCTCCTGGAGCGCATCGGCGCTTCGTTGGGGAAATCAGCCGGAATTTGAAAGTACCGTTTTGGACTTTGCAGAGACCGGAGCCTCTGAAACCGGCAAAAGACTCTCCTTTGACCTGACGGCTGTGTACAGAGAATGGATGAACGGCACGCCCAATTACGGCATTCTGCTGGGCGCCGAAGGGGAAGACCGCTGCGGCGGCTATGTGCAGTTGGGAGGAACAGGCTTCTCCGCAGCAAAACAGCCCATTCTGGAAGTGACCTTCCGGAATCAAAAGGGGTTGGAGGATCGGTATACCTATCAGGTGATGAGCGTGGGCAATGCCGGAAATCTCTACCTCTGCGACTATTCGTTGGAGAAAACCGTAGTGAAAGCTCTGGCCGATACCTATGCCGGCAGTGTTTCTTTGGTGTACAATTCGGTGGGTGCCTCTTCCTTGCTTCCCTCCGACAGACTTCAGATCGCTCAGGGCTGGTCGCTCAGCGCGGATCGGACAATATCTCTTTTGGAGAATCCCTCCGGATATGTGCTGTATACGGATGAGGACGGTACCGGCCATTACTATGCCTACGACTCCGGAAACGGCTTTATCGGAGAGGATGAGGACCCGACCGTGATCTATCTGGTGGGGCTGAATGTGTTAAGCGTGGACCTTTCGGTGTTCTCGGCCTACAATTCTGCCTATGCCGCATTGGAAACCGACGAGAAGACCTACCTGATGGTCGGGGAGAACGGCGAAAAGACGCTTTTCTATAACGGCATCGCCGTCGCCGCAGCGGATGAAGAGGGCAACCTGACCGAATACCATTACAATGAAAGCACTCCTTCCTCGTCCATCAGTCTGCCGACAGCCTCTTCCAGGGTGATTACCTCGGTTTACAACATTGAAAAAACCGAAGACGGATACGGGGAAGCAGAGCTTTGCGTCAAAATCGAAAAGAACGGAAGCGATACCGTGCTGACCGTGGCCGGCGAGGAAGAACCCTATGTTCTTTCGGTCAACGATCAGAACGACCTTTGCGCCATCAAAAGAAGCACTTCCGAGAACGCTTCTGCCGAAGCGGAGTACCTTTACGGGGAGCACGGTCTGACCGACCTGTGGGACAACGAGACAGACTACGGCGTCCGCTTCTTCAAGGAGGGCATGGATGCCTTCTGCGAGTACCACAAGGACAGTACCGTTTCCGGCGGAAAGCAGGACGGAAAGAAGATTCTGTTCACAGGCGGTGGGACAGCCACCACCTATCTTGACGGATCAAGAGGCTCGGATAACGCACTTTTGGCGGAATATAGATTCGACCGTACGGGAAGAACGGTCTGCGTATATACCCATGATTTTCTGATGAATACCTACAGCACCGCATTGGTGGAATACGATCAGGCCGTTTCCTCTTCCTCTGCCCGCTCGGATATTTACACCTCCACCGGAGGTCTGTCGGTGAACCGGTTCTTTGACGGAAGCCTGGAGGGGGGAAGCACCCATACCTTCCAGTACGCCGTCTACAGCACGGAACAGTTCCGTTCGGGAACAAGGAGCATGGCGGCTTCTTCGGCAGCCACCGCTCCCCGCACGACCGTCAGCCTGCAGGCAAATCAGACCTATACGCTCTCTGCCTATGTGAATCTGGAGGAAACCACCGGTGCAACCACCGGCGGCGGAGCCTATCTGGAGCTGATCTCGCCCCAGGGCGTTTCTGTGACCAGCCAGAAGCTGTTGACCGGGACCGGCAGTGCCGACAAGTGGCAAAGACTGTTTGTGACCTTTAAAGCCGCCGAAACAGGGAACTATACCCTGTATCTCCGGTGCAGAGGACTGTCCGGATATGTGTATTTTGATGACCTGCAATTGGAAACCGGAGCGGTCACCGGAGGCTATTCCTATATTTCCAACGGCGCCGTTGCCGAACAGGACGGCTGGACCTTTTCGGACAGCAAAGTGACCTGTGCGCAGGCAACAACGCCCGAATCCTCCGTTCTGTGGCCTTCTGTGAAAATAGAAGGCGCACCCGGTGCCGACCGGTATTTCAGCCGGAATGTAAAGGTGAACCCTTCCGGGAAGAGCTATTTGCTCACGGGCTGGGCCAAGGCGGCCTCGGCTTCCTTAAAGGAGGGCCGGAGCTTTGAGCTGAGAGCGCAGATCGTATATACCGACGGAACAACGGAAGAGGCGGCCTCCTTTTCCTTTAACAGCGATATACGGAATTCCTGGCAGTTTGCCAGCGGAAGAGTGACGGCGGATGAAAACAAAACGGTAGCGTACATCACCGTAAGCGGACAGTACAGCCGCAACACCGGCACAGCCTGGTTTACCAACCTTTCTTTGGTGGAGTGCGACTCCTATATCGACAGTACAGACCAATCTGCAGACGACTCCGGCGAGACCGATGCCGAAGAGACCGAACCCTCCGAAACGACGGTGACCGTGGCACAGCTTTGCGCAGCGCTGGGCATGACCCAGACAGAGCTGCAGAGCTATGCGGGCAGCGAATCCCTTACCGGAGAGATCACCTGCACGGTCACCGGGGAGGAAAGCACCGGCGTGTACACCAAGGTGTATACCGGCGCCCGGATCAGCGCCGCAGTGACGCAGGATCAGTCTGACGAATCGTCCAGAAGCTGGTATACCTTTACCCTGTCGGTCTACGACGAAGAGGACAATCTGGTCTGCACGGTGGATTCCTTAGGCGGCGTGACCCGGTATACCTACGATGAGGAGGGCAATGTCAGCAGCGAAACCTCGGCCTTGAATGCAACCACGGCTTACACCTATGGGGAAGGGCTTTTAGTGAAAGCCGAGATCGCCAACAAGGCAAAGGTGGAGTACATCTATACCGGCAAGGAGCTTACCGGAGCGGTTGCCGGACTGGGCAGTGCGGCCCAGGGCTATACCTTCCTGTATAATGCTTACGGAAAGCTGACCGAAGTGAGGGCAGGAGACTACCCTCTGGTCACCTATGCCTATGACGCCGACGGCACCAACCTGACGGCGGTCAGCTACAGCAACGGTCTGACCGTGTCCTACGGGTACGATATTCTTGACAGGGTGGTGGAAATCTGTTACAATGGAAGCACCCGGTATACCTATCGGTATACGGATGAAAGCGCTCTTCTTTCGGTGAAGGACCATCTGACGGGAGAAGAGAAGGTCTACAATACCGAGGGCCATACCTCCTCTGTCCTCACGCTGGATGCCAACCGTCTGGAAACAGGAGCTTTCTACACCGTTACCGACGAAGAGGGCAGAACGGTGGCGGTCAGGGAGTATACGGTGCAGAACAGCACTTGGAAGGAGCAGAGCTACAGCTATACCTACGACGGGGAGGGAAGGCTCACCGGAATGCAGGCCGGCGGCCAGAGCCTTGCCTACGCCTACGACGCTTTAGGCCGAGTGACCGCCGAAACCTCCTCGGTCTTGACCAAAAGCTATGCCTACCGGACGGTCAACGGCAGAACCTGCGATCTGGTCAGCACCCTTTCCTATACCAAAGCAAACGGCACAAGTCTTTTGTCCCTGTCCTACACCTACGACGCCGCCGGAAATATTCAGACCGTTTCCAAGAGCGGCACGGTGTATGATCAGTACGCCTATGACGAGCTGGGACAGTTGATCCGTGAGGACAACAAAGACGCCAATAAGAGCTATACCTATACCTACGACAGCCGGGGTAATATTCTTGAAAAGAAGACCTATGCCTTCACTCTGGGAACCCTCGGAACCGTGCAGAGCACCCATACCTACGGCTACGCTA
>ERZ779889.1463-NODE-1463-length-23426-cov-5.588935_pt1 | contig 23426 bp, 12 predicted proteins | sample MGYA00511030_ERZ779889 | MGnify/ENA primary metagenome ERZ779889 (study PRJEB29588, sample SAMEA2160616) | human gut metagenome | biome: human gut; feature: human-associated habitat; material: faeces | place: Denmark | collected 2008/2010 ...
TAGAGCATGCGGCTGTTAACCGCAGGGTCGTTGGTTCGAGTCCAACTTGGGGAGCTTGCCCGAACTTTTGGTTCGGGCTTTTTGTTTATTTGGAGGTGCACTATGCAGATAAGTAAAACAGTTCGAGATATTCGCGTGAATTGGGCGATCAGCGACCGCGAACGCGATAAGGGGCTTGCAACGCCCGATGAGATTCGCCGCTTTGACGATATTTCTTACGGTCCTCACGGTCAGGCTAATATGCTTGACGTGTACGTTCGCAATGACACCGAGGGGCTTCAGCCGACGATCGTCAATGTTCACGGTGGCGGTTGGGTCTACGGAAAGAAGGAAATCTATCAGCATTATTGTATGCGGCTCGCGCTGCGTGGTTTTGCTGTCGTGAATATCAACTACCGCCTTGCGCCCGAAAACCGCTTTCCCGCGGCGGTCGAGGACATAAACGCCGCCATGCAGTTTGTCGCGAATCACGGCGCGGAATATCTGATCGACAAGGATAGGCTGGTCATGGTCGGCGACTCGGCGGGCGGGCAGCTTGTCAGCCACTACGCCGCACTGCTGACCGACCCGACTTTCGCAGCGCTTTTTGATTTTGACGTTCCCGATGTTCATGTTCGTGCTCTTGGTCTGAATTGCGGCGCTTACGACGGCAAAAAGCTCGCGCTGGAACGAAAAGATGAAGTCTTTTTGGAATATCTAGGCATTATAGACAGTGAACCGTCTGAAAAACTGCTGCAAATGGTCGATACGGTAAGCCATATCACGCCGAACTACCCGCCATCTTTTGTCATGTCGAGCTATGCTGATTTCCTGCTGCCAGCCGCAAAGCCGATGTATGATCTGCTCAAAAGCCGCGGCGTGCCTGCCGAAATGAAGATATACGGCAGTTCCGAGCGGCAGGAGATCGGTCACGTTTTCCACGTCAACTGCCGCCTTGACGAAGCGAAGATCTGCAACGACGACGAGTGCGCGTTTTTCAAAAGGTATGTTTCATACTAAACTACTGCAAAAATGCGCCGAAATTTGTACAAAATCATGAAAATCATCTGCTCCCCTTGACTGGGGAGCTTTTTCATTGTATAATATAACAGTGCTATATAACAGCGTTATAAAGGGAGTTAGAAATGAACGATGGCGAAATGACCACGCTGGAGCTTATCCACAGCGCGGCGAAAGCGGAGTTTCTCAGCAAAGGCTTCAAGTCGGCGTCGCTGAGAAATATTGTAAAGACTGCGGGCGTTACCACGGGTGCACTTTATGGATATTATACCAGTAAAGCGGAGCTGTTTGAAGCGCTCGTCAGCGAAGCGTACAATTTTGTGATAGATTCGTACAAGGCGGCGCTGCGCGAATTTGCCGATCTGCCGATGGAAAAACAGCCCGAGGTAATGGGTTCGATCTCGCAGAAGTGCCTTGACCAGGTGCTCGACTACATGGCGACCCACCGCGAGGAATTTTTGCTGCTTCTGCAATGTTCGGAGGGTACGCGGTTCGCTTCGATGAGTGATGAGCTTGTCGAGCTGGAGGTTCAGGCAACACACGATTATTACCTTGTGCTCCAAAAACTGGGCTACAGCGCGCCGGACGTTGACCCAACACTCGAGCACATTTTGGTGACGGGCATGATGAACGCTTATTTTGAAATGGCGATCCATGAAATGCCGCTCGAAAAATCGAAGCGCTATCTGAAAGAGCTGCACAATTTTTACACGGCGGGCTGGCGCGAACTGATGGGTACGTAATAGGGGCGAGCGCCCCTTTGATTTTGGTCTATGGTTAGCCAACGCTAACATTATAAAGGAGGTCTTTTGTTTGAAAAAACGATCAAATCTGCAAAGGCTGCTCAGCTATGCAGGCAACCGCAAGCCGCTGACCTACATTTCGTGGGTGCTTTCGGCAGCGAGCGCGCTGATTTCATTGCTGCCTTTCTGGTACATATGGAAGATACTAGATGAAGTTATCCGCGTAGCGCCCGACTTCGATAAGGCGAAAAACATCACTCATTACGGCTGGCTCGCGGTGCTTTTCGCAGTGCTGACGATCTTTGTGTACATTTGCGGACTGATGTGTTCGCATCTTTCGGCGTTTCGCATCGCTACGAATATCCGAATCGCGCTGACTAAGCATATCACCACGCTGCCGCTCGGCAAGATCGAGGAATTCGGCAGCGGTAAACTGCGCCGCACTATCAGCGAGACCTCGGGCGCGGCAGAGGGCTACCTCGCGCACCAACTGCCCGACAAAGCGAAAGCGATCGCGAGCATAATCGGCCTGCTGGCGATGGATTTCATTTTCGACTGGAGGCTCGGACTCCTTAGTCTTGTGCCCGTTTTGATCGGCTTCATCATCATGATGAGCTCGATGGCCGGCCCCAGCCTGCAAAAAAGCATGACCGAGTACCAAAACGCCCTTGCTGAAATGTCGAATGAAGCGGTCGAGTACGTTCGCGGGATCCCCGTTGTCAAGACGTTCGGCCAGTCGGTTTTCTCGTTCAAAAAATTCAAGGCCACGATCGACAACTACGAAAAGTGGACGACTGACTACACGCTCAATATGCGCATCCCGATGACACTCTACACTCTTGCGATAAACAGCATTTTCGCGTTCCTCATCATTGGTGCATTTTGGTTCTCGCACGGCAATATCACGGGCGATTTCCTCCTCGATATGCTTTTCTACATCATAATCACACCTGTAATCACAGTCGTACTTACCAAAATAATGTACATGAATGAGAATGAAATGATGGTAAAGGACGCTATAGACCGTATCGACAGCGTGCTCAATATGGAGCCGCTGACTGATCCTGCCAAGCCGAGCCATCCTGCGGACAACTCCGTTGAGCTGCGCGGCGTAACGTTCAGCTACGATGGCACGAAAAATGCGCTTTCCGATATTTCGCTCAAAATTTCCACAGGTCAGACGGCGGCTTTTGTCGGCCCATCGGGCGGCGGTAAATCTACCCTTGCGAGCATCGTCGCGAGGTTTTTCGACCCTCAGCAGGGTAAAGTGCTAGTCGGCGGAGTTGACGTTAAAGACATCGGCAAAGAGGAACTTATGAACACAGTTTCCTTTGTATTCCAAAACAGCAAACTGATAAAGGCTTCTATCCTCGATAACGTGCGCCTGGGTAAGCCGAACGCCACCGAAGCTGAGGTCATGCAGGCGCTCAAAGCTGCACAGTGCATGGATATAATAGAAAAATTTCCAAATGGCGTAAATACCATGATCGGCAGCGAGGGCGTTTACCTCTCGGGTGGGGAAGTGCAGCGTATCGCCATCGCGCGAGCGGTGCTCAAAAATTCGCCGATAATCATTCTCGACGAAGCTACCGCTTTTGCCGACCCAGATAACGAAGCGAAGGTTCAGGCGGCTTTCAATGAACTGGCGCGCGGCAAGACGGTCATAATGATCGCGCACAGGCTTTCGACTGTGGTCAACGCCGACCGCATTTTCGTTCTGCGCGAGGGCAAGCTTGCGGAGAACGGCACGTTTGACGAACTTTTAAAGAACGGCGGCATATTTGCTAATATGTGGCACGAATACCAGCGCTCGATCGAATGGAAAGTTGAAAAGGAGGCTGAAGCGTTATGATCGAAAAATTACAAAGAAGATTTGCGCTTTCGCGAAAAGGCGCGATGGACACAATAAAAGGCAGCCTTTTGAGCGCGTTCCAGAACGTTTCGTTCATGCTGCCCGTGGCTATGCTTTACAATTTAGTAAAGGATATGCTTGACGACAATCTCACGTCCGCCCGCATACCATTTTACGTCATCGGCAGCCTTGCCTGCGCGGCGGTCATAATCGTTGCCACGATTTTACAGTACAACAGCACCTTCCTCGCGACCTACGTTGAAACTGGCGTGCGCCGCGTCACGCTGGCGGAAAGACTTCGCCTGATACCCCTCTCATTCTTCGGCAAAAAAGATCTCGCCGACCTCACCTCGTCGATAATGGGCGATTGCGCGATGCTCGAAACGGCGCAGTCACACTTCGTTTGCCCGCTCGCCGGCGCTATGATCTCGACAGTTATCATCGCGATCTCGTTGCTTTTCTTCAACTGGCAGATGGCGATAGCGGCGATATGGGTTCTGCCCGTCGCTTTCCTGATCGTCGGCATGGCTTCGCGCGTGCAGAAAAGTCTTGCGAATAAGTCGATGGGCGCGAAGATCGCCTGCGAGGACGGAATTCAGGAGTGCATGGAAGCGATGAACGATCTGCGCTCGAACAACGCCGAAAAGCGCTATCTCGACACGCTGATCGCCAAAATTCGCGGTTACGAGAGCCGCCTTATCATCACCGAGCTGGGCACGGCTTCGTTCGTAATGACAGCAAATCTCGTCCTGCGCCTCGGCATCGCGACCACCGCGCTTGTCGGCTCGTACCAACTTATAAGCGGCAAGCTCGACATTCTCACGTTTTTCATGTTTCTGCTGGTAGTTTCGCGCCTGTACGACCCGCTCGAAGGCTCGCTTCAGAATCTCGCGGCGATAATCTCGACGAGCACCAACATCGAGCGCATGAACGAGATCATGGACACCGAAATTCAGTCGGGCAGCGATAAGCTTACAAATAAAGGCTGCGACATCAAGTTCGACCAAGTTGGATTTGCCTATGATGGCGGCGAAACTGTGCTGAATGACGTTTCGTTCACTGCCGAGCAGGGCAAGATCACCGCGCTTGTCGGCCCATCTGGCGGCGGCAAGACCACGGTTTCTCGTCTGGCGGCGCGTTTCTGGGACATCAGCAAGGGCAAGATCACCGTCGGCGGCATGGATATTTCCAAGGCCAACCCCGAAACGCTTATGTCGCTCTACTCCATAGTTTTCCAGGATGTCACGCTTTTCGACAACACCGTCATGGAGAATATCCGCCTCGGCAAAAAGGGCGCTGCTGATGAGGAGGTCATTGCGGCGGCAAAGATGGCGAACGTTGCTGACTTCGTTGAGAAGCTGCCCGATAAATATCAGACCAACATAGGCGAAAATGGCTGCGAGCTTTCGGGCGGCGAGCGCCAGCGTATCTCTATCGCACGCGCATTTTTGAAAGACGCTCCGATAATCCTGCTGGACGAAGCGACCGCCAGCCTTGACGTTGAGAACGAAACGGCTATCCAAACGGCGCTTTCGCGGCTCATCAAGAACAAGACCGTGCTGATAATCGCCCACCGTATGCGCACTGTTTCGGGCGCGGATAAGATCGTTGTTTTGAAAGACGGCAGCGTCGCAGAGCAGGGAAGTCCCGAAAAGCTGCTTGCTGAGGGCGGAATTTTCGCACACATGGTCGATCTCCAGACCGAAAATCAGAGCTGGAAACTCGAAAAAGCTTAAACCTCATACATATAAAAGGGCAGTCGGCTGCAAACGCGGTCGGCTGTCTTTTTAGTCCTTATCTTTTCCAAATTCTCGGCTTACTAGAAATAATAGTATTTGCACTATCATCAGTATGATGCGCTCGCCATCTGACTCGATCTTTACAATAGGGTAGATCATCGCGAGTCCTGCGAAAAGAAATATTACCTGCATAAGCACTTTCCAAGGCTTCACGGGCTTTGTGATGTCCGCCTTGATCTTTGGCTTGCCGCTATGTTTGGATCTTGATATATCTTTGTATATCTCGTATCCTATTATTTTGTCGCCCGAGTCTTTTTTGCCATTGCCATTCCAATCCATCATCGTGTCTGTTCCTTTCATGATTGTTCTTTTTTACATTATTTCACATTTCTTCATGTCTGTCAACAAAAAAATCCCGCCCACGGCGCAAACCATGAGCGGGAAATTTATTTATTCAGTTTTATCTGAATCAGATCATCTCTGGGAGATAGCAGCCTGAGCAGCAGCCAGTCTTGCGATCGGCACGCGGAAAGGCGAGCAAGATACATAGTCAAGACCGATCTTGTTGCAGAACTCTACGGAAGAAGGATCTCCGCCGTGCTCACCGCAGATACCGCAGTGCAGCTTAGCGTTTACGGGCTTGCCGAGGTCGAGAGCCATCTTCATCAGCTTGCCAACGCCGGTGGTGTCCAGCTTAGCAAACGGATCGTTCTCGTAGATCTTAGCGTCGTAGTAAGCTCCGAGGAACTTGCCAGCGTCATCTCTCGAGAAGCCGAAGGTCATCTGGGTCAGGTCGTTAGTACCGAAGCAGAAGAAGTCAGCCTCAGCAGCGATCTCGTCAGCAGTCAGAGCAGCTCTCGGGATCTCGATCATAGTACCAACTTCGTACTTGAGGTCAGAACCAGCCTCAGCGATGAGAGCGTCAGCAGTTTCAACTACGATCTTCTTAACGAACTTGAACTCCTTAACTTCGCCGACCAGCGGGATCATGATCTCGGGCTCAACGTTCCAGTCAGGATGATTCTTCTTAACGTTGATAGCAGCCTTGATCACAGCAGCAGTCTGCATCTTAGCGATCTCGGGATAAGTAACGGTCAGACGGCAGCCGCGGTGACCCATCATCGGGTTGAACTCGTGGAGGGAAGCGATGATAGCCTTGATGTCCTCAACGCTCTTGCCCTGTGCGTCAGCCAGTGCCTTGATGTCGTCCTCTTCGGTAGGTACGAACTCGTGGAGAGGAGGATCGAGGAATCTGATGGTTACAGGATTGCCTTCAAGTGCCTCATAAAGAGCCTCAAAGTCGCCCTGCTGCATAGGCTCGATCTTAGCGAGTGCAGCTTCTCTCTCTTCAACGGTGTCAGCGCAGATCATTTCTCTGAAAGCAGCGATTCTGCTGGGCTCAAAGAACATGTGCTCGGTACGGCAAAGACCGATACCCTCAGCGCCAAGCTCTCTAGCCTTCTTAGCGTCAGCAGGAGTATCAGCGTTGGTTCTTACCTTCATAGTTCTGTACTTGTCAGCCCAGCTCATAACTCTGCCAAATTCGCCTGCGATGGAAGCGTCAACGGTAGGAATGATGCCGTCGTAGATGTTACCGGTAGAACCGTCGATAGAGATGTAATCTCCCTCGTGGAACTCCTTGCCTGCAAGTGTGAACTTCTTGTTTTCTTCGTCCATGTTGATCTCAGAGCAGCCGGAAACGCAGCAGGTACCCATTCCGCGGGCAACTACGGCAGCGTGCGAGGTCATACCGCCGCGAACGGTGAGTATACCCTGCGAAGCCTTCATACCGGTGATGTCCTCAGGAGAAGTCTCAAGACGAACGAGAACTACCTTTTCGCCCTTAGCGTTCCAAGCCTCAGCGTCGTCAGCGGTGAATACGATCTTACCGCAGGCAGCTCCGGGAGAAGCGCCCAGACCCTTGCCCATAGGAGTAGCAGCCTTAAGAGCCTTGGTGTCGAACTGGGGGTGAAGCAGAGTGTCGAGGTTTCTGGGGTCGATCATCAGAACAGCCTCTTCCTCGGTTCTCATGCCTTCGTCAACGAGGTCGCAAGCGATCTTCAGAGCAGCCTGAGCGGTTCTCTTACCGTTTCTGGTCTGAAGCATGAAGAGTTTGCCGTGCTCTACGGTGAACTCCATGTCCTGCATATCTCTGTAATGGTTTTCGAGGGTCTTGCAAACTTCCTTGAACTGTGCGAATGCTTCAGGGAACTTGCTCTCCATCTCTGTGATGTGCATAGGAGTACGAACGCCTGCAACAACGTCCTCGCCCTGTGCGTTGGTAAGGAATTCGCCGAAGAGGCCCTTAGCGCCGGTAGCAGGGTCGCGGGTGAACGCAACACCGGTACCGCAGTCGTCGCCCATGTTACCGAAAGCCATGCTCTGTACGTTTACAGCGGTACCCCAGGAATAAGGAATATCGTTGTCACGGCGGTAAACGTTAGCTCTGGGGTTGTCCCAGCTGCGGAATACAGCCTTGATAGCGCCCATCAGCTGCTCCTTAGGATCAGTCGGGAAGTCTGCGCCGATCTTTTCCTTGTACTCAGCCTTGAACTGGTTAGCCAGCTCCTTGAGGTCGTCAGCGTCAAGCTCTACGTCCTGAGTTACGCCCTTCTTAGCCTTCATCTGGTCGATAAGCTCTTCAAAATACTTCTTGCCTACTTCCATAACTACGTCGGAATACATCTGGATGAATCTTCTGTAGCAGTCCCATGCCCAGCGAGCATTTCCGGACTTTTCAGCAATTACGTTTACAACTTCTTCGTTAAGACCCAGGTTCAGGATGGTATCCATCATTCCGGGCATGGAAGCTCTCGCGCCCGAACGTACGGAAACGAGCAGGGGGTTTTCCTTATCGCCGAACTTCTTGCCGGTGATCTCTTCCATTTTTACGATGTACTCGTTGATCTCAGCCATGATGTCAGGGTTGATCTCGCGGTTGTCCTCATAGTACTGAGTGCAGGCCTCGGTAGTGATGGTGAAGCCCTGGGGAACAGGAAGACCGATGTTGGTCATTTCTGCCAGGTTAGCACCCTTACCGCCGAGAAGCTCTCTCATGTTAGCGTTGCCTTCAGAGAAAAGGTAACAATACTTCTTTGCCATTGGTGAATTACCTCCAATAAAAATTTTTGACATCTTTTAGTGGTGCGGGATTTCCCGCCGCCTGCGCCGCATTATGCAACAGATTTTTACATTTGTCGATGGGCGCTCTGTCACATATATATTATAACAGATTTTAAAACAAATTTCCATAGTTTTAAGTGAATTTTATGCTTATGATTCTGCACAATTTTTCGCCCAATATTTTATGCACTTTTCACAACATTCAGCGGAACATATCGTAATCGTAAAGCTCGTCAGGGCGTATAACGCCGTAGCGAAGCAGTATTCCCAGCCTGTCAGTAAGGCTTATCGAGCGTATCTTTTTGCGCACGGGCAGTACCTGAGAGGGCGAAACGGAAAGCTCATCTATGCCCATAGCGAGGTAAAGCTCGGTCAGCGAAAGCTTCGCGCCCAGCTCGCCGCATATGCCTATCCATTTGCCGTAGCGGTGCGCGCTGTCGCAGGCCATCTTTATCATTCTCAGCACAGCCAGGTGGTGCGGCTTGCAGTATTTTTCCAAACGGCTGTCCTGCCTGTCGAGCGCTAAGGCGTACTGCTCCAAGTCGTTTGTGCCTACGCTGAAAAAGTCTACCTCGCGCGCCAGCTCGTCGCTCAGCATCACCGCCGCGGGCGTTTCTATCATTATGCCTATCTCCACCTTGTCGGAGTAGGGCACGCCCTCGGCGTCCAGTTCGTCCTTTACGTCCTGTATTATCGCCTTTACCGCGATTATCTCTTCAGGGTCGATTATCATGGGGAAAAGTATCGCCAGCGAGCCGTAGACCGAGGCGCGGTAGAGAGCGCGCAGCTGCGTGCGAAATATCTCCGGCTTCTCGAAGCATATCCGTATCGAGCGCATACCCAGCGCGGGGTTTTCTTCCACGTCGCTGCTCAGGTAGTCGGGGTTTTTGTCCGCGCCGATGTCCAGCGTGCGCACTATTACTTTCTTGCCGTTCATCTTTTCCAGTATGCGGCGGTAGGTGTAAAACTGCAATTCCTCGTCGGGAAAGTCGTCGTTTTGCAGATACAGAAATTCGCTGCGGAAAAGCCCTATGCCGCCAGCATCGTTTTCCTCGACGTACTTCACGTCCATCAGCCCGCTGATGTTCGCGTATACTTGTATCTCAGTGCCGTCTAGGGTGATGTTTCGTCTGCCGCGCAGGCGCTTCAGAAGCTCGTGCTTTCTGCCCTCTTCTTCGCGCTTTTCGAGCATTTTGCGAATGGTATCCTTGTCCGGCTCGATGTAAAGCGTGCCCGAGTAGCAGTCCGCTATGGCGCGCTTGCCGTTGCATTCTTCTGTAAGCTGCTTGCCGAAAGCGACTATCATAGGTATGTTCATAGTGCGCGCGAGTATTGCGGAGTGCGAATTTGCCGAGCCGTAGCAGGTACATACAGCCGTCACCTTGTGCTTATCAAGCGCTACCGTTTCGCTCGGCTCTATGTCGAAGCAGCAGAGTATCGAGTTTTTCTCGAAGTTCATCTCCTGCTCAGATTTGTTCTGTATGTGCCGTATCAGCCTGCGCGAAACGTCCTTTACGTCTGCGGTGCGCGCGCGTATGTATTCGTCCTCAGCGTGGCCCAGCTCGCCCGCCACCTGCGAAGCTGCCAGCTGCACGGCGTAGTCTGCGCAGCACTCGTCCTCCAGTATCGACTTTTCTATCTTCTCGACAAATGATTCGTCCTCCAGCAGCATACGGTGTATCATGAAAATATCCGCGTGGTCTTTGCCGATGTTTTTTATCTCGCGCTCATAAAGTGCGTCAAGTTCGTTGATAGCTCTGTCGCGCGCATATTCGTAGCGCTGAAGCTCCAGCTGCGGATTTCCCACCTTGCGCTTTTTCACGACCTGCTCGTCGCGCTGATAAAATACCAGCTTGCCGAAAATTATCCCGCCCATTACGGCTCTGCCTTTAAGTTTTTCCATAGTAAGAATCCACACCTTTCTGATCTGAATTTCTATATATAATGTATAGTTTTTATCGTATAACTACATTATAAATCTTTTGCGGCGGTTTGTCAAATATTCGGCAATTATTTTCGCGGCAAAAAAAGAAGGCTTCTCCCATCAGCAGGAAAAGCCTTCATATATCCATCTGAAATTATCTCTCGATATTATTGATAGCAGAAACCAGCGCCCTTACGCTCGAAACTATTATGTCCGAGTGTCTGCCTGCGCCCCAGTATGTCTTGCCGCCGTATACTATCGAAACGTAAGATACCGCTTCGCTCGTGGTGTGGCGGTCGAGGGCGTGCTCTTCGTAAGTTTCCAGCGTGAACTGTATGCCAAGCGCGTCCTTTACGGCGTTCGCTACTGCGTCAAGTCTGCCGTTGCCGTTCGCTTCGTATATCTTTATCTCGCCGCTCGGCTTCATCATAGCCGTGATCTTCGCCGTGATGCTTCCGTCCTTATTCTGAACGTAGTGCGTTTCGGTGATGTCGCAGGGCTCGGTCTTGTTCATGTAGCGCTCGCGGAATATATCGTAGATCTCGTTCGGCATAAGCTCGGCATGCTTGTGGTCTGATACGCTCTTTACCGCGTAGCCGAAATCCTCCGCCATCTTCTTGGGCAGGCTGTAGCCGTACTGCTTCTGAAGCAGGAAGCCTATTCCGCCCTTGCCCGACTGCGAGTTTATTCTTATAACGTCGCCGTCGTACTCTCTGCCAACGTCCTTTGGGTCGATAGGCAGGTAAGGTACGTTCCAGTGCTCTGGGTCTTTCTCCTCGCGCCACTTCATGCCCTTTGCGATAGCGTCCTGATGCGAGCCGGAGAACGCCGCGAATACCAAGCTGCCCGCGTAAGGAGTTCTCTCGTAGACTTTCATGCGGGTAACGCGCTCGTAGATCTCTACCAGCGAGGGCATATCTGAGAAGTCGAGCTGCGGGTCTACGCCCTGCGAATACATATTCATAGCCAGCGTTACTATGTCAACGTTGCCCGTTCTCTCGCCGTTGCCGAAGCAAGTACCCTCTATTCTGTCAGCGCCCGCCAGCAGACCCATCTCGCTGTCTGCCACCGCGCAGCCGCGGTCGTTGTGGGGGTGCAGCGAAACTATTACGTTCTCGCGGCAGTTCAGATTGTCGCACATATACTCTACCTGCTGAGCGTAAACGTGCGGCATCGACATTTCTACGGTAACTGGCAGGTTGATTATCACCTTGTCCTCAGCGGTAGGCTGCCAGATGTCGATAACTGCGTTGCATATCTCCAGCGCGAACTCGGGCTCGGTGCCGGTGAAGCTTTCGGGCGAGTACTCGAAGATTATGTTGCCCTTAGCCTTTTTCTTGTACTCGTTGCAGAGCTTTGCGCCGGTAACGGCTATGTCGATTATCTCCTGCTTGCTCTTGCGGAATACCTGCTCTCTCTGCGCCACGGAGGTGGAGTTGTAGAGGTGCACTACCGCGTTCTTTGCACCGTCGATGGCTTCAAATGTCTTTTTGATTATGTGTTCTCTCGACTGTGTGAGCACCTGTATGCGCACGTCATCGGGTATCATGTTCTGCTCGATGAGCGTGCGGCAGAACTCGTATTCTGTTTCGCTCGCCGCAGGGAAGCCTATCTCGATCTCCTTAAAGCCTATCTCCACCAGCTTCTTGAAAAACTCGAGCTTTTCTTCGAGGCTCATTGGTATTATCAGCGCCTGATTGCCGTCGCGAAGGTCTACCGAGCACCACATGGGCGGCTTATCGATGTATTCCTTTTCTGCCCACTTCATGCACTTTACGGGCGGCATAAAGTAGCCGCGTGTGTACTTCTCAGAATTTTTCATGTTTGCCATAGCTTTTCCTCCAATTAGTTACAGATCTCTCAAACCAACCAAATCAAAAAAGCCCGCCTCTTGTTATACGCAAGAGACGAGCGAAAAACCCGTGTTACCACTCTCATTCGCATACAACTCACGCTGTATGCCTCAGCCGCGTCTATCAACGCGCCGCTCTTTAACGGGAGCATTCCGTGCTCAGCTACTTTGCGCCGCGCGCTTTCGCCAAGCCTGCTAAAGGACGAGCTATCACATAAGACCCATGCCGCTTTCCACCCTGCGCGGCTCTCTGCAAAGGGATCATCATGCTTTTTTTCCTAATCATCGCATTTGATCGTTTGATGTTAATTTATATATTACATTATACAGCACCCACCGGCGATTGTCAAGGGCGTTCTGTACAATTCACAATTTTTTAAGAATATTTGCGTGTATCCAGCAATATCTGCGGCGCGCACTTTTCGGGGTCGGCGGAAAGTTCCGAGAGCTTACCCTCGAATATCGGCGTAAGCTCGCTAAGCTCGGCTATGTCCCGCGGGTGATAGAGCGAAGCGGGCTTTTTTAGCTTCGCGATACGGTAGCGCGAGAGCAGCTCCGCCACGAACTGCGAGCAGAAGTATTTATTTTTCACGCGTATCGGCAGCCCGAAAAAGCAGAATACGGGGCCGAGATAGTGGTAGCCGTAGCGCTTTTTGTTAAGGTACATTTTTTGCAGATGCGCCCACAGATCTTCGTAAGCCTGCTCGGTGACGTTTACGCGGTATACGGCGCATGGCGCGTTCGGGTTTAGGCTGAGCAGCCCCGTTTTAGTGCTCTCGCGTACGAAGCCTGCGGGTATCGGCAGCAGAGTATGTATCCGTGCGAAGCTGTAAAGGCAGCTGCACTGCGAGTCGAAGCCGATGGAGGCGTGAGTATACTTGGTGCGCGTGAAAAGCGAGATGATATTTGAGAATACGGAATTTGTCCGCACGAGAAAGATATACACCGTGCGCGTTTTCAAGCGGCTTTCTAAACTTATCTGAGTCATTTTGTGTTTCCTTTACGGTTCTATTTTTTACGACTTTTCTATTATAACATATTTTTAACACAATTGCAATGGCTTCATAACCAATTCATAAAAAACTTTTCGACATGAAAGAAAAATATCAGCTCTGGATCTGTGAGCTTATCTATGTTCAAAAAACATTTGCCAATCACAAAAAAATATGTTATAATATAATTACTGTCATATCTTGCTGACAAAACTAAAAAATTCTTTATCGGAGGGGTAATTGTGGATAATATCGTTTCCGTCAGCGGGAATATAAATGCTTCCATAAATTTCGCTATGCAGCAAAATTATGTTCCCGTTATCAGAGATCTCGTAGTTGCTAACGAGTCTGACGCCGTCCTTGAAAATATAGACCTAAAGATCAGCTTTGAGCCTGAGTTCGCCAAGACCTTTACTTACCATGTAGAGAATATTCCGGCAAATGGCTCCGTCGAGATCTCGCCCGTCAAGATCGCGACTAATACCGATTTTCTTTTCTCGCTTACCGAAAAAATGATCGGCAATATCACCGTCGATGTGCTTCGCGGCGATGAAAATATCTTCACTTATCAAGATCAGATCGAGCTGCTCGCTTACGATCAGTGGAGCGGGCTTGCCGTTATGCCTGAGATTATCGCCGCTTTCGTTACGCCTAACCACCCCGCTGTTTCCGCGGTGGTGCACGACGCTTCGCTATTCCTCAAAAAGTGGAATGACGACCCCGCGTTTACAGGCTACCAGACCCAAAATCCAAATAACGTAAAGCTGCAAATGGCGGCGATATACGCGGCGCTGGCGCAGCAGAAAATTATCTATAACAACCCGCCCGCGAGCTACGAAATGTCGGGTCAGCGCGTGCGCCTGCCGCATAGCGTGCTTGAGCAGAAGTTGGGCACTTGCCTTGACCTCGCGCTGCTTTACGCTTCCTGCCTGGAGGCGGTGGGACTGCACCCGCTGCTCGTTTTCCTCAAAGGTCACGCTTTCTGCGGCTGCTGGCTGGAGAGCGAAACTTTCGCCGACTGCTGCGTTGACGATATTTCCGCCCTCGAAAAACGTATCGCGGCGGACGCTGAAGAGATCTTGCTTGTCGAGTGTACCGACTTCGTTGACGGCAGAACAGCCGATTTCGACCGCGCGCTTAAACACGGCAAAGACCACCTCAACGATGTTTCAAATTTTAACTGCGTGGTGGATATTCAGCGCAGCAGGGGCAGCGGTATCCGCCCTATCCCGCTGCGCCCCGAGCTTTCCTGTTCCGGCATACAGCTTGCGGAGGAGAACGATAAGCCGCGGGAGGTCAGAGCGCCCTCAGAGCTGAGCAGCTCGATGCTCGGCAGGGTAGCCGAGGGCAGCGATAAGCCCGTTACCAAGATAAATATCTGGGAGCGCAAGCTGCTCGATTTCAGCCTGCGCAACTCGCTGCTGAATTTTCGCGTTACCAAAAGCACGATGCAGATCATGACCGCCGACCTCGCGAAGCTTGAGGACGAGCTGGCTAGCGGCAGCGATCTCCGCATAATGGAGATACCCTCTGAGTGGACGGTATCGGTGCGCGACGCAAAGATATTTGAGATAGAAAATGAAAAAGACCTCATCACGAACATAGCGGAAGCCGAGTTCAAAAGCAAGCGCATACGCACTTTTCTCAGCGAAAAAGACCTTGACGCGGCGCTGAAAAACCTCTACCGCTCGGCGAAAGTCAGCATGGAGGAAAACGGCAGCAACACGCTTTTCCTTTCGCTGGGTCTGCTGCGCTGGTTTGAAAGCGACATCTCTGAAAGACCCCGCTACGCGCCGCTTGTGCTTATCCCGATCGACATCGTGCGAAACAGCCGCAACAAGGGCTACGTTATAAGGAGCCGTCAGGAGGAAACGCAGATAAACGTCACCCTGCTTGAGTACCTGCGGCAGGATCACGGGATCAAGATCACTGGGCTTGACCCCCTGCCGCTCGACGAACAGGGCATAGATCTGCCGCTGGTGTTCAACACGATTCGTCAGGCGATAATGGGCAAAAAGCGCTGGAATATCGAGGAATACGCGTTCATCGGGCTGTTTTCGTTCAGCCAGTTCGTCATGTGGAACGACCTGCGCAACCGCGCCGATGAGCTGAAAGAAAACAAGGTGGTTTCCAGCCTTATCGAGGGCAGGCTGACCTATTCGCCCGAGGATATCGACCTCACGCCCGAAAATATCGACTCCGCGCCCGACCTCGCGAACATGGCTGTACCGATGAGCGCCGACTCTTCTCAGCTCGCTGCCATCGCCGCTGCGGGCAGGGGGCAGAGCTTCGTTCTGCACGGCCCTCCCGGCACGGGCAAGTCGCAGACCATCACGAACATGATCGCGAACGCGCTGTATAACGACAAAACGGTGCTCTTCGTCGCCGAGAAAATGGCGGCGCTCAACGTGGTACAGAAGCGCCTTGAAAACTTGGGTCTTGACCCGTTCTGTCTGGAGCTTCATTCCAACAAGACCAATAAATCCTCCGTGCTTGCCGAGCTGAACAGGGCGCTGGAGGTCGGCAGGATAAAGTCGCCAGAGGAATACGCCGCTGAAGCGGACAAGCTGAGCGGGCAGAAGCGTAAACTGAACGATACGATAACCGCTCTGCACGAAAAGCGCGCCTGCGGCATGAGCCTTTTTGACGCGATCTCGGCATACGAGCGCGCCGCCGATGAGCAGGGCAAGATAAGCTTTTCGCACGCCGCCCCCGCCGAGCTTACGAAAGATCAGCTTGCGCTTTACGCCGAGCTGGTGCACAAATATTCGATCGCGATTGCCGAAACGGGCAGATTTTCAGAATTCCCGCTGAGCGGCGTTGGCGTTACGGCGTATTCGATAGATCAGCGCGACAGATTCCGTGCGCTGGCTGATGAATTGTCTGAAAAAACGAACGCTGCGGCTCGCCATGCGCACACCCTCTCCGAAGCTTACGGCTATCACGGCGCGCTCGATAAGCCCTCGCTAAAAATGCTCGCGGAGATATTTGCGGCAGCGCACATGGAGGGCGAACTTTTGCCCGCGCTGCTCGCTGCGCCGCATTATGATGTGCTTTCCGAGAAGATAACGCAGACAGTCGCGCTCGGCAAACAGTACAGCGCCCTCTGCGCGGAGATCGGCGCAAGCTTTGAGAAAAGCGTGTTCGATTACCCCGCGGCGGAGGCAAGACAGCGCCGCAAACAGGCTGAAGCTTCGTGGTTTTTGCCGAAAGCGCTGGGGCTGAGCAAGCTTGTGAAAGCGCTGAAACTGCACGCTAAAGACCCCGCCGCGGTGAAAAAGACCGACCTCGCCGCCATACTCGATAAGCTGTGCGCGGCGGGCGAGATGCGGGAAACTCTGCGCAGCCTGCCGAGCGACGTCGCGGCGACCATGACGGGGCTGTACATGAACGAGCAGACTGACTGGAACGCGCTGGAAAAAGCGTCCGCAAAGACCGCCGCCGTGATGTCTGCGATAAGGGCTAAGGGCGGAGTTTTGCCTGCTGAGATCGCTGAAAAGCTTGCGGCGGCGAACTGCGATGCCGAGGGCGCGGCGCTGGCGGACTGTCTGGAAAAACTGGCGGCGTTTGAAAAAGAATTTGCCGTTAATATCAGCGAGCTAGACGGTCAGAGCGATTGGCTGAGCGCGGCGGCGGACAGGCTGCGCGTTTACGCCGATAATGCCGACAAACTGAGGTACGCGGCGGAATTCAACACCGTCGACAAAGCTCTTGCGGACAGCGGACTTGCCTGCGTAAGCGAGAGCTACCGCGCCGGAAATGTCGGCAGCGAAAACGTTGAAACGGCGTTTTCGTGCGCACTGCATTACCAGCTCGCGCTCGCGATGATACACGCCGACGAACGGCTGAAAGGCTTTAGCAGCAACAGCCTGAACGATCTGATAGTGCAGTTCAAACTGGAAACGGAGCGTTTTTCGCGGCTGACGGTGCAGGAGCTTGCGGCGCGGCTCTCGGCAAAAATACCCGTTGCGGGCAGCGCCTGCTCCGCCGCTTCTGAGATGGGCATACTCAAACGCGCGATAAAGAGCGGCGGCAGAATGATATCCCTGCGCAGCCTTTTCGACAAGATACCGACTCTGCTGCGTCGACTTTGCCCGTGTATGCTGATGAGCCCGATCTCGGTGGCGCAGTACATCGACCCTTCGTTCCCAAAATTCGACCTCGTTATCTTCGACGAAGCTTCGCAGCTTCCGACGGCTGAGGCGGCGGGAACTATCGCGCGCGGCGAGAATGTTGTGATAGTCGGCGACCCGAAACAGCTTCCGCCGACCAATTTCTTCTCCTCAAACAGGATCGACGAAGAGAACAGCGATAAGGAAGACCTCGAGAGCCTGCTTGACGACTGTTTGGCGATCTCGATGCCGCAGGAGTATCTGAAATGGCACTACCGCTCGCGCCACGAGAGCCTTATCGCGTACAGCAATATGAAGTATTACGACAACAAACTGCTGACTTTTCCCTCGAACAACGACCTCATCTCAAAAGTTTCCATCGTGCACCCCGAGGGCTTTTACGATAAGGGCAAGACCAAGCAGAACAAGGCGGAAGCGCGGGCAGTGGTGGACGAGATCATCCGCCGGCTGAGCGACGAAAAACTGCGCGGCGAGAGCATAGGCGTGGTGACTTTCAGCTCGGTACAGCAAAATCTCATCGACGATATGCTCTGCGAAGAGTGGGAGAAGCACCCCGAACTGGAGGAACTTGACCAGAGATCCGCCGAGCCGATATTCATCAAGAATTTGGAGAACGTGCAGGGCGATGAGCGCGACGTTATACTTTTCTCGGTCGGCTATGGCCCTGATCAAAGCGGAAACGTTTCGATGAATTTCGGTCCTCTCAACCGTGAGGGCGGCTGGCGCAGACTGAACGTCGCCATCTCGCGAGCGAGAAAAGCGATGATCGTTTACTCGGTGCTTCGTCCCGAGCAGATCGACCTTTCAAGAACGCGGTCTGAGGGTGTTGCGGGTCTGAAAGGCTTCTTAGAATTTGCAGAAAAAGGCAGGCTTGCGGTGATACAGCACGATTCTGCCGCGCCCTCCGCTGACAGCACAGTGGCTGAGAGCATCGCGAAAGCCATCGTCGAGATGGGCTACGATGTGAAGTGCGCGATAGGTTCGTCGGAATTCAAGGTGGACATCGGCGTTATCGACCCCGAAAACGAGGAGGAGTACATACTCGGCATACTGCTCGACGGCAGTGCGGAAAACTCCACCGCTCAGGACAAATTCGTGCTTCAGCCCGGCGTGCTGAAAGGCCTCGGCTGGAACCTCATCAGAATATGGACGCTCGACTGGTTCGACGACAGACAGCGCGTTTTGCGCAGCATAAAGGCGGCGATCGAGAATGTGCCAAAGCAGGAAAAGTCTGTAAAAGTGCGTGTAAAGCCTACGGTATTTGCGGCTGCGACGTTTGAAAAAGAGGACATATCGAAGCTCGCGGCCACGGCGCGCGAAGATTATGTAACGGCGGAGATCGGCGTTATCGGCACATCGGACGAATACTATCTGCCGCAGAACAAGCGCAGGATAAAAGAGATTGCGGAAAAGATCATCGCGGTGGAAGCGCCAATAAGCCGCAAACTGCTGATGAAAAAGGTGCTGAGCGCGTGGTCGATCACGCGAGGCGGCGCGCGCGTTGAGAGTATTTTCACGGACGTGATGAGCAGCGTCCCTGCAACGGCAACGCAGGACGAAGACCGCGTTTTCATTTGGCGCGATGGTCAGCGCCCCGAGGAGTATTCGGCGTATCGCGCTGACAGCGAATCGGCGAAGCGCGCGGCGGACAACATCCCCTCGGAGGAGATACTCTGCGCCGCGAGCGAGGTGCTCAGCGAGCAGATCAGCCTATCCGAGCCCGACCTGATAAAGGAAACGGCGAAGAAATTCGGCTTTGCCCGAGCAGGCGGCGTGATCGAGAGCACGATCGGCTACGCGGTAAGAAAGGGCATCGAGAGCGGAAAGCTTGCTAAGTCGGATAAGGGGAGAGTGACGGCGGTGTGAGTATTTTTCATCGCTGAAGCAAAGATAAAAAAATAGAAACACCGTCAGATACCTCATAAAAAGGTCGTCTGACGGTGTTTTTTGATGTGGAGGGCGACTAATGATTTTGCTACAAAAAATTAAACCAGGAACGATTTAAACTCACGCGCTCACGTGGAGCGCGACAAGTTCAGCATTACGACGGCGATACATGGCTTTATGATTTCAACTCACGCGCTCACGTGGAGCGCGACCGGCATACTTCGTCTGCCCATTGTCTGTTTTCCAATTTCAACTCACGCGCTCACGTGGAGCGCGACCGCCACCGTGTGGACAGTCAAATCCCAGTCGTCGATTTCAACTCACGCGCTCACGTGGAGCGCGACAGTTGGCGCAGGGGTTTAACAGATTGATGAAATACATTTCAACTCACGCGCTCACGTGGAGCGCGACCTTTTTGAAAGCACAACTGCCTGTTCGCTTATACGATTTCAACTCACGCGCTCACGTGGAGCGCGACGGACTGGACTGGTTCAAAAACGCAGTGATGGAAAATATTTTAACTCACGCGCTCACGTGGAGCGCGACGTCTTGGCAAGTATCCATAAAATCTCGCAAGCTGAATTTCAACTCACGCGCTCACGTGGAGCGCGACTTTGCCATTATCAATAATTTCGGGTAGCGTTCTTTATTTCAACTCACGCGCTCACGTGGAGCGCGACAAAGCGAAATGCGCTCAACCCCGCTGACGAAACGATTTCAACTCACGCGCTCACGTGGAGCGCGACGCCTTAAAGACAGCCGAACCGAAAAACACATACATTTCAACTCACGCGCTCACGTGGAGCGCGACAGAAAGCGTATCATCTGTTATCGCCGAGAGGTTCATTTCAACTCACGCGCTCACGTGGAGCGCGACTTACGAAACGTTCGGCGATTATGTGGAAAACAATGATTTCAACTCACGCGCTCACGTGGAGCGCGACGTCCGCGGACGCGCTGTACAAGGTGCTCAGCTATGAATTTCAACTCACGCGCTCACGTGGAGCGCGACATACAGACCGCTGAGGATTACGGCATCGGCCCCATTTCAACTCACGCGCTCACGTGGAGCGCGACAAACAGCTAAGACCCAAGGACGAGGAAAAATAAAAATTTCAACTCACGCGCTCACGTGGAGCGCGACGTGATAAGGCAATCTATGGCATTTCCCGCTTGATTATTTCAACTCACGCGCTCACGTGGAGCGCGACTCTTTACCCTTTACGCGATCGGCGAGGAGTTTAATTTCAACTCACGCGCTCACGTGGAGCGCGACTCGTTCCGTAAATTTGTACGGTTGCACAAAATTTATTTCAACTCACGCGCTCACGTGGAGCGCGACGTAAAACGTAATATAATAAACTTGCGGGGTACGGATTTCAACTCACGCGCTCACGTGGAGCGCGACGTGCACGAAGCAGCCCGTATGTGCAGAGCGTTCGATATTTCAACTCACGCGCTCACGTGGAGCGCGACCTCAACCTGTTGGGATATAAATATATCGCTCATGACATTTCAACTCACGCGCTCACGTGGAGCGCGACGTAGCTGAACTTGCAAAAATAGACGTTTTGCAAGTAATTTCAACTCACGCGCTCACGTGGAGCGCGACTTCACAGGCTTTATGAATTTTGAAAATTTTTCGTATTTCAACTCACGCGCTCACGTGGAGCGCGACTCTCTCATTTCAAAATATTTCAAAATATTGGCAGAATTTCAACTCACGCGCTCACGTGGAGCGCGACCCGACAACGAGATGGCCGATCTTAACGCGCAGCTAGACATTTCAACTCACGCGCTCACGTGGAGCGCGACGGAAGAGTGGCTGTCTACGCTGCGTTTTGGCGACATTTCAACTCACGCGCTCACGTGGAGCGCGACACCTACTATTCAGCCCCTCCACGTGACCGCATGATTTCAACTCACGCGCTCACGTGGAGCGCGACGCTAAGGTCAACACGTCATTTGTCACAAACCTCATTTCAACTCACGCGCTCACGTGGAGCGCGACCGCATGGGCGGCGTGGTGATAGGGTCGAGTCATATTTCAACTCACGCGCTCACGTGGAGCGCGACTTCATACGGCGGCTCTCCCACGTCGGCACGTTTTATTTCAACTCACGCGCTCACGTGGAGCGCGACTTACAATGCGCGCGCAGTCCGTCATATAAACGCGATTTCAACTCACGCGCTCACGTGGAGCGCGACAAAACGCAGTATTCAAACGCGTCGGTTTTGCTATCATTTCAACTCACGCGCTCACGTGGAGCGCGACCGGCGTGAAAGTCACCGTGTATCATGGCACACGCGAGATTTCAACTCACGCGCTCACGTGGAGCGCGACTTTCCACGCTGTCAAACATGGTAATCAACGCGAAAATTTCAACTCACGCGCTCACGTGGAGCGCGACTCAACGCGAAAAAGGAGGCTAGCGCGGAAGTGATATTTCAACTCACGCGCTCACGTGGAGCGCGACTTACGCGCAGTTTGACACTGGCGCATATAGCCGAGATATTTCAACTCACGCGCTCACGTGGAGCGCGACCTATGCGGCACTGTACCGCGCCGTAACTCAGAGATTTCAACTCACGCGCTCACGTGGAGCGCGACTTTCCTTATCGTCCAACCCTTTGAAAATCAGCGTTATTTCAACTCACGCGCTCACGTGGAGCGCGACACACGGACTATATCATGCCTAGCACTGGCGATATGAATTTCAACTCACGCGCTCACGTGGAGCGCGACGCGCCCATACCGTCCCGCGTGAGCAGTTCCAAAAAATTTCAACTCACGCGCTCACGTGGAGCGCGACATTCGGCAAAAAATCTGCGTATGCGTTTTTTGCCGATTTCAACTCACGCGCTCACGTGGAGCGCGACTTGGTTCGGCTGAGTCCGCGACAATGCGCTCTTTCGCATTTCAACTCACGCGCTCACGTGGAGCGCGACCCCACGTTATAGCCGTAGGGTCGTTCGTGTAGCCGATTTCAACTCACGCGCTCACGTGGAGCGCGACCAGGAATAGACGACGCGGCAAGTTTCACGCGGTCAATTTCAACTCACGCGCTCACGTGGAGCGCGACTTGCACTTTCAGCCCATCTCACGCCCGTAACGACATTTCAACTCACGCGCTCACGTGGAGCGCGACTTAACAACCGCGGCATACTGGGCAGCACCGATGATTTCAACTCACGCGCTCACGTGGAGCGCGACTAGGCGGGTAACGATATGGAACAGCACGAATTGAATTTCAACTCACGCGCTCACGTGGAGCGCGACTCGCGCAGCAGTTTTTTCTTTTTCCGCGCTTCCGCCGATTTCAACTCACGCGCTCACGTGGAGCGCGACCCGCCAGTGACAGCACGGCAGAAGTGTCCATCGAAAATTTCAACTCACGCGCTCACGTGGAGCGCGACAGACTTTGCGGCAAAAGGCGCACTGTTTGGAAAAATTTCAACTCACGCGCTCACGTGGAGCGCGACACTTTGTGGCGAAACATCTCCGGCGGTATAACAAATTTCAACTCACGCGCTCACGTGGAGCGCGACAGTATCGGCGTTGTCGGACAGCCCCTGCGCCAGCGCATTTCAACTCACGCGCTCACGTGGAGCGCGACTCCTTGATGTCGTCGATAAGTTCTTCGCCCGCCATATTTCAACTCACGCGCTCACGTGGAGCGCGACCAGCCGCTTTTCTTCTGTTTTTATCGCCGCCGCCTATTTCAACTCACGCGCTCACGTGGAGCGCGACTCGTCAAATTGTGGACAGCTTCAAATTTCACATTTGCATTTCAACTCACGCGCTCACGTGGAGCGCGACCACCCGCCATTGCTTTTTTCATCAGCATAGCGGCATTTCAACTCACGCGCTCACGTGGAGCGCGACGCATTATAGAACCTCATAAAAAATTCTTTCGCTTCATTTCAACTCACGCGCTCACGTGGAGCGCGACCGGTAACCTCTGTTGCTTCGCCGATTTTCGGTAGCTCAATTTCAACTCACGCGCTCACGTGGAGCGCGACGTCCTCGGTTGCCTCTAACTGGTCTATTATCCCGTCATTTCAACTCACGCGCTCACGTGGAGCGCGACCAACGGCATAACGGATATCGTGATTGAAGAAGCAACCATTTCAACTCACGCGCTCACGTGGAGCGCGACCGGTAACCTCTGTTGCTTCGCC
>ERZ779889.1464-NODE-1464-length-23420-cov-3.607661_pt1 | contig 23420 bp, 26 predicted proteins | sample MGYA00511030_ERZ779889 | MGnify/ENA primary metagenome ERZ779889 (study PRJEB29588, sample SAMEA2160616) | human gut metagenome | biome: human gut; feature: human-associated habitat; material: faeces | place: Denmark | collected 2008/2010 ...
TCATGCTGGTACCTGCCTGTACCCGCACCACACCGGCTCTCTCCAGCGCGATTCCTGACATTCCTTTTCCGACTTCGATCACAACACCTCGGAACCCTTCGTCCGAAAACAATACATTACTTCCCTTTCCTAATATATAAAATGGCAGTTTTTTCTCCTTGGCATACAATACGGCTTCTCTTACCTCATGACGGCTTTCGGGGATCAGATAATAATCCGCCGGTCCCCCGATCCGAAATGTTGTGTGTTTTGCCAAAGGCTCCATTGTCTGCTCTGTCATGTGTCCTCCAATCCGATTTTTGTTCCTACTGGAACATAACCATTCTTACTGCACCATAAATACCGGCATCATTCCCAAGTTCTGCCAAATGAAATTCCTTGTTTTTCAACGCAAACATAGAATACTCATTGTAATATTTTTCCACGGAATCCAATATGATCTGTCCTGCGGCAGATACACCGCCGCCGATTACAAAGGCCTCCGGATCCACTACCTGGGCTACATTGCTGAGTGCTATGCCAAGATATCGTCCAAACCGGTCTACCACCTTGCATCCATAAGTATCCCCTGCTTTGGCCGCATCAAACACATCTTTCGCCGTCAGCGTTTCTGCCTTCTGCGCCAGCACGGAATCTGGTTCCATGCTTTCTTTCGCCATACGCACCACGCCGGTAGCAGATGCATACTGCTCCACACAGCCACTGTTGCCGCATCCGCAAGGTGCCGGGTGGTCAAATTCTACTTTTATATGGCCGATCTCTCCTCCGGCTCCGCTGCTTCCCATAAGCACACGGCCCTTCTGGATAATACCGCCTCCTACGCCGGTTCCCAGGGTCACCATCACAATGCTGTCGTGGCCTCTTCCGCCACCTTTCCACATTTCTCCCAAGGCTGCTATATTGGCATCATTACTAATTCGCACTCTTCCCACGCCGGTCATTTCTATCACTTTTTCTTTTACAGAAAAAACACCCCAGCCAAAATTAGTACACCGGTGCACCACCCCGTCATCCGTAACCGGGCCCGGGATTCCCATGCCGATACCAAGTATATTTCCCTGACATTTTTCTCTTTTGGCTTCCAGACTGTCCACAATATCCTGTAGGATGTGGGCACCCTGCTCTTCTTTTCTCGTAGGGATCTCCCACTTCTCGATCAGTTCTCCCTTGTCAGAAAAAGTTCCGATCTTTACCGTGGTGGCACCTACATCCACACCTGCATAAAAATTACTCATACCCTTTCACCTCACTGCTGGGAATTGGTCAGATTACTTGTAACACGATTATACAGTTCTCTGGCCGCGTTGTATCCCATCTTTTTCTGTCGATAGTTGACGGCTGCGGACTCACAGATGATGGCTACATTTCGTCCCGGACGGATTGGGATCTGGTGGCACACAACCTTGTTGCCAAGATACTCAATATAAGTCTCTTCCAGTCCCATACGGTCGTATTCCTGATCTTTGTTCCACTCTTCCAGTTTGATGACCAGATCGATCTTCTGGTTATTTTTAACACTTTCTACACCAAACAATGTTTTGGCGTCAATGATACCGATTCCTCTCAGTTCAATAAAGTGTCTGGTAATCTCCGGTGCCGAACCAATCAACTCTGCATCGGAAATTTTCTTGATCTCTACTACATCATCTGATACAAGGCGGTGTCCTCTGTGGATCAGCTCCAGGGCCACCTCACTTTTACCGATACCGCTTTCACCGGTGATCAGTACACCTTCACCGTAAATGTCTACCAGCACGCCGTGGATGCTGATGCGGGGTGCCAGTTTCACCTTCAGCCAGCGGGTACACTCTGCGGAAAAAGAGGAAGTATCTTTGTCACTGCGCAGGATCGGGATTCCCATTTCTTTCGATACTTTTTTGTACTCTTCTGCTACCGGAAGATCCCTGCAGAATACAATACATGGCACTTTATAGGACATGATCTTTCCCAGCATCTGGGCACTTTTCTCTACACCGATCTTTTCCATATAAGTATATTCCACCTGTCCGATGATCTGGACACGATGGTTGTCAAAATAATCAAAAAAATCTGCCAGCTGCAGGGCCGGACGGTTGGTGTCCGTCTGGGTGATCTCTATATTTTCAATGTCTACTTCCGGTGTCAGATTGACTACCTTCATCTTCTTGATAAATTCATTCAACGAAACTGTATACATACATAAGCCCTCCTGTTTTATGTATCAATAATATAATTTTATCTTATCATATGGGGTGGGTTCATGCAAGAATACCCGGAAAGATTCTTGACAAAAGATAGTCTTTCGTAATAGAGTAATTCATAGAATCAATTTATACTATTGTACGAAGCAGCCCTTTTGCTGTTTCAGACTGGAGGTTTATACCATGAGTGAAGAATGTACTCACGATTGTAACAGCTGTGGCCAGAACTGTGGATCCCGTTCCCCGGAAAGTCTGGTGGCCACTCCCTATAAAGGAACTAAAATTGGTAAGATCATAGGCGTTGTCAGCGGCAAAGGCGGTGTCGGCAAATCTATGGTTACGGATCTCCTGGCCGTTTCCCTGGCAAAAAAAGGATATAAAGTCGGCATCCTGGATGCGGATATTACCGGTCCTTCCATCCCTGCCGCATTTGGTCTCACGGAAAAAGCCACAAGCAACGATGAAGTGATGTTTCCTGTCTATTCCAAAGAGCTGCACATCCCTGTTATGTCCATCAATCTGCTTTTGGAAAACGAATCGGATCCCGTGATCTGGCGCGGTCCCATCATCGCCGGCACAGTTAAGCAATTCTATACCGAAGTAGCCTGGGGGGAGCTTGACTATCTCCTTGTAGATATGCCTCCCGGCACTGGCGATGTACCTCTTACGGTATTCCAGAGCATTACTGTGGATGGTATCATCGTAGTAACCAGTCCCCAGCAGCTGGTATCCATGATCGTGGAAAAAGCCGTAAATATGGCTTCTCTGATGAACATTCCGGTATACGGCATTGTGGAAAATATGAGTTACGCTCTCTGCCCTGACTGTGGCAAAAAAATCTTTGTATTCGGCGAAAGCAAGGTAGAAGAAACTGCCACAAAGCACAAAGTACCAGTCCTTGCCCAGATTCCGATCCAGCCGGGACTTGCCTCTGCCTGCGACAACGGACAGGTAGAATCTCTGGACGCTTCTTTTATGGACAATGCCTGCCGTATTTTAGAAAGAGAGGACGCATAATATGGGTACAGGAATCTGCTATGTATTTGGTGGCGGAGAACGTACCGACTGCACCATTACCTTTGAAAAGGAAGATCTGGTGATCGCTGCCGATGCGGGCTTCGATTATCTGAACGACCTGGGGCTTCGTGCCGATGTGGTTCTGGGCGATTTCGATTCTGTTATCTCCTATGATCTTCCTTCGGATTCTCTTCGTTATCCAAAAGAAAAAGATGATACCGACATGATGCTGGCTCTCAAACTGGGTCTGGAACGAGGCTATACAGAATTTCGCATTTACGGCGGATCAGGAGGTCGTCTGGATCACACTCTTGCAAATCTTCAGGCACTGACCTACCTGTCCAGGCGCGGTGCCCAGGGTATCCTCTGGGGCGAAAATTATGGCATCCAGGTTGTAACAGACGGCACTATTTCTTTTTCTAAAGATTTGGAAGAAAATGAACCGGGAACACTGGTATCTGTCTTTTCTCTAAGTGACATTTCCGAAGATGTGATCATTAAGGGACTGAAATACGAGGTAGACAATGTGACATTGAGTCATGATTTTCCTCTGGGCGTCAGCAACGAATTTACAGGCAAAAAAGCCTTTGTCCACGTAAAAAAAGGTACCATAGCCGTTCTATGGTACCTCTCATAATATTTCTTCTAGTATTTCACCAGAATGACTGGTCTCACACACACTCCCGGATCATCTACCGGAATACCGTAAAGGATCAGTTCCTTCTGGTAAGATGTGCAGACTGTCGTATTTGGTTTGTTCCCCGGTGTTCTCAGGCGCAGGCAGTTCGCCTTGCCTTTCAAGATATCCCGGTATTTTTCATACTCTATCGTATCAAAAATACAAACATAATCTTTGGTGGCAATGCCACCTTTTGTTTTGTACTTCTCATTGTCAGGATTTTCCAAAGACATCTGGGCCATATCCTGCCTCTCTGCTTCCGTAAACTCTTCCTGCAGATAGGTTCCATTGAGATACGCTCTCAGATCACAGGTTTCCCATGTGACTGCTTCATCTGTATCATGAAAAACGGCGGCTTCCAGTCCCGTCTTTCTGGCCAGCCTGGCCTCTCCGTCCTTTTTCTCCAAAAGGATCCAGGAATCTTTGCCAAAATGAACGGTCTTGCCGGGCTCTGCTTTCTCAATCAAAGCCTTCTCGATGGCCAGTTCTCTGGCGTCACTGTCTTTATAGCCTTTCTTCGCCAACAGTCCAAACAAGTATCTTGCCTGCTCCATCTGGTCATTTCCCAGCGAATCCGCGTAGGCGTAACGGGCCTCTTTCATCTTTTCCTGACTGTCTTTATAATCGCCTAATTTGCCATAGGACTCCATCGCATATTTGTTCAGCCCGACTACACGCTCGGCTCCTGCGATCAGGTAGCGGGTAGGCGTCACTTTATAACTGACCGCCAGCGCGATCACCAGGACAAAGGCAGCGATCACTGCCACCTTCGTCTTACTGATCTTCTTTTTGCGGCCGGCCTCTTTGGCCCTCTCTTCCCGTTCTTTCGCCGTTGTAGTCACAGTCTGAGAACTGCCCTCTTCCTCACTCGGAAGTTTCGCCTTCAGCGCTTCTGCCTTTTCCCGGCACTGTCTGCTTAGTTCGGGACACTCTTCGAGACCCTCAAATGGATCTGCCTGGCCCTCTTGATACAGCTGTTCGAAATCTTTCGCAAGTCTGACGAAAATCTTATATTCATCTGTCACTTTGATGATACAGCGGGTTGCTCTCATCAAAGTTTTATACTGCTGAAACTTCTCTGCCGGAGTCAGCACAACTTCTTTTTTCTTTTTCTTTGCCGGCGCTTTTGCCATGATTCAAAGTCCTCCTTGGCATTTTATATCATGTTATTATTTCTTTTTAGAATAGGTAGCGCCTTTCTGGGCTTTCTTTTCTCCCTTTCCTGAGAGCACATACCACAGTGGTGATGCTACACATACAGAAGAATAACATCCGGAAATAATACCTACGATCATCGGAATCGCAAACTGACGAACGGAGTTTACTCCCAGGATAGCCAGTACAAATACCATAATGAATGTTGTTACAGAAGTATTGATGGAACGAGACAATGTCTCTGTAATACTCTTGTTGATAGTCTCTGCCAGTGGTGTACGGGCAGATGCTTTCTTTTTATTCTCACGGATACGGTCAAATACAACGATGGTATCGTTGATGGAATAACCCACGATGGTCAGCATACATGCAATAAATGTACTTCCTACCTGAATGTATGAACTTGCTACCACATAAACCGTGAACACTACGATGATATCATGTACCAGTGCCAATACGGAGCTGACACCTGTACTCAGGTTGCGGAAACGGATCCAGATGTAGATCAGCATACAGATCGCTGCAATGATGGTAGCAACAACTGCATCGGTCTTCATCTCGCTGCTGACGGAAGCACTGATGGTCTCAGACTCTACTTTCTTCTCATCAACAGAAAATGCTTTTGCCAGTTCGGATCTTGTCTTAGCTGCCTGATCTTCGGTCTGACTGGTTGTACGGATCGTAATCTTCTTCACGCCGTTATCATCTGAAGTAGAAAGCTCGCCTTCCATTCCTGTGTTATCTTTTACAACTTTCAATGCAGTGTCTTTATCTGCATCTGTAATTGCTTTGTTCTCCGGAAGAGATACAGAAGTAGATGTACCACCTACAAAGTCCAGACTATAGTTCAGCATGGAACCTTTATTCACATTTACAACAATACCAACAATACAGATTACAAATACGGCACCGGAAATGATCACATATTTCTTCCAGTTTCCGATAAAGTCGATTGGTTTTCTGCTCTTCTGTGTACCATACAGTTTCAGATCTGTCAGTCCCAGAGAAGTAAAGGCATCCATTACCAGTCTGGTAATAACAAGAGCTGTAAACATGGAAAGGATAATACCGATCGCCAGTGTCTGTGCAAAACCTTTTACGGTACCGGAACCTTTCAGATACAACACGAATGCTGCGATCAAAGTAGTGATATTACCATCAATAATAGCAGACAACGCCTTGGAAAAACCGATCTTGATAGAAGATGCTACTGTCTTTCCACTTGCCAGTTCTTCTCGGATACGGGTAAAGATGATACAGTTAGCATCTACCGCCATACCGATACTCAGCACGATACCTGCGATACCCGGCAGGGTCAGTGTTACATTCAATCCGTTGAGGATCAGAAGCATTGCTCCTACATAGAAGATCAATGCGATGGAAGAAGCCACACCCGGCAGACGATACATAACGATCATAAACAGGATGACTAAGATCAGACCGATCACACCGGCGATCAAACTGGTTCTCAGGGCTTCGCTACCAAGAGTAGCACCTACTACATTGTCATGGATATTGGTCAGTTCCAGTGGAAGGGCACCGATACGAAGAGTAGATGCCAGTTCCTCTGCCTCTGAGAATTTCTCAAAGCCACCGGAAATAGTACATTTGCCTTCTGTGATAGCACTTTTAATTGTTGGTGCAGATACCAGTTTGTTATCGTACACGATAGCCATCTGGCTTCCTACATTCGCCTCTGTAATCTCCCCAAATTTCTTAGAACCTTTGGAGTTGAATGTAACTTCTACGACATTCTCGGTCGCTCCGGTACTCTGATCCTGCTCGGTAGTAGCCTTGGCTTCTTTGATCATAGAGCCGTCTAATTTGACATTCTTCTTATCAAAGGTAACCTCATCACCTTCCGCCGGTGATGTGCCGCCGTCTTTTGCTTTCAGATCACTGTACATGATAAACTGAAGAGATCCTGCGTTACCAAGTTTTTTAAGGATCTCTGCGGAATTACTAACACCTGGGATATCAATCGTGATACGATTGGATCCTTCTTTATAAACAGCAGCCTCTGTGCTGACATCTTCAACACGCTTCTGCATTTTATATACTGTGTCGTCCATTTCCTGATCCGTCGGATTTGCTTTATTCGCCTGATAAGTGACACTTACGCCACCCTTCAGATCCAAACCTAAGCGGATGTTCTGCGCCTTACCCTTGTGTGCGCCGCCAATTCCTGCTACCGCCACATATGCGAACGCAGCAATCAGGACTACAACCAACAAAATCTGTAAAGCACCTTTTGTTTTGTTGTTCATTTTACCTTGTCTCCTTTACATAATAACTTCTTTTCTGAGAACGATACACCCCCAGTGAAAGTTCTCTATCGCGAGCGATGCTCGAGAATACAGTATACCATAGTTCCCGCTTTTCATCAAGTAAAAACCACGCCTCTATCCGTCGATCCGCTCTACCTTGATCATGTTGGTAGTACCGGAACTTCCGTCCGGCAATCCACCAGTAAGAACTACATTGTCTCCCTCTTTTAATGGGAACACCTCTTTTGCCTGCTTCAGATCGTCTGCAAACATGGCTTCAATCGAGTCGTATTTCTTACACAAAACCGGTGTTACCCCCCAGCTGAGGTTCAGTTTTCTCCAGCCTTTCTCCGAATGGGTCATTCCTATAATGTCCACCGGGCAGCGGAAACGGCTTACCATGCGGACGGTGCGGCCGCTCAAAGAGTTTACAACGATACATTTGGCTCCTACATCTACTGCCATGGCGCATGTACCGTGGGACACGGCATCCACATTGTTCTTAATGGCAAAATCCGCCACCTTGAACCGTCTGTCGTAATGAATGCTTTTCTCCGTAAATTCAATGGTCTGGACCATGTTCCGCACTGACTCCACCGGATATTTACCGGCTGCCGTCTCACCAGACAGCATAACAGCGGAAGTACCGTCATACACGGCGTTTGCCACATCGGAAAGTTCCGCTCTGGTTGGCCTTGGATTGTGGATCATTGATTCCAGCATTTCTGTGGCTGTGATCACACGCTTGCCAAGAAGACGGCACTTGTTGATCAGGTACTTCTGCACCGACGGCACCTCCATGGCCGGGATCTCCACGCCCAGATCTCCACGGGCGATCATAATACCATCTGCAATCTCACAGATTTCTTCAATGTTTTCCACGCCGGAACGGTTCTCGATCTTGGCAATGATATCAATATCCGCCCCACCGTTTTCATCCAGGAAACGGCGCATATCTGCCACATCTTTTTTTCGGGATACAAAGGAAGCTGCCACAAAGTCCACTTGATTTTCAATACCGAACAGAAGATCAGACCGATCCTGTTCGCTGAGAAAATCCTGAGCCATAACCCGGTTCGGGAAATTCATGCTCTTGCGATTGCTTAACTCGCCGCCTGAAACGACGATACAGCGTGCCTTTTTATCATCTATTTCTACAATCTTAAAGATGACCAGTCCATTGTTTACCAAGATGGTATCGCCTACTTCCAGATTCTGCATCAGCTGTTTGTAGTTTACAGATACAATGGTCTCATTTCCTACTACATCTTCTGTCGTAAATGTGAAAAAATCACCGTCTTTTAACTCTATTTTTCCGTTTTCAAAGGTTTTGATCCGGTACTCCGGACCCTTGGTATCAAGCATCAGGGCGATGGGCATATTTAATTTTTCTCTGGCCTCTTTTACCAGATTGATCTTGTTCTGATGTTCTTCGTGGCTGCCATGGGAAAAATTCAGTCTTGCGACATTCATCCCCTCCTGGCACATTTTGGTCAATGTTTCAATATTTTCACTGGACGGACCAATGGTACAGATAATTTTTGTCTTTCTCATATTTTACCTCCTGCTATAATTAAGATCACACGCCAAAAGAAGCATCCTCTGGCATGCCTGAATGAATCACTGTTTTTATTTATTGGGATTTAACAGCGTTTTTTCCCATCCGCCTTGTGAATATAGACCATGATTGAAAGGGGCGTTCTGACAGACTGTCCGTTCCGGACTTTCAGCGTCCCATAGAATTTCTCCGGCAAAACAATTTCCCCGTGACCGGAAAATGCCCGCACATCTTTTTTATGCTCAAGACCGGACCGGCGAGTTCTCAAAGAGCCAGCAGTCTTTCCTGTCTCCATTAATTCCGCAGTGCAGAAGTCTTCTTTCCGCGTAACCGTTTCTCCGGAGGATGTGATTCCCCGGTCCCTGTCAATCCCCTTCGCATACGAAAAATAAGCCGGTATGTAACATTCCACACTGGCGCCTGAACATGCGATGATCAAAGCCACAACAAGGGTTGTCTTTTTTAGAGTTTTTCCAGACACAGGCAAATTTTTCCTCCTCATCAAAGTTAGGTAAATACTAACAAATCTTGGGTGGTTCGTCAATGGGAACTTATCCATGGCACTCTTTATAGGTTCCGTAATGTGACAGAAAAGTTTTGCGTTCCGTGGGTCGCTTCCGCTGGTTAAGTGCGTAACGGTATGGATGCCTATGCTAACGCATTTACAGGCATCTCATACCGACGCACTTAAAACCCACTTCCCGCATAAACTTTTCTGTTACATTACTACAATCCTAAACGGACTGGTATGGATCTGTTGTATAGGCAAGTTTTCCCAGCTCACTTGCCTGCTCAAACTTTTTGTGACTGGCATCTTGAAAGATGCTGGCGTTTCGTCTAAAATTAGTTTTATCATTTTGGTACCCCAACAGATATGGGGCGACACATGTTATATAAGGAGATCATATTATGAAGCGTTTTATTTTACCTTTATTATTGGGGATTTTGTCCGGACTTCTTTTTATGGGTTCGACTGGATTTGCAAAGGAAAAGCCGTCTCTTTCTGCCAGCCGAATGACTTTAAAAGCCGGGGACTCGGCTTTTATCGTACTGCAGGAAAATCCCAACAATCTGGTGTCCTGGTCTGTTACATCCGGGAAAAAATGCATTTCTCTGGATAGTGCCGTGAATTACGGAGAACAGATCATCACAGCCAAAAAGCCAGGCACCGCCAAACTTGTGGCCCGTGTTGGTTCTTCCCGGTACCGCTGCACCATCCGGATTAAAAAAGCCAAAGGTGCAAAGAGTATTGTTTTGACTGCCTCCCAGATAAAAAAAGCCGGCATCCGCACCTCAGGAACAGTAAAAATTCCTGGTTCCTTCCGGTATAAGAAGAAAACTTACAAAATCACAGCCATCGCACCGGACTGTTTGGGAAAGAAAACAAAAATGCGCAAACTTGTGATTTCTAAAAATATCCGGCTCATCGGAAGTGGTGCCTTTAATAACTGCACCGGTCTCCGTCAGGTAACTCTGCCAGGCAGACTTCGTTATCTGGGTACCGCAGTTTTTTATAAGTGTTCATCCCTGACCACCGTGAAACTTCCTGCTTCCATGCGATCTATCGGGCTGAATCTGTTTGATTCCTGTAAGAGTTTGACCCAGGTAAGTTTTGCAGATGGGATCCGGTCTCTTCCTACCAGTACATTTAACCACTGCCAAGGCCTTCGTACCGTGAAACTTCCTTCTACTTTGACTTATATAGGAAAAAAGGCTTTTTATGAGTGTGTATCACTGACCCAGATTACCATCCCGGATTCCGTCACAAGTATCCATCCTCAATTCTTTTCCGGCAGCGATACCAACTTCACCGATGGCAAAACAACCTTTTTGTGGCGTGGACAGACTTACACTAGCTGCGCCGCCCTGCTGCAGGCAATGCCAAAATAACTTATCACCTTTTACAATTTGGACCACCAAACTGGCTCATGATGACTTTTGCCATCTGAGCGTTTGGTCTGGTAATATTAACCGGATACTGCAATTTTCTTTCATAAGTCCACATTCTCAACACCCTCCTTCCCATGGCCACGGATCCCGAGTCCAGGTCCAGCCCTGGTTTGTGTCCACGCCCTCATGGGTCAGCGGACCATAACATGCTTCATATTCTTTGCAAGCTTCTCTATATAAAGTCTGATATTTATTAAAATAATCCATGGCTTTTTCATCTTTTGGGTGAGTATCCAGATACAATGCCGCATCCAACATGGCAAACCCGGTTTCTCTCACAATTTTCATCTGGGCCTTCTTACTCTGACTCATCATCGGAAAGACCGCCCCCTTCCGCACGGACAGGATGAACGATTCTCCATAGTGTTTCGTCCATTCAGGTCACAATATCGTCTGGACTGGCACGCAGCCTGGGATCCTACAAAGGGAAAAACCAGTTCTTCAAAGATCGTTCCATGGGCCAATCCGCCACATCCATCCATTACTTCATCAAACATCTGCCAGGGCACATACGCCATGGCAAGTGGTTTATTCTTGAGATTCATAGATTCTCCTTTTTTCCTTATTGCTATCAAATTATGTAAAAAAAAGTCGATTGTGAATAATTTTATTTCTTTTTGAAAAAAATTATTGACAAGAGTCAATATGTCATGTATTATAATAACAGTAATGATTATCATTATCAATAAAGGAGTTGACTCATGGCAGGATTAAAACACAGCAGACAGCGGGAAGCAATCCTTGACTATCTGCACAGCACAAAGAGTCATCCCACAGCCGAAGCTGTTTATTGGAAAGTCCGGGAAGAATTTCCCAAGATCAGTCTGGGAACGGTTTACCGAAATCTGAATCTTTTGGCAAACCAGGGACAGGTATTGCGGCTTCAATGCGGTGATGGCGTAGAACATTTTGACGGAACTGTGAAACCACACAATCATTTCATCTGCCGGCAGTGTGGTGCCGTGATAGACCTGGACATGGATTCCATTGACTCCATCGACCAGCTGGCAGGCGAGAACTTTCCGGGAGAGATCCTGGGTCACGAGATTTATTTTTACGGAACTTGTGGTGATTGTTTAAAATTAAAAAAATGAAAAAGTAAAGGAGACAAAACTATGAAGAAGTATGTTTGCAGCGTATGTGGATATGTACACGAAGGAGACGAACCACCAGCACAGTGCCCACAGTGTAAGGCACCGGCAGAGAAATTTACAGAAATGAGCGGTGACAGAGAATGGGCCGCAGAACATGTAGTAGGCGTAGCTAAAGGTGTCAGCGAGGATATCGTAGCAGATCTTCGTGCTAACTTTGAAGGAGAATGTTCCGAGGTAGGAATGTACCTGGCTATGGCAAGAGTTGCTCACAGAGAAGGCTATCCGGAGATTGGACTTTACTGGGAAAAAGCAGCTTATGAAGAAGCAGAACACGCAGCAAAATTTGCAGAACTTCTGGGCGAAGTCGTAACAGACTCAACCAAGAAAAACCTGGAAATGCGTGTAGAAGCAGAATGTGGCGCAACCGCCGGAAAAATGGATCTTGCAAAACGTGCAAAAGCAGCCAACCTGGATGCAATCCATGACACCGTGCATGAAATGGCAAGAGATGAAGCCCGCCACGGCAAAGCATTCGAAGGCCTGCTGAAGAGATACTTTGGTTAAGCTACAAGCCGAGCAAGGATAAAAAGAAAAATAGCAGCGGAAAGTTCACTTTTCGCTGCTATTTTTTCTTTTTAGACTTATTGGGCGACAGCCCTCCATGAGGAGCCCGCAGTGGCGACGAATGGGCTCGTCGCAGCACCATTGAGAGCTTGCTCTCATATGAGTGTGCAGGTTCTTTTTGATATACGGCGACAGCCGTCCATGAGGCATCACGCAGTTGAAGCCAGTCTCAAACTTGCCTCTTCCCAGTAAATAATCGGTATATCATATGGATCCTCTTTCCTTGCCTTGTGCTTAGTAATCTTCACAGATAAAACTCCCAATAAATTCTCATCCAAAACAACTACCGGTCTATTCAAAATCCTGTTGGGATTCTCCTCCAACGGGAACTCCACAAACCATACCTCGCCTTTGTTCAATAACATTACCCCTTTCCTTTTTTCACTTGCTCATACACATCATCCCACTCTGATTCATCTGCCCATTCATCATCTGACGATATAGTTGCCCGCCCCTGTTTATCATATTTCGTATTTTGTATCGCAAGTTTATATGCTTCCAGCCCATATTTTCCCACATTCATATCAGGACGGAATGGTAACGCCTGTTCCCTGACCGCCTGTTTAGCAGCCATTGTAAAAAAAGTCGTCATGTCCATTCCTAAATTTGATAATAACTCTTGCAATTGTGCCTTTAATGTTTCATCAATTCGCATTGTTATATTTGTATTTGCCATTCGTTTCACACTCCTTTTGAACTATTATATTCGTTCAATCTCCATTCGTCAATACATCATTATAACAACGCACATGTTTTCACGTCACCATAAGTACCCTTCAAGTATACACAACATCCACGCCATACTCAATGTCACTCAGACGAAATATCCGTCGTTTGAGCATTTCCTGCATCTTTCTCTGCATCAAAGCCTTAATTGCACCTGAAAGGGTATAAATAACTATAATTTGTGTAAGAACTTAAACAAGGCAAAGAAACCGTTCGTATGGACAAAGTAAATACGGCACTTGCAATATTTAAAAAACGTAAAGTAAAATTCTAAATTCCGGTTTCCCTACCCTAAAAATGACTGTACAGATTTTTTTTGATATACGGCGACAGCCGTCTATGAGGCATCACGCAGTGATGACGAATGGTGCAGTTTACTTTTCACTTCTCTCAAACTGTAGCCTGACTCTAATCTCCCCCAAGCATATTAGAATTTATTTTGATAATTTTCTAACTGGTGGAAAATACCAACTACATTTGCAACATCATCTCTCACATCAAAAATTATAATATAATCCATCTGTAGCACAACTGCTTCTCTATACCCTTTCTTTGCGAGATATGAATCTCTGCATTCTGCAAATTGAAAAGGATTTACCTCCAATCTATCATAGATCACATCAATACAATCTAGCAAATGCGTTGCTGCCTGTTTATTCTTTAATCGATATATTAAATGATACACAAGATTATCAAGCAATTCATCGGCACGCTCTGTAATATTTAATTTATAAGCTATACTTTTCCCTAGTTTCTCTAAGTGCTGTTCTGGCATCTTTTACCTGTCCCGTCTCTATCTGCTTTCCAGATATCTCTATATCTCTGTACATGGCAATCCGTCTCATTGTTGACTCATAAAGCTCCATGCTCATAATTACCATATCACCATAGCCATTTTTAGTAACATAAATTGGCTCCTCTGTCTTATGGCACATATCAGATATCTCTGCTGTATTCTTCAAATCTTTAATTGGAATTATTTGTGGCATAATATACACCTCCTTGTTTATGGCCTAATTATACCATAATTATGTCCTTTTTCAACCCAATTATTGTTTATTTGATTTCTAGCTAGAATTTACTTTTTCATTTAACCGACTTGACGCAGGGACAATTTGCTTTGCGTTCGGGACTCGGACTTCGATTTCTTTTCTTAATCTTACCTACACAATATAATCATCTATAATAGATTCTATATCTTTTCTCTAACTCCACGAAATTATTTGTCCTCTTTGCAAGAGGAGTAGAATTTCCATTACGCAATTTATGCTTATATACAATGTCTGCGTTTTTCATTATTCTGTTTTTTTGACGATTGATTTCCCGGCTTTCGGCCTGCATCAAATATCTATATTGCTGATCTTTCGTCCCATTAACATCAACCAACGAATACTCCCCTTCAGGAACAGGAATCATATTATTTAAATTGATAACCGCATAATTATGTATTTTAATAAAATCCACAGACTCCTTCATTTTTTTGTGCTTTACTTTAAACGAAGACAAAGGAGCAAAATATTTTATATCATTTATCTGCAATAAAATCCCTATGTATTTGCGACTTGCTTTATCCCCGTCAGATATAAATATATGTTCCTGATACTGTGCCAAATACTTTATATAATTTGGATTTACTTCGTATAATTTTAAACCTCTCACCTTTATCCTCCCAAAAAAATAGGGGGCATATTATAATATTATAATATGCCCCATCTGTTAACTCGCTCATTTACGGGCTGTGCATCACCCACTTATAACTCGCTCATTTATTAGGCTGTGCATCACCTTCTACCTACATTATACCCAATTAAGTCCGTTTTTCAACATTTATTTTATTGATTCTGCGATCAACTTGATTACCTTCAAAATAATCCTTCTCTTGTTGGGTTGGAGCGTTTAAGTACCCTTCCAGTATACACAACATCCACGCCATACTCAATGTCACTCAGACGGAATCTCCATCGTTTGAACATTTCCTGTACTTTCTTCACATTCAAACCCTTCATCTTCCTCCTTATCAACGCTTCAATTATACCCGAACGGGATTATTTTTTATTTCATTCGCTGACACAGCACCCGAAAGGGTGTAAAATAACCATAATTTTAAATTATAAGGAGTAAACGAATGAACCCGATTGCGGAATTTGTTAAGGAAAATAGAAAAGCGGCTGGCTTGACGCAGGAACAATTTGCTTTGCGTTCAGGGCTGGGACTTCGATTTGTACGAGAACTTGAACAAGGCAAAGAGACCGTTCGTATGGACAAAGTAAATGTGGCACTTGCAATGTTTAACGCTCAGGCCGTTGCCGGAAAGAAGGAAAATAAATGACAGTATTCATCCAGAGTCGGTATTGATATGACGGAATTTTATATAAGGCTCGTTTTCTGTTTTATTGTCGGCAATTCCGATATGCACTTGAAAAATTTTTCGCTGCTTGAAACCGCCGAGAGTTCATGAGAATATGCACTTTCTCCTGCCTATGATCTGCTTCCTGTAAATGCCAATATGCCTACCGACAAAGAACAATTTGCTCTGGCTATGAACGGCAAGAAAATGAACCTCCGCAAAAATGATTTTCTAAAATTTGCTGACACCTGCGGCATATCTCGTCCGACAGCATCCAAACTTATCCAAAGCCTTGTCAGACTCACTCCGCGGTGGCTGGAAATGTGTGATGAATCACTACTCCCTGACGAGCTGAATGAACGCTTAAAAAAAATCATCTCGGAAAGAACGGAAATTATCAGGTAACTTCAACCGCCCTACGCCTTCTTGGCATTCGGATAGATCTTCTCCATCTTTCCGTCCCCATAATGCTCATCCAGCCATGCCTCCACGGCATTGTGGGGCGTCGGATCCACGGACCGTTTTTCGTACCGCACCAGTGCCATGCAAGACATCACCACATTGCAGCACATAAACAGAATCAGGCACCAGCTAGCTGCTGTTCCCGCCTTTTTCGGGATCTTTTCAATCCACCGGGAAATAGGCGGATACACATAATGGAACCACACAACCACCGCTACGCCCCAGAAAAAGCAGTACAAAAGATTTACCCGTCCCCCTATGTTAAACGGAATATCACTGTAATCCCAGAACACCTTGCCAAAGACAATCTCTGTAAAAACACTGCAAAAATATTCATACACGCCTCCCAGCAGCGTCCCCACAGCAAACAGGAAAAAACGGTCTCTGTCTCTATACTTATACAAAAGCACCGTCAGAAACGCCGCTCCCAGACCCCACACAATGCTGAAGGGTCCCCACACTACACTGCTGCGGCTCATCCACACACCATCCGTCAGCCGGCAGAAGATCGTCTCCGTAATATCCCCCAAAAAAGCCCCAATGAAAAAGATCCACAGAATTTTATAAAAACTGCATCCATAGGCAAAAACCGTCTTGTTCTTCGGCTGTTTCTCCACCTTTCTAGCCTTGGGATAGGCCTTGTGGATACGCCTCTGCATCCGCTCTGTGATCCAGTTTCTCAGCCGTCTGCTAATATGCTCAAACTCATTATTCGTTTTTTCCCATTTGTCAGGATGTACCGATTTTCCCCACAAAAGAACAGCCGATGCAGCCATATCGATAATCAGGCATCCTGCGATTGCCAGCACAAGTATTGTCTTCAAAACTGATGGGATCAGCCGGATCAGAGACATGAGCAGTCCATTTCCCCAGCGCACAACCACAAAACCTAACGCTCCCCATACAAGAGACGCAGGCAGGCAGACATACCCGTCCAGATTCTTTTTTACCTGGGAATAATCCCACCACCGCTCTCCAAAAAAGCGCTCGATCAGATGCCCCGCCGTCCACTCAATGACGGTGGCAAGCACCATGGAGAATAAAAACAGCCAGAAGCCTGTCAGTTCCCTCAGTACAAACGACATCAACACCGCCGTAAATCCGTATATAACACAAAAAGGGCCTGTTACCAGACCTCTATTTGTAAATCTCTTCTGCTGTATGGTTCCTAAAACCGTCTCCAGGATCCAGCCGGCAAAAGAATAAATTAAAAACAGAAACAACCACTCCGTAATGGAAATCATTTTCTTCTCCTTTGTCTCACATCATTAAGTCTCTTCGGCATGAAAAGTAATCTCACCGGAATCAATCAGTTCCAGCATACAGTCCACTATCTCCGGGTCAAACTGGGTTCCACGGTTGCTCCGAAGCTGTTCCAGAATCTGCTCCTTAGTCAGACGATCTCTGTAACACCGGTTGCTGTTCATGGCGTCAAAGGAATCTGCCACACACAAAATCCTTGCCACTAACGGGATCTCTTCTCCCTTCAAACCTTCCGGATAACCTCTTCCATCATATCGTTCATGATGATAAAGCACCGCCTCCCGAATCTGTGGTATGGAAGTAAAACCACTCAGAAGTTTGGCTCCCTCCGTCGTATGAGTCTTCATAATACCAAATTCCTCATCCGTAAGTTTTCCCTTTTTACACAGAATTGAATCCGGAACTCGGATCTTGCCGCAGTCGTGCATCAGACCCATATAAAATATGTTCTGAACCTCTTCTTTGGACAGACCATACTTTTGCGCCAGTTTTTTCGCATACACCGCCACACGCTTGGAGTGGCCGTTGGTGCTGGAATCCTTGGCATCGATAAATCCCATAAAAGCAGACATAGACTGTTTGATGATCCGGGCGTTATTCTCAGCCTCTTTTACAAGCTGTCTGGTCTTGATCTCTACCATGACACATACAATGATCCCCAGCATCCACAAAACCGTAATGCCAAACAAAACTCCGGCTGCCGGAATATCCGTCGCCGTTTCATGAAGATGATATGTTAATACACCAGAAGAAAAGGTCAATTCCTCTTCCTTTTTATCCCCGGCATAATAGGCAATAAATCCAACCTTTATCTCCGGCGCATCCGCCGTTCCGGAAACCGACTCAGGCAGTTTTTCCTCCTTGGCCGCAGCACTTGGATAATAAATAAAATAATCTCCTGCATCCAGCGGAATCATCAGATCTGAATCCATTTGCTGGACATCTATCTTGTATGTAATCCCCTGCTCTTCACAGGTCCGAAGGTCCAGGGTCTGAACCTTTTCCGTCGTCTTTGTATGCTGATGGATCTCCACCTTGCCGCACCATGCATTATTTATATAACAGTCCTCTGGAGCCTCTACTTTCAAGTTCCAGTCTGTCATCTCATAAGAACTGTGATTTTGTACTACCACATCGTAAATGGCGCCTTGGTAGACATCTTCCCCACCGGATGCGGCTGCCCCCTTTTTTACCCAGGAATCGGTACTTCCGCCCCTTGGCTTAATGGCAACACTCTCATCTTTCCCCTTCGTTTCTGTCTGGGAGGATAAAACAGGCATGGTTCTTTCTTTCTCATTGAACCGGGAAACACTGATATACAGTGCCGTGTAGCCTGCTATCAACCCGATCAGCACAAGGAAAAAGAAAAGGATTTTATGTTTAGTACTTTTTCTCATTCGTTGAACCTCCATACTCTTTCACTCACCCAGTATAACTTTTTCCCGGGAAAAATGCAACTTTTATAACTTTTATAATTGGGGTCAAGTTATATCTAACCAAATCCCCTTCTTGAATATCTAATGTATATATGTTTTAATTTCATGTACAAAATTGAAAGGATCCTTACATATGAATACAAGACTCGTCTTGCAAGCCCAAAGACGCGATAAAGACGCATTTGTTACATTGATCGGCCTGTACCGTGAATCTATGTATCAGATTGCTTACGCGATATTAAAAAATAACGAAGACGCAGCCGACGCCATGCAGGACACCATCCTGATCTGCTGGGAAAAGATCGACACCCTCCGACATGCCAGATATTTTAAAACTTGGATGACCCGCATCCTGATCAACCGATGCAACCGGCTTTACAGTCAGCGCAGCCGGACCACGGACTTGAACGAGGGCACATTCAGTTCCATCTCGCCGGATCCTGCCGCTCGGATGGAATGGCAGGAAATGATGCAGCAGTTGACCGACAACCAGCGCATCGTGGTGGAACTTTATTATGCCCAGCAATTCAAAATACACGAAATCGCAGATATTTTGGACATAACGCCAAGTGCCGTGAAAAACCGGCTGCACACAGCCAGAAAAGTTTTAAAGCAATATATTTCTTCCAATTCATGATCCATCAAGAAAGGAGCTTTTATGAACACATTTAAACACAAAATGAAAAAATACGCAAATAACAGACCTCTCCCCCCCTCTGTAAAAGAAAAAACAGAGGACACACTGGCACACCTTCCTGATTATCCCGCGCCGCTGCCGGTTCACCGGTATACATGGCGGGGGGACGCTGTCCTCGCCTCTGTTTTACTTTTGTGCTGCTTGTTTGTATCGGTGACTCCCTCTTTTGCCAGCCGTTTTCCCGTACTTCAGAGCATTTTTTCTCTGGTGGAAAAACACACCATATACTCCGGGTCTTATCGTCACGCGACGCCCCTTTCTCCCGGGGAAAATTCCCGGCTGTCAGTTTCTTCCGGCGGTGTGCGCCTCAGCGCATCCGAAGTCTGCTTTGATGGATTTTCTGTCTATATCACCCTCCGGGCCCAGGCGGATGAGGCTGTTTTTTCCGATGCTCCTGTCTGCATGAAAACCCAGTTCGGCTTTAACCGGGAAGCCGGAAAAGAGGACTATGACATTATCCTGGACGGTAAAGCAGAGAACAACCGCACCTACGCCGGCATCATGAAACTGGATCAATCTGATATTACAAAAGAGGGTGGTTTTGTAAAGATCCATATTACCAGACTTTATTTGGAAAACGACACAGAGATTTCCGGAAAATGGGATCTTACCATTCCTTATTCCGCCCCGTCGAACTCCTGTCAGGAAGTGTATGTAGGGAAAAAAGTAAATTCCCACTTAACAATAGAAAAGATCTTTCTTTCCCCATATCAGATTGTGGTTTTCAGCAGAGAAAAGACTTCTGACACAAGCCAGATCGCCTTGTTCAATCAGGATGGCCAGCCTGTCTCCTTTGAAGAAATCGGGGATGGCAGCGGACCTCTGAACCGCAGTCTGTACGCAAGAAAAGGGAAAAACATATCAAAACTATACATCTACACCGCCGATGGCAGTTCCCCCCACCGCATGGATCTGTTAAATGCCAAAACGAGAAAAAAAGCAAAACTCTACTGTGAGTCCAGCTTTTCCATAGACATTCCATAACATAACAGGAGGTTTCTTATGAAGACAAAAATTACATGCACCGCTATTGTTTTACTGCTGATCCTTTTGATCCCGGCCGGGAAAATCCTATGGTCCCGCCCGGAACCTACAGCCCCCGGCACCACCACTGCCTCTGTCTCCACCTATTCCTCAGTTTCCGCCTCTCCTGCCACAGGCCAGAGCATCTGGGCAGATTCCGGCAAGGCATATGCCAGCCGCTACACCTGCCGTGTATCTCTGGACACGGAGAAGAAAACACTTTCCGGAACAATCTGTGCCACGATCCAAAACAACACGAAAGATCCTCTCAAAACCGTGTGCCTGCGAAACTGGGCCTCGGCTATCCTGCCTAAAAAGCAGCGAAAAAACACCCGGCTGTGGGATGTGCGCATAGGTAACACCTCCCTTACCCTGAACACTAAAGGAGATGGTTCCATCCTGTACGCCTCCGCCGGAGACCAAGTTTTACTGGCACCGGGCAGCCAGACGGAACTGACTTTTTCCTTCCGTACCAAGATTCCCCAAAAAGCAGATCGATTCGGCTATACCATCCACGACAACAAGCAGCTTTACCAGCTTACCTTCTGTTTTCCGGGGGTCTCTCTCTACCAAAAGGGGGCATGGAACGAAAATCCCTACATGGGTGACAACTGCGAATCTTACATCACCGAAATCGCCGACTATGATGTCTGGCTATCCCACCCGGCATCCTTCACCGCTGCGGCAACTGGAACTTCGGAAAAAGTTGCAGACGGAACTCATATCACCGGCAAAAATCTGAGGGAATTTGCCGTCATTTTATCCGATTCTTTTTACAAACTGGAAGAAAAAACAGGAGACATCACCATCTCCTGCTACGGTCTGGATTATAAGGCCAATAAAGCTTACTACCAGTATTCTCTGGATCTTGCCAAAAAGGCAGTAGAACTTTTTTCTGAGAAAATAGGGACCTATCCTTTTTCCCAGCTGACTCTGGTGCATGGATTCATGGACAGTGCCATGGAATACCCGGGATTGTGCCTCATCGGTATGCCGGATGTAAAAGATTACAGCCACATTGCCAAAAACGATTTTTCCGACCTGAACGCCCATGTTCCTCACGAGATTGCCCATCAGTGGTTCTACGCCGCCGTAGGAAACGACTCCTACAAAGAACCATGGCTGGATGAGGGCATCAGTGAATTTTGTGAGGGGATCCTGTTCCCTTATTACGCAGACAGGACATGGCAACGCACAGTGTGGAAAAAACAGTTTTCATCCAAAAAGCAATTTCTACATTGGATGAATGATGTGGTTCTGCCCCAGACCGCCCGTTCTCTCCCTATTAACTATGACCTGTCGGCCTACCAAAAAAGGAGCAATACTTATTCGGAATGTGTTTATGAAGGCGGAAAATTATTTTTATACGAATTATGGCAAAAAATGGGTGATGACATGTTTTTCCAAATGCTTCATAAATATTATGAAACATACCGGTTCAAACTGGCCACCACCCAGGGCTTTTTAACGATTGTGCGGTCCTTCCGGAATGATGCCGCCATCAACGAAATCATCCACCGCTATATAAGTAAAGATTAGTTACAGGACATGCCGCCGTCTACTACCAGACTGGCACCATTGATAAAAGATCCTTCTTCCCCGGAGACGAACAGCACGGCATCCTTTCAGCCCTGCCACCGGTTCACAGCGGCCAGAAATTCCTGCATTGTTTACAAAGATATCCAGGGTGCCGGGTTCTTCTCAAACCTCATGTATTTCTCCCCTTTTTTCTTATTTATACATATTGGTAGAAAGGTATTTCATTCCGTTGTCCGCCAGAATAGCCACAATATTTTTCCCCTCGTTTTCCGGGCGGAGTGCCAGTTCTTTGGCCGCTGTCAGTGCCGCAGCCGCCGACGCTCCCAGGAATACACCATCCGACGCTGCCACCTCTCTGGCTGTGGCGTAAGCATCCTCTCCCTTTACATTGATAACTTCGTCGTATTTGAAATTCCGGCGTACCACAAATGGATGGGTGCAGCCTGTTGGCTTGTCAAAAATCACAACGCCGTCGATGGTTGCCTTGGCATCCGGTACAAAGGAAAGTGAATCCGGTGTCGGCTGTACTCCTACGATCTGTACTCCCGGCACATGCTCCTGCAAATACGATCCCACACCGGCCAGCGTTCCTGCCGTACCGGCTAACATAACTGCTATATCGATCTTGCCATCCGTGTCTTCTACCAGCTCCGGTCCGGTAGTCTTGTAATGTGCCCCCGGATTGTTCTCATTAAACAGCTGAGCCACATAGAAGTAATCCTGCTCTTTGGCAAAATTTTTCACCGAATCCATCAGACGCACCGGGTCAAAACCATACTCTTTCAAAATCTGCTCTGCCCCCGGTATTTCCATAATGCCCCGGACATCGGTGCCATAGGCTTTCATGATCTGGATCCGCTCCGGTGTACATCCCGGCTCCATGTAAATGATCAGCGGGTGCTTTTTCGCTGCACAAAAAGCTGCCAGGGCGATTCCTGTGTTGCCGCTGGTGGTCTCGATCACAGTCTGTCCCGGCTTCAACTCACCGGACGCTTCTGCTGCCTCCAACATTTCCAGCGCCGCTCTGTCCTTTACGCTGCCGGATGGATTGAAATATTCCAGTTTGCCGAGGATCTTGGCTTTCAGCTGATTTTTTTCCTCGTAGTTTACCAGTTCCAGTAATGGTGTATGTCCTACTAATTCTGCTATGCTTTTATGTATATTACTCATGTTCTACCTCCGTCTGTCTCAAATCTTCTTCGTTTTTATTTCACGTTAAAATTCAAAAATCGGTGTGATCTCTTTGCCTGTCAAAGTTCCATACAGGGACAATAACGCGCTGGCACCTCCGGCACTTCCCATATACAAGCCGGTGTACGCATCCACATTCCATGGGATCACACGGGTCCAGGCACCATACCATCTGGTTCCCTCTGCATTTTTATAGGCGTCTCCGATCAGCT
>ERZ779889.1466-NODE-1466-length-23414-cov-3.547541_pt1 | contig 23414 bp, 14 predicted proteins | sample MGYA00511030_ERZ779889 | MGnify/ENA primary metagenome ERZ779889 (study PRJEB29588, sample SAMEA2160616) | human gut metagenome | biome: human gut; feature: human-associated habitat; material: faeces | place: Denmark | collected 2008/2010 ...
GGGCCAGCAGTTCCTCTACCAAGACCGCAAGGGGTTTGAGGACGAATGGCGGAAACACCACACGTCGTCCATCACACGCGACATCTGGCTCTACGACAGCACGACGGGCCGCCACACGAACCTGACCGACCGCGCCGGCGAAGACCGCAATCCTGTGTTCTCGCCCGACGGCAAGCAGGTCTACTGCCTGAGCGAGCGCGACGGGGGCACGTTTAACGTCTATGCCTTCCCGCTCGACAACCCGAAAGACGTCCGTGCGCTCACGTCGTTCAAGACCCATCCCGTGCGTTTCTTGTCGGCCGACGCCAAGGGTACGCTGTGTTACACCTACGACGGCGAGATTTACACCCAAAAGGTCGGCGGACGTCCGTCGAAAGTGCGCATCAGCCTGACGCGTGACGATGAAAACCTCCCCGTGACGTTCAACTACACCCGCGGCGCCACGTCGGCCACTCCGTCGCCCGACGGCAAACAAGTGGCCTTCATCGTGCGCGGCGAAGTGTTTGTCACCTCGGCCGAATACGGGACGACCAAGCAAATCACCCACACCGTGGAGGCCGAACAGGGCCTGTCGTTCGCCCCGGACAACCGCACGCTGGCCTACGCAAGCGAACGCGGCGGCAACTGGGGGCTTTACCTGGCAAAAATTTCCCGTAAGGAGGATGCCAATTTCCCCAACGCCACGCTCATCGAGGAGGAGGCCCTGCTGCCGTCGAAAGACGTGGAGCGCACCTACCCGCAATTCTCCCCTGACGGGAAGGAGCTGGCTTTCATCGAAGACCGCAACCGCTTGATGGTGGTCGACCTGAAGACCAAGAAGGTGCGCCAGGTGACGGACGGCTCCACTTGGTACGACACGGGGGGCGGATTTGACTACTCCTGGTCGCCCGACGGCAAGTGGTTTGCACTGACCTTCATCGGCAACCGCCACGACCCTTACTCAGACGTGGGACTGGTGAAGGCCGACGGGTCGAGCAAGGAAATCATCAATCTGACACAAAGCGGCTACTTCAGCCAGTCGCCCCGCTGGGTGCTCGACGGCAACGCCATCCTCTTCGAGACCGACCGCTACGGCATGCGCAGCCATGCTTCGTGGGGGTCGCTCAGCGATGTCATGCTCGTGTTCCTCAACCAGGACGCTTACGACCGCTTCCGCCTGAACAAAGAAGACTACGCATTGCTCAAGGAGCTGGAGGCAGAGCAGAAGAAAGCCGGAAAGAAAGAGGACTCTTCCAAAAATGCAAAGAAGAAGGAAGAAAAAAAAGACAGTAAAGCTGACACCGGCAAGAAGGAGGCGAAGACCATCAGTGTGGAACTTGAGAATATCGAAGACCGCATCGTGCGCCTCACTCCCAACTCGACGAATCTGACCTCTGCCATCCTCTCGAAAGACGGCGAGAGCCTATACTACTTGTCGTCGTTTGAAGGCGGTTTTGATTTATGGAAGATGGAGCTGCGCAAACACAGCACTCGCCTGCTCCATAAGCTAAACAGCGGATGGGCCGGCATGGAGATGGACGAAAAGGGCAATATCTTCATCCTGAGCGGAAGCAGCATGCAAAAGATGGCCGCCGCCGGCGAAAGGCTTACGCCCGTGAACTATCAGGCCCGTGTAAAGATGGACTTGCCTGCCGAACGTGCCTACATGTTCGACCACATGTGCAAGCAGGAGGAGAAGCGTTTCTACGACACTCGCATGCACGGCGTCGACTGGAAAAAGATGGCTGACGCCTATCGGAAGTTCCTGCCTCACATTAATAACAATTACGACTATGCTGAGCTTCTCAGCGAAATCTTGGGCGAGCTGAATGTTTCCCACACGGGTGGACGTTACAGTGCACGTCTTGGTGGCGAAGCTACGGCCAACCTTGGTTTGCTTTACGACTGGGATTATACAGGTAAAGGCATCCGCATAGCCGAAGTGGTGGAGAAGGGGCCATTTGACCGTGCCAGCTCCAAAGTGGCCGCAGGCAACATTTTGGAGAAAGTAAATGGTGTGGAAATTGATGCAGACACAGATTTGTTCTCCCTGCTCAACGGGCTGGCCGGCAAGAAGACGTTGCTTTCTTTCCGCAATCCGGCAAACGGCGAACAGTGGGATGAAGTTGTCAAGCCCATCACAAGCGGGCAATTCAACTCGTTGCTCTATGACCGTTGGGTAAAACAGCGTGCTGCCGATGTTGAAAAATGGTCGAACGGCCGTTTAGGCTACGTGCATATCCAGAGCATGGACGACGGCAGTTTCCGTACCATCTATTCAGACATTTTAGGCAAATATAACGACTGTGAAGGTATTGTCATCGATACCCGTTTCAATGGTGGAGGCCGTTTGCATGAAGATATAGAGGTTATGTTCAGCGGACAGAAATATCTGACACAAGTCATTCGCGGCCGCGAAGCCTGTGATATGCCCAGCCGACGCTGGAACAAACCGTCCATCATGTTGCAATGTGAGGCCAACTATTCCAATGCACATGGCACGCCGTGGGTCTACAAACACCAGAAATTGGGCAAACTTGTAGGCGCACCTGTTCCGGGAACTATGACCAGTGTATCATGGGAGACCATGCAAGACCCGTCGCTTGTTTTTGGTATTCCCATCATTGGTTACCGTTTGCCAGACGGCTCTTATCTGGAAAATAGCCAATTAGAGCCTGACATAAAAGTACTCAACACTCCAGAGAGTGTAGTCAAAGGTGAAGATACACAACTTCATAGGGCTGTGGAAGAACTGCTGAAAGAGCTAGACAGCCAGAAATGATGCGTTTAGACGAGGATTCCTAAATGTTAAACAGCCTTAATATATCACGTTAAAGCTGGTAGAATGTGCAAAAACAGATAAATTTGTTTGCCTTAACAACAGGAATGCTGTTAATCTTATTTTTTTTGAAACGATTAAACGAATAGAAAAACATGAAAACAAGAGATTTAGTCATCGAAACGTTGAAGAAAGTAGGCTGTCAGCCCGAAGTTGATGATAAAGACAACATCTGCTTTAAATACCAAGGTGAATCCTTATATGTTTCTGCAGACAATAATTTTAAATTTATCACCATCTGGGATCCATGGTGGATTGCTATGGATTTAACTGAGGGCGATGTTGAAATCGTTAAAGAAGCAATAAACTTGGTAAATACAGATCTCCCATTAGCTCATATCATTTATTCTATTGATGAAGAAAACGGAAAATTAGGTGTACATACCCGTTGCGACACCGTGTTCACCGATGAACTTCCCCAATTAGAAGATCTGGTTAAATCTTTGATGGAACATTTCTTCATGGCTCATGACCGCCTAAAACAAGCATTTGCCTTCTTGAAAAAACGTAAAGAACAACCGTTAAACTAATTGAAGTGTTTCCTCAAATTAAAGAGTGAATTATTAACCTGTTATAAAGAGTCCGATATATTCTATCGGACTCTTTTTTATTCTAGGACTAGACAATACGCGTCTTGAAAAAACTGGAGTTTAAGGATATGAAAGTCATTTTCTTTGGGATAATGACAAGCATTGCAGAGAAGGAATATAACATTGACATTTGAGAAACTCCTTTTCCGAACAGTTGCCCGATATAAAGAAAAGAAATCCGTAAGTATTAGAGGAATCTACCGCCAGTAGTGGTGGAACGAATAAATAGAAAAATTTCTGCAAAAGAGTTTTACCTTCCTTTGGTAAAGGAAGCTCATCAAGAAGGCTGTCTACAAATACAATAATCTCAGACTACATTCATTCTTGTAGACATAAAACACCAGAGTATATGGATCATTAGAAACTAATTAGAATTAAGAGTTATAAAATTATTCGTTGCCCAAATTAACCAAATCAAAAACTAGTCAGAAACTGCACAAAAACAAAAGCACATTATGAATGTGCTCATAATGTGCTTTGTCTGTACACCCTCAGGGACTCGAACCCTGGACCCATTGATTAAGAGTCAATTGCTCTACCAACTGAGCTAAGAGTGCATTTCTTATTTGCGTGTGCAAAGGTAGGTATTTTATTTATTCGAGCAAAATATCTGCCTGTTTTTTTACGTTGTTTGATGTAATATTTCCAAGTGTGAGGTTCAGGCGAGCACGGGCAGCAGGTATTTGGCCATCAGGTAGCCGCCGGCCAGCAGCCAGATGTAGATGATGAAAGCAAGGACAAATGGTTTGGCTCCAGCTTGTTTGAATTTGTCGAAGCTAGTTTCTGCACCGAGGGCTGTCATGGCCATGGTGAGCAGGAAGTTGTCGAGCGTGGTGATGGCGTTGAGACTGCTTTGTAAGGTCTCTGCCGGAATAAAGCTGCATTCCTGGAGCAGCGAGTTGATGCCGATGACGATAATGAAGCCGAAAGCAAACCAAGGGATGCTAATCTTGCTTTTTCCGTCGCTTGCCACGTCGGTGTGACGGCGGCGGCGCACTTGGGCAATGATGTAGCTCATGATGAGCAGCACGGGGGCAAGCATCATGACGCGAATCATTTTTGTGATGGTTGCCTGGTCGGCCAGGTGGAGGGCACCGGTGGGGTCCATTGCGTTTCCTGCTCCTACGACGTGGGCCACTTCGTGAAGTGTTGCTCCTGTGTATATGGCCATGGCTTGCGGGTCGAGGTCGAGCAGTCCTGCGCGATATGCAATGGGGTAGAGAAACATGGAGATGGTTCCAAAGATGACGACCGTAGACACGGCGATGGCTGTCTTATAGGGGGCACACTTCACCACGGGTTCTGCTCCTAGTACGGCTGCTGCCCCGCAGATGGCGCTTCCGGTGGAGGTCATCAGGGCTGTTTTTTCGTCCATCTTTAGCAGGCGTCCGGCAATGACGCCGATAGCTATGGTGATAAAGATGACAATGGCGTCGATGACGATGGCTGGCAGTCCTATTTCCATTACTTGTTGGAATGTCAGTCGGAATCCGTAGAGGACGATGCCTGTCCGTAAGATTTGTTTCGTGCAGAGTTTAATGCCCGGCACCCATGTCTCGGGCAGTTGGTTGCGCAGGCTGTTCGCATAGAGCATACCCAGGATGATGCCGACAATGAGCGGACTGAATGAAAGGCTTTGGACAAAGGGGATTTCGGCAATGTAGAATGCTGAGCAAGAGAACAGCACAATGAGGAGTACGCCATGCAGGGTGCTAGCTTTTTTTTCTGAAATCATGATTGCTTATAGATTAGCTGTTTATTAATATCTTGTTGTTTGTTAACGCATGCAAAGGTACGGGATATATAAAGGAAATGCAACTGCTTTTTTATTATGGCATATAACTAAATATTATAGTGCGTATTTTTCTTGCTATAATGTTCTTTTGTTTTGAGGCGGGATGAAGTAGCCGCTGATAAGCTCCTAGAAGTTAGCTGTTAACAGAATGGTTTAATGTGTATTGGTTAAATAATGTTATAGGAGGAGCATAAAAGCTGCAAAGACTTGCGGAGTTGAAAAACAGCTCTTACATTTGCACTGTGTTTTTCATAGTATTAGATTTAAGGTTAAGTAAAAGGTTGGGTCAAGGCGTTGACCCTTTTTTTATGCCCGTGCTTATCTATTTAGGGAAATACAAGTTTTTGACAACAAAAAATCCTCCTTATGAGCATCATGCTTGTAAGGAGGATTAAAATATGGGTTTATTTTGTTTGTTAGTATGCAAGTTTCAGGATTTTCCCATCGAAACCATCCACTTCCACTTGGGTTTGTTTGTAGGGGAGAAGATTGATGATTTCTTCTTTGCCTGTCAACAGGTCGACGGCTTGGTGTTGTGTCAAGGGAGGAATTCCCATGCATTCGAAAGCGTGAGCCGGTATGTTGATATTGATGTGTGCAGGAAGGTCTCCGAAGTTGGCAATAATGAGCAACACTTCGTTGTCTTGTTTGCGCAAGAAGGCATATTGTTTGTTTGAGTTGAAGTTCCAGTTTTCATAGTTTGCATACATGAGGTCGAAAAACTGTCCTTCTGATATTGCTCTTTCGTCTTTGCATACATTCATTAGGCGAATATAGAAATCATAGAGTTCTTTTTCGTCTTTGTTGAGCAATGTCCCGTCAAACTTATTTTTGTTTCTCCAGCGTGCGATGGTGTCCACATTCCAATAGTCAAATATGGTTGTGCGTCCATCTCTTCCGCTGAATCCTTCGCTCTGCATGCCACGTTCGCCAAATTCTTGTCCAAAATAAAGCATCACAGGGTTAGTGTTCATACATGCCGAAACAATCATTCCGGGTTTTCCCTTTCGTCCGTTTCCTGCAAAAAAGTCGGAGGCAATGCGCTGTTCGTCGTGGTTTTCCAAGAAGTTGAGCATGTGGTCTGCAATACCTTCCACGCCTTGCCAGCAACCCGTGATGGAGGCGGCCGGGGTGTTACCGCAAATCACATTGCGCAATGTATCGTAAAGCCCGACTTTGTCATACAAGTAGTCAAAATGTCCTTTGAATATATAGTTGTGATATTCTGCCGGGTTGTAAACTTCGGCGATGAATATCACATCAGGATATTGTTCTTTCACTTGTGGAATGACCCATTCCCAAAACTCGACAGGCACCATTTCGGCCATGTCGCAACGGAAGCCATCGACTTTTTTTGAGGCCCAAAACAGGAGGATGTCGCGCATTTTCAACCATGTGTCGGGGGTAGGGTCGAAGTGGCAAGTGCGTCCGTTACAATAGTCCACACCATAATTCAGTTTCACGGTTTCATACCAGTCGGTGATGTTGGGATATGCGTCGAAACGGTCGTTTCCGGTTGCTTTTGCAGGATTTTCCACGTATGGTTCCTCGGCATTTCCTTTCATGTCGAAAGAAGCAGTCAGGGGAGTTCCGGGGATGTAGTAGAAATTGTTTTGTGCGTCAAAAGCTTTTTGCGGGTCGTCGTTTTCTCCTAAATCTTTGCTTCCTTCCGGTTTGACGTCTGAGCCATATTGGCGGGCCACATGGTTAGGCACAAAGTCGATGATGACTTTCAATCCGGCGCGGTGTGTACGATCGACCAGCAATGTAAACTCTTTCATGCGTCCTGGCACACTGGTGGCCAGGTCTGGGTCGACATCATAATAGTCTTTGATGGCATAGGGAGAGCCGGCTTTTCCTTTCACGATGGCCGGATGGTCGGGACTGATGTAATAGCGGGTATAATTGGTTTGGGTCGCATGTTCGATGATACCGGTATACCATATATAAGAAGCTCCCAACTTCTTGATTTCGTTGAGAGCTTTTATAGTAAAGTCCGCCATCTTTCCGCATCCGTTTTCCTTTATTGAGCCGTTTGGGGTAGTTGGTATTTGAGAGTTCCCAAACAGGCGGGTGAATACTTGATAGATGATGATTTTAGACTTTTTATTCATGCTTTTTGTTTGGGTTGGTTAAGCGATTCCGTGTGCGTTAGCTGTTTTATCGATTTTCTTAATCAATCCTTGGAGCACAGCACCCGGTCCGCATTCGATAAACTCATCTGCTCCGTCGGCAATCATATTCTTTGCGGTTTGTGTCCAGCGAACAGAAGATGTCAGTTGTGCCACCAAGTTGGCTTTGATTTCTTCAGGAGAGGTGTGGGGCAAGGCGTCGACATTTTGATATACCGGGCATTTCGGTTGATGGAACTCTGTAGCTTGGATAGCGGCTTCAAGTTCGATTTTTGCCGGATTCATCAAAGGTGAGTGGAAGGCTCCGCCGACTTTTAACGGCAATGCACGTTTGGCACCGGCAGCTTTCATCAATTCGCAAGCTTTGTTGATGCCTTCAATAGAACCGGAAATGACGACTTGCCCCGGGCAATTATAGTTGGCAGCCACGACAACTTCGCCACTTTCCTTGCTCACTTGTGCACAGATTTCTTCTACTTTCTCGTCTGGCAAAGCGATGATGGCAGCCATTGTGGAAGGAGCGGCTTCGCATGCTTTCTGCATAGCCATGGCACGTGCATAAACCAGTTTTAGGCCATCTTCGAATGAAAGTGCGCCGGCAGCCACCAAGGCAGAAAATTCGCCCAGGGAGTGTCCGGCTGTCATGTCGGGTTTAAATTCGTCGCCCATGCAGAGTGCAGAAATGACAGAATGAAGGAATACAGCCGGTTGGGTGACTTTTGTTTGGCGTAAGTCTTCGTCGGTGCCTTCAAACATGATGTCGGTGATGCGATAACCGAGAATATCGTTGGCTTTTTCAAATAATTCTTTAGCTAATGGGTTGTTTTCATACAAATCTTTGCCCATTCCTACAAATTGTGCTCCCTGTCCGGGAAATACAAATGCTTTCATATTAATTAAGGTGTTTAAATGAATAGATTCTATGTTTTGCGACGCAAAGGTAGGCATTTTGCCTGTTCCTACAATGTTTATTCTCTTATTTTCATAGAAATAGGGTTAAAGAAGTGGTTTAGCGGACCGTGTCCGGCGCCGATTTCCACATCCTTTCCGAAGTGGATGCCTTGGCGTACATATTCTTTGGCTTTCCCGACAGCTTCCGGCATGGGGATGCCTTGGGCAAGCAATGTGGCAATGGCTGAAGACAAGGTGCATCCCGTGCCGTGCGTGTTTTTGCTTTCAATCTTGGGGCTTGTATAGATGTAGGGAGCAGGATGGCCGGCCATTAACAGAATGTCGACCATTTGTTCGCCTTCCAGATGTCCTCCTTTTAGCAACACGGCCCGGCTTCCTAGCTGGAGTATCCGTGTTGCGGCTTGTTTCATGTCATCAGTGGTGCGGATGTTGCCGTGGCAAAGCACTTCAGCTTCTTTCAAATTGGGAGTGATGAGGTCAGCGCGTGGCATCAGTTCGCTTGTGATGAGCCGGATGGCATCGTCTTCGATGAGCTTGTGCCCACTTGTGGAAACCATGACCGGGTCGAACACGACGCATTTCGGGTGGTAAATATCTATGGATTCCACAATGGCGCGGATGACGGCAGTGTCGTTTACCATGCCTATTTTGACGGCTTGAGGGCGAATGTCTTCCATGACGGCGGCGATTTGCCCTTTGACAATATCGGCCGGTATGGGATATATTTCCCGCACGCCACACGTGTTTTGCACGGTGATGGCCGTGATGGCTGTTGCTGCATAACCGCCCAACGCCGAGATGGTTTTCAAATCGGCTTGGATGCCTGCACCTCCGCTACAATCACTTCCGGCGATGCTGAGTATGGGGATGTAGTGTTTCATAATTTTAGTTCGTTGATGTATAATGATTAGAAAAAAGCATCCTTAGGTGCTATCTTTTATTGTTAGATATATACTTATTGGCCCTTCCTGTTTGGGTGTATGGAACAATAGTTGTCTTTATAATTCGATTATTGCAGTTAAATGGAATATAAGTCACCTTGCTGTCAACGCTTAACGTATCGCTAGGCTGCATTAAAGGAGAGCATTCATTTCGTAACAATACTTCTGCTTTTGAAAAGTCCACAGAACTGCATATCGGATAAAAACCGGAAAAACAAGCAGGCGTTATGTAAGCGATTTGACTTTCATAGTCAAAGAATAGGAAACGATTTCCATCTGCCACAGCATCATATACAGCAAAACAATCAAACTTTCTTACTTCATTGATTGTATAGCTTTGCACGAAGTCGATACTACTATCATCTACCGCTTTCAGCTCAAAAACCACATTCTGTTTGCCTTGCTGATTGAAACATAGCTTATATAGAATTTCAGATTCTGTTTTTTCTGTTTCTATATAGAGGGTATCTTGTTCAGTCAAAGAGCAATACTTTGCTGAATTTTGTTTCACACAGCCATTTTTCGCTATGGCATAGCTAAGTGGGAAAAATAATAAACAATATAGTGCAAATATTCTCATGTCTGTTATGTCTGATGGCTGGCAGGAGACGGCTCTTATCCGTTATCCTGCACGACTAGCGAAATTATTTCATCTGCTCACAGGAGCTAAGTCAGATACAACTTTCTTCTTCCAACTATTTTTCTTAGCCAGTGAGGCGTATATTCTTTGCTTCGTGGAAATTTGCTGTAAAAACTCAAAATCCAATCTGATTCTCGAAAATAGGCGGGAATTTCATCATAATTATCGTAATTGAAATCCAATGTGTAAGAACCATTTGGGGCAATAACCATTTTCAGCGAAAACCAAGCGCCTTCCTTTGGATATTGCATATACATTTCTTTTCGTTTCAGCCTAAAATCTTTGCATAGATTACTGGTTGCTGTCGTTCCAATTTTTATCTTCTCTCCAGTAGAAGAATGTATATTTAACATACTACTGGTGCATGAAACAAATGCAACTTCTATGAAGTCCCATTTTACCCCGATGGGTATCTGAAGTAAAATGGCATCTCTAATATCATCAAAAGATATTCCTTTGTTCGCCTTCACTAAATCTGGTTGATGGCGGGCAGGTATATCAATCAAAGGTTTGGCGACTTTGCATGCTGGCAATGATAGATATTCGGTATTAGGATTTTGAGTAACTTCCCATACCATTTTTACATACCACAGCCAATATTCCTTGCGTTTCTCCACATTCCCCGTTTCTACGAAAGGATTGCTGCCGGAACAGGCTATCGAGCATATAAAATCCGCATTCCAGCTTTCAAAGTCGAAAGCATCATCATCTTCCCCGTCATAATCCTCTATGGCCAATATGGATGCAGCATCATAACGGATGGCATATCCCAAAGCAATAATGGCCCAGTTTGCCATATCTTCGGGAGACTCAATAGATTGTTCCGCATAATTGCGCAACCCTTCTACCGAATGCGATATATTTTCGGCTGTACCTTTGTTTTTATACAGATAGCTATCTATTTCGGACAAGACACCGTATAACAGATTTTCCGCATCAAATGCTTTCGGAAAGCAGGAACAGGCTTTCTTGCAACACTCGCATAATATCTTTTGCACTATCCGTGTGTCGCCTGTTTGCTTCATCAAATCAACCCGATAGGGCAAAGGCAAATGCCCCATGCTGTTTTGATTGATTATTTCTTTCAGTTTTTCTACTTGTTGCATCATACCGGTTCTTGTTTCACTGATACCTTAATAAGAGCGTGCAGGCCAATGTAGTCGGACGCGCGTCGTCTTACGTTGGCCTGCACGGGTGTCATGCCGCAATTCGGCTTAGAATATTTCAAAATCGCCTTCGGCGTCCGATTCAACCTTCTTCACGGTCTTGCCGTTAATCTTCAAGTTGTCGAAATGGATGTCGTGGTACTTGCCCGTCAGTTTATTGCCTTTGGAAAGTACGTTGTTGAAATGGCAATTCTTGATGTTGATGTTGTAGATGTTGTCGTCTTCGTCAAGCCCGTTGATGAGGATGCCGAACTTGCTCTTTTCGCACGTAATGTTTTCCAGATTTACATTGCGGACGATGGGCGGGAAGCTGCGGTCGCATTTCTCCTTATATTCATACTGCAAGTTGATGCGCATCACGGCCTCGTTGCAGACGCCCACTTTGATGTTGCGCACGAAGATGTTTTCGATGACTCCTCCGCGGCAGTTGCTTGTTTTGATGCGCACCACACGGTCGAGCTGCGGGCTGTTCATCTCGCAGTTTTCCACGTAGAGGTTGCGGTATCCGCCTGAAATTTCGCTGCCGATGACCACGCCCCCGTGTCCGTTTTGCATCCGGCAGTTGCGCACGACGATGTTTTCGCTCGGCGTTGCCCAGCGGCGTCCGTCGGCGTTGCGGCCCGACTTGATGGCGATGCAGTCGTCTCCCGTATTGAACGAGCAATTTTCAATCAGCACATTCTTGCACGATTCGGGGTCGCAGCCGTCGTTGTTCGGGCCAAGGCCGTTGATGGTGACGCCGCGCACAATCAGGTTGTTGCAAAACAGCGGGTGAATCACCCAAAAGGGCGAGTTTTTCAGTGTGACTCCTTCTATCAAGACTGCGTTGCAACGATAGAAGTTGACCAACTGTGGGCGCAAGGCATCTTCCGGCGTCATGATGCGCTGGTCGATGGGAGCAAACGTTTCAGCCAAGCCGAACAGGCGGTCGCGTCCGCCCATTAGTTGCGTGCGCTTTCCTTCCTTGGCAAAACGTCCGCCTTTCATATACCACCATGCGTCGGGCGAGCCTTGTCCGTCGACAGTGCCTTTTCCCGTGAGGGCGATGTTTGTTTCTCCATAAGCATAAATCAGCGGATGGGCATTGTAGCAGTCGATGCCTTCCCAGCGGGTGATGACGGCAGGAAAGTAATAAGACTGGTCGGTGGTGAACTTCAGTGTAGCACCTTCTTCCAGATGCAGGTTGACGTTGCTTTTCAGCGTGATAGGCCCTGTGTAAAAGTCACCTGCCGGCACGATGACAGTGCCTCCTCCCGCCTGGTTGCATGCCAAGATGGCCAGGTTGATGGCCTCATGGTTCAATTTCTCCGGGTCGTTGGCCACGGCGCCGAAGTCGGTGATGCGGAACGTCCGGTCGGGGAATTGGGTCTTTTTGATGTTTTGTACGATTTGTTCTGCTTGCTTGAATGCTTCTTCCATTGTTTGGGCGAATGCGTTGCATGCTGCCAGAAGCACAGCCAGTAAGAAAAAGGTCTTTTTCATAGCGTTTATGTTACGAGTTTGCGCAAAGATAGAGTTTTCTGCCGATGTTGCAAAATGTCCTTTCCTTTAAAAAAGAGTTGGCTCAATGCTCTTGCAGATTCCGCTCGTGAGCGGCATAGAGGGTTGGCGTGAGCGGATTCCTATCCGTGCGTGGACGGATTCCTTTCCGTGGTCGGCTAGCTTTAAGGCTATTGTTGGGAACTCTTTTTTATAGGATTTGTCGGGTAAAAAGGTATGTTTTCATGGAGAGCGAATAAATGTAAGAAATATATATGTTATTATAAGAAAATGACAATAAGCCGAAATCGAATAATCTTTCACCTCCATCATCACGGATATGGAAGTTTAATATTCGCGATGATGGAAGTGTCATATCCGCGATAATGAGCATGTCATGATCGCTATTATGAGGTCGTCATGATAGCGATGGTGAAGATGTCACGATAGACCTGTCTTATTTGGCTGACAACGAATATGTTGCCATCTCGTTCTTGAATATGTCTTTGGCATTTCACGGGAATTATAAGAGATTGTCCGTTTTTCCAGTGCAGAATAAACAGGACATGAATTATACAATAACTCCGTTTTTCGGCGGGTGTAATGCTTGCAAGATGGTTTTGTTATTGCAGGTTGTAGAGTTTAAGTTTGTTGTAGAGGGTTTTCCTGTCGATGCCCAATAAGATGGCTGCTTTGCTTTTGTTGTTGTTTGTCTGGCGCAGGGCATCCAAGATTTGTTGTTTTTCCAGTTCTTCGTTGTGAAGGCTGAACGAATGGTTTGTTTGTGGGGTGTCGGATTCCGTGAGGTCGTTTTCTATTTCATGCAAGGTGATGTAGTCGCCTTGTGCCAGCAGGGTGGCACGCATGACAATGTTGCGCAATTGGCGCAGGTTGCCCGGCCATGAATAGCGCTGCAAAGCTGTCATGGCCTGCATGTCGAAGCCTATCAGGTGTCGGTCCAGTTCGCGGTTGGCTTGGTCAAGGAAGAAATTGGCAAAGAGGAGGATGTCTTCCTGCCGTTCTTTTAAGGATGGCATCCGCAGGGTGAACTCGTTGATGCGGTGATAGAGGTCTTCGCGAAATGTTCCTTTCTTGATGGCGGCTTCCAGGTTTTCGTTTGTGGCGCTCACGACGCGCACGTCGACTTTGATTTCCTTGGTCGAACCTACGGGGCGGATGCGTCGTTCTTGCAAGGCGCGGAGCAACTGGACTTGGACATCGTATCCCAAGTTGCCGATTTCATCCAGAAAAAGTGTGCCGCCGTTGGCCTCCACGAAAGCTCCCGTCTTGTCGGTGACAGCCCCGGTGAACGAGCCTTTGATGTGGCCGAAAAACTCGGACGCGGCAAGTTCTTTGGGGATGGAGCCACAGTCGATGGCGACAAACGGTTTGTCGGCCCGTTTGCTCAGTTGGTGGATGTGGTGGGCCACGTATTCTTTACCCGTGCCGCTGGCGCCGTTGATGAGGACAGACATTTGCGTTGGAGCGACCAGGCGTACGTAGTTGTAGAGTTGATGAGCTGCTTCGCTTTCGCCTTCCAAGAAGTTTTGTGGGTCTGTGTAGATGGATGGATTTTTTGTTTTGGCTGCATTTTCTTGGGTAGCAGGTTGCTGTGCTGCCTCATTCTTTTGTAAAGCTTCTTGTATCTTTTTCAGCAGTTCATCGGGTTGTACGGGCTTGGATATATAGTCATTGGCCCCGCATTTCATGGCTTGTACGGCCGATTGTATATCGGCATATCCGGTCATGATGATAAGGGGTGAGGTGAGATTGTGCTGGTGCATCCAGTTTAGTAAAGCAATGCCATCTTCATCCGGAAGCCTTAAATCGGACAGAATCACGTCGTAATGGTTTTCCGTCAGTTCGCGGCGGGCACGGGATATGTTACTTACAGTGTTCACCTGGAAGCCTTTCTTTCCCAACCACGTTTTCAACATTAATGAGAATGTTAAGTCGTCTTCTACAATTAGGATGGATGTTGGCATAGCTTCTTGTTTCTATGAATAAAGCAAAGTTATACTTTTTTCAGCATCTTTTCTTAGCTTCCGTTATAATTTTTTCCATTTGTTGCAATACGATGTTAATTTTCTGTGCTATGGATGCTGTGAGTTCATTGTATTCTTCCCGTTCCAACCAGACAATCAACGGCAAACATTCTTTCGCTTCCAACATGGTGAATAGGGGCAGCAGTTTGTGGGCAATGGCTTTGATTTGTTTGCTGTCGCCAGCTTTGAGCGCTTCTTCCATGCGGATTTTGTTTTGTTGTGTTTCTTTTGCGAACGAATTAAGAATTTCAGTTGATGCTTCCGCGTCTCCTTCGGAAAATGCCGTCAGTGCCGAGAAGTTGAATGCTTCTTCTTCCGGATGTAGCAATGCGTTTGCAGAAGGTGGAGTGGGGAGGGGAACGTCGGCCAATGTCCTTCCGGTGATTTTTTCAATGAGCCGGAATACTTCGCGTTGACTATATGGTTTGTGCAGGCATCCGGCAAATCCTTTGGCGATGAATTGCTGTTCGTCGATGTCGCTTCGGGCAGTCAAAGCCACGACGGGGATGTTGTGCGCTTGTTCGTAGGGAAGGCTTCGTAGCTTTTTGAGTAAGTCGAATCCGTTGAGCGCCGGCATCTGGATGTCTGTGAACAGCATGTCGTATGATTGGTCTTTGAGTTGTTGGAACAAAATGTCAGGACTATCGCAACAACTGACTTCTAATTGTGGATGGTGGAACATGGCTTTGGTCAGGTCTAGCTGGATGCGGTCGTCGTCGATGAAAAGCAAGTGCGTTTTTTGGCAGTTTTGCGACAACGGGTGCTGTTCGAGTTGTGATGTAGTCGGGACGGGGTTGTCTGTGCTTTCTGGTTCAGGCAATGCTTTGAGCAAATCTCCGGATGCCAAGTAGAGAGGCAGGCTCACTGTGAAAGTGCTACCTTTTCCTTGTTGGCTGTCTACTTGGATGGTGCCTTTCATTAAGATGACAAGCCGTTGGGTTATGGCCAGTCCCAGACCGAATCCTTCTTCGCCTTGTGCATTTTGCAGGCGGGTGAATTCTTCGAACATGTGTTTTTGTTCTTCGTCAGACATGCCGCTGCCTGTGTCTGTCACGGCAAACTGAAATTTTCCATCGTTGAGCTTGATGCTTAGCTTGATGCTTCCGCTGGGGGTGAACTTGAGTGCATTGGACAGCAAGTTGTCGGCGATTTGGCGGATGCGGAACGGGTCGCCCATGTAGAAACGGTTCAGCTTCTCGTCGCTTTGGAAGTGGAGTTGCAGGTTTTTCTTTTCGGCCAAAGGTTGGAAGCTCGTGTAGATGGTCTGAAACAGTTGATAGGGGTTGAACGGGACTTGGTTCACTTCCATTTTGTTGGATTCCAACTTATGGTAGTCTAGCAGCGAACTTACCAGGTCAAGTAAGTGGCGTGCTGAACTTTTCATGTTTTGCAGGTAAAAGCGTTGTCGTTCTTCTTGGAGCAATCGTGTCATGAGATCTATGTAGCCAAGTATGGAGCCAACAGGGGCTTTGATGTCGTGCGTGATGGTGAGCATGAGTTTTTCTCGTGCTGTCAGCAATCCCTCTGCGCGTCGTTTGGCTTTTTCCAATTCTTGTCGGTAGTGGTTGCTTCGCAATATGTCTCGTTCGATGAGGAACAAGAAAACCACCACCAGGAGAATGGCCATGATGGCAACAACGGCAATCGCGTGGGCTGAATTGGAGCGGACGTCTTGTTCCAACAGCAGGCGTTGGTCGATGAACTTTTGTTCTTCGTTGTCAAATGTTTGCAAAACTCGGTTCATTTGCGCGCTAAGTTCCCATCCGGTTCGCTTAAACCGGTTTATCTTTTGTTGTATATTGCCTTGGAGCTGAAGGATGCTGTCGTTTACTTGCATTTGTATGGTGCGCAAGATAGTGGCTACTGTGTCAGCGGGGTTGTAGGCATTGACCAGCGTGTCGGTCACTAGTTCGCGTTGGGTATTAGTCACCAAAGTGGAGTCTTCTTTGGGTGGAACAAACACCTGTGCCAGCCGTTTAAAGAATCCTGGCCGTTCCTTTTTCACCATGTACGACTCTTCTTGCACTACGATTTTTTTCTGTATCTTTTGTTCGTGTTTTACAATGGTCGTGTCTTGCTCCTGAATGACACGTTCAATTTTTTGTTGGTATATTTGCCCCGTGTTGGCTTCGCTCATAGCTTTGAGCATATTATACATGTTGCGCTCTTTTTGGCGCAATAGTCTGGCGACCGTGTCCAGACGGTTTATCTGTACTGTATCGCTCAAGATGGTTTGCAGTCCTTTGAGCGCTTTATGTGAATCTTGCAATGCTTTTTGGTAGCGATAAAATTCGTTTACCTGCCCTGCGCTGACAGATTGGCCGATGATTTCGGCCTGGTATAATTGGTTCAACACCTGATAGGCGTTTCGGCGCTGTTTGTTCAAGCTTTGTTCATAGTTTCCGCTTTCTGTCAAGACCGTCACTTTTTGGTAGATGTAATTGACAGAAAAGAAAAACAACAGGCTAAGCAAGACGTAGCCAATGATAACTTTTATTTGTGTAGACTTATAGTTTATAGGCATGTGCAGACTGAGTTTTCTGGCGAAAACGGAGATAGAATGCGACACCGGCGCTAGTTAGTCCTATCGGAAATCCCATCCATATTCCGATTGTCCCCCAATGGAGAACGAAGCCGAAGATGTAACTTGTGGGTAAAGATAGGACAATGTAAGCAACAAACGCAATATACATCATGGGTTTAACATCTGCCAACCCGCGCAAGGCATTGGCAAATGCAATCTGGAGACCGTCGCCAAACTGGTAGGCCAGCATTGGTATAACCAGCAGGGCTACCAACTGGCTGACTTCTTCGCTGTCGGTGTACCAGCTACCTAACTGATGACGAACGCAGAAAATGATGGTGCAGAGTATGGCTCCCCACAATAAAATAAGATGGAAACCAGCAAATGCCGACCGGCGCAGATTGGGCATGTCTTCTTGCCCACGGAAATAGCTTACACGTACAGCGATGGCTGCTCCCATGCCATAGTATATCATGAAACACAGTGTGGTGATGGTGTTCATGATTTGGTGTGCTGCCAGCGGTGTGCTTCCCAGCCATCCCAGCATTACGGCACACAAACTGAACGAAGCTGTTTCCATGCCCATTTGAAAAGCGATGGGCCATCCCAATTTATTCAGTTGTGTGAAGTCCGGACGGTTAACGACAGCTTTCTGGAAACCTTCTTTGAAAGGTTTGTATCTTTTGCTTTTAAAAAACAGGCAGACAAAAACAACGAGCATCATGAGGCGGGCAAACAATGTGGAAAGTCCACCTCCGACAAGGCCGAGTTCAGGAAAACCGAACGTACCATAAATGAGCAAATAATTGCCGGCAATGTTGAGTATGTTTCCTCCTAAGAGTATCCACATGGGAGTGCGGGTATCTGTAATGCCATCGGCAAACTGCTTGAAAGCGTTGAACAGCATGATGAGTGGCAGTGATGTCCACAAGATGAGGTAGTAAGGCTTGATGAATGGTAGTAGTTCTTCTGGTTGTCCTAGTTTATCAAGATTAAGATAAAGTATGCCCATGACAATGCATAGGAGTATGGCGATGAGCAAGTTGGCTATGAGGCTGTTTTTGAGTTTCCCTCCGGCTTTTTGTTCTTCACCGCGTCCGTAGAGTGCTCCAATGACGGGAGTCAGTCCATATGAAAATCCTAATCCGAAGATGATGGCCAGATTGAATATCGTGTTTACAAACCCTGCGGCGGAGAGTTCTGCTGCGCTGTGATGCCCTATCATCATCGTATCGGCAAATCCCAAAATAATGGTACCCAACTGGCCAACCATAATAGGGACACCCAAGAAGATAAGTTCTTTGTAATGTCTTTTATAGCTGATAAGTTGATTCATCTGTTCTGTGCTTTATAGTAGAGCGTGCAACTGTTTTCGGGCACAAAAGCTTCTTGTGCTACACGTTGTAGTTGGTTGGCCGTCACATTGCGATATTTGCCGACTTCTTTGTTGATGTCTTCCGCACGGCTTAACATTTCAAAGTAGGCCAGGTTGGTTGCAACATTGAGATAGTTGATGTTTCCGAATATTTGTTCTGACTCGTAGCGGTTTTTCACTTTCTCCAATTCATGTTCGTTTATAGCTGTCTGTTTGATTTCTTCCAGTTCTTTCCATACTGCTTCTTCCACGTCTGAAAGTGTATAGCCAGGGGCTGGCTTTCCGATGATGTGGAAAAGCCCTGCATCGAGACTGCCCGATATGTATGCATCAATGCTGGAGCAGATGCGTTTCTCGATGACAAGACGACGGATGAGACGGCTTGACTTGCCGTTTGATAAGATGTCAGACAGCATATCGAAAGCATAGTAGTCTGGATGCAGGCGGTCGCACATGTGGAAACATAGATACAACGCATCAAGCGGCACGGCGCGTGTCACTTCCATACGGCGTGCTTCTGTTTGCCGGGGTTCTTGTGGCAGATGTCTGGGAGGAATATTGCGTGTCGGGATTGGACCGAACCACTTTTCTGCCAGACGTATTGTTTCTTCGAATGATACGTTGCCTGTGACGGCCAGAATGGCATTGTTGGGTGCATAATAATGGAAGAAAAAATCCTTCACATCTTCCAGCGTTGCGTTGGCTATATGGCTGATGTCTTTGCCGATGGTCGGCCATTGGTAAGGGTGTATTTTGTAGGCCAGTTGACGCACTAAATGGGAAGCATCACCATAAGGTTGGTTCAAGTTGCGTTGCTTGAATTCTTCGATGACAACTTGGCGTTGCACATCCAGGCTTTTAGGGTTGAAGTCCAGACTGAGCATACGGTCAGACTCCAGCCAGAAAGCCAGTTCCACATTGGGTGCCGGGAGGGTAAGATAATAGTTTGTGATGTCGTTGTTTGTCCACGCATTGTTTTCTCCTCCTGCGTTTTGCAGGGGCGTATCATAGTCGGGGATGTTTATTGAACCTCCGAACATAAGGTGCTCAAACAAATGTGCAAATCCTGTATGGTCCGGATGCTCGTCGCGTGCTCCCACCTTATATAGTAAGTTGAGTGCCGCCATGCGTGTACTCTTATCCTCGCTGTGTACGATGGTCAGCCCGTTGGGCAGAATCTGTTTATGAATAGTTATCACGGTTATTCTTCTACGGTTACTTTTTTGATGACCACGTTTTCTACCGGACGGTCGGCACGTCCTGTTTTGACGTTCTGGATGGCATCTACCACTTCCATGCCTTCGACAACTTCGCCAAATACGGTATATTGTCCGTCCAGATGCGGAGCACCGCCAACTGTGGTATAAGCTTTGCGTTGCTCATCGTTGAAGCGGAACATGTGGGTTAATACTTCTTGTTTGGCTTGTTCGAAAAGTTCGTCTTCCAGTTTCTTTAAGCCCTGCGTGTCGTTGGCCTTACGCATTTTGAATATGTCTTTCATGTGTTGGCGGGCCATTCGGTTGAAAGATGCTTGTAATTGTTGCTGGTTGAGCTGTGTCTCTAATGCGTCAAGTTCCTCTTCTGTAAATTTCTTGCCGGTAACGATGTAAAATTGACAACCGGAGGATTCTTGCTTGGGATTTACATCGTCTCCCATACGTGCAGCAGCTAAAACTCCGCGGCGGTGAAAATATTTCGGATAAACAAATTCGGCCGGAATAGTATAGCCCGTGTCGCCAGAACCGAGTGTGGCCGTGTCGGAGGCATTTTTTGACTTCGGGTCTCCGGCTTGAATCATGAAGTCCTTGATGACGCGGTGGAACAATGTGCCGTCATAAAAGCCTTCCTTAGACAGTTTCACAATATTGTCCCGATGTTTGGGTGTGTCGTCATAGAGGCGGACACGTATGTCGCCCATGCTGGTTTCCAGCAGTAATACAGTTCCTTCCATAGATTTTTTATGTTTATTTCCGCAAGCGACGAGCCCGCAGAGAGTTAAGATGCAAAATATACTTAGGATAGTTTTTTTCATAATGTGTTTCATTTTGGCAGGCAAAGATACATGATTATTCTTGTATTTGGAGAAGTTATTCCTCTCCTTTTGTTCGTTTTAAGAAGTCGGTTGGGTTTTCGCCAAAGTAGTCTTTATAGCAGCGTGTGAAATACGATGGTGAAGAGAATCCCACTTTATAGGTTATTTCAGCAATAGTCATGTCTGTTGATGCCAGTAAGGATGCGGCCTTCTTCAATCTGGACAGGCGCAGTAGTTCATTGGGCGAATGACCGGTGAGTGCTTTTGTCTTGCGGTAGAGTTGTACGCGGCTCAGACCTATCTGTTCGCCGAGGTCTTCCACACTCAGTCCGGCATTGCTCATGTTTGTTTCAATCAGAGAGTTAAGTTTCTCCATGAAACTCTTATCAAGTTCGCTGACTGGGGCTTTTTGTGCTGGAGTGGATGATGAGTCGCAGAAAAATGATTGCAAACGTTTGTGGTTGTCGAGCAAATTACGCAAACGGGCCATGAGTAGTTTGGCGCTGAATGGTTTGGTGAGATAGGAATCGGCACCACATTCGTAGCCTTTGATTTTTTCTTCGTCTACGGCGTATGCTGTCAGCATCAGTACTGGAATGTGAGATGTTTGTATCTCATTTTTCAAACGACGGCAACACTCCATACCGTCCATGACGGGCATCATCACGTCGCAAATGATGGCATCGGGGACATATTTCAGGGCTTGGAGCAGACCGTCTTGTCCGTTGACAGCTTCAATGACAGTATATTGGTTTTCAAGCAACATTCTTACGTAGTCGCGCACGGCTTGATTGTCGTCAATGACAAGCACTGTCTCTTTGTCGCTTTGTTCCACTGTGTCTTCTTTCCGGCTGAGACTTTCAAGGTCGGCATCCAGCACGGCCCCTTCTTTCAAGTTGGCCAGGAGGGCATTGTTGGTTGGAGCGTTGTCCGGTGTGCCGGTTTGTTGCATGGGAATTTCAATGGTAAACACCGTGCCTTGCTGCGGCTGGCTTTTTACATCAATGTGTCCGTTGTGCATGTCTACAAAAGCCTTGACCAAGGCTAGTCCAATGCCAGAGCCTCCGTGATGTACGTCAACTTGGTAGAAGCGTTCAAAAATATGCTGCACATGTTCGGCAGACATTCCAATCCCTGTGTCTGACACATTTAGCCGTAGCCATGGTTGTTCGTTCTTTTTAAAGCCAGACAGTTGCACACTGATGCGTCCGCCTTCCGGAGTAAACTTGAACGCATTGGAAAGCAGGTTGTAGGTAAGTCGTTCCATTTTCTCGACATCGGCTGTCATTTCATATCCTTTTATGGATTCGGCAGCAGAAATCTCAAAGCGGATGTGTTTGCGGTAGGCCAGTGTGCGGAAAGCGCTTGTCCACTCTTTCATCTTTGCAAGGATGTCGAATTGGGAAAGATGAAGAGTCAGTTTGCCGTTTTCATATTTACGGAAGTCTAATATCTGGTTGACTAGCCTTAGCAGGACGGTTATGTTTTTATGGGCAATGTCGACAAGGGCATGTTCGCGTTCGTCAAGGTGTTTGCTTGAACGGAGTTGGTCGACGGGGTCGGCTATGAGAGTAAGCGGTGTGCGGAAATCGTGAGACACGTTAGTGAAAAAGGCTAGCTTTGCGTGGGTTGCTTCTTCCAGTTTATGAGAAAGGTCGATGAGTTGGTCTCGTTGTTTTTCCAGTTGCGATTTCTGGTGAGAGAGTTTAGCGTTCATACGGGTTTTGGTCCAGAATGCGCGCACGGTGAACACCAATAGGGCTGCGACAAGTATGAGGATAATGATGCATGCCCACAAGAACATGCGCTGCGAGGAGTAGCGTAGCAGATAGGTGTCCAGTTGCTGGTCGAGCAGTTCGATTTTTTTGTCGAGTGTGAGTATATGTTCCGTCTCCATTTGCATGATGCGTGCATTCGACCTGTCGACAAGGGCTGAGGACAACAGTGTTTCGCGTTCGTAAGGTTTTCCTTGAAGGATATTCATGGCCACCTGCATCACCCGGTCGCCCCCGGTGGGGTAGATGAACGTGGCATCCAACACGCCGGCTGCCAGTTGGTCTATGCCGAACCCTTTTTCTGAAACGGCATCAATGCCAACAAAATTAATCTCTTTTGCGCGTCCTTGCTGTTTTGCGGAGCGGTATGCTCCGATGGCCATGCGGTCGTTTTGAGAGAAGATGAGGTCGATGTCCCCATAACGGGGCAGAAGAGTGTCAATGGCTTGCTCGGCCCGGTCTTCGAACCATCCGGCGTCTACCGATGTCAGCAGTTCGATGTTCGGCCCGGTTTCAGAAAGTGCGTCCAGCAATCCGCGGTGGCGTTCCGCGGCCGGTGTGGAGCCTTTCAGGCCCGTAAGTTCGATGATGCGCCCTTTCCCATGGAGCAGGCTGGCAATGTAGACACCGGCTTGACGCCCTATGGCATAATTGTCGGCGCCGACATAAGCTGTGTATTTTTCTGAGTGGATTTTTCTGTCAACGAGCACGACGGGGATGCCGGCGTCAAAGGCGCGTTCGATGGCGGGCCGGATGCTGTCGGCTTCGTTGGGCGCCACGATAAGCAAATCTACGCCTTCGTGGATAAAAGTGTCTATGTCTTTGGCTTGCTGGCGGCTGTTGTCTTTTACCGAGCGGATTTTTACTTGTACGTTGGGATAAAATAGTGCTTCACGGTTTATTTCCTTATTCATCTGCGTACGCCATTCATCTTCGCTGCATTGCGACACTCCGATGAGATATTGTTCTCTCTTTTCTTGGCAAGAAGAGAGGGCTGCGAGGCATAGAAGAAAGGATAGGACTAGATGTTTCATGTGGTTGGTTTTGTATGCAAAGGTATATGATTTGGCGAAATGGGAAAACATCCTTTGTGGTTTTGTGTTCAGTTTGAGTGTCTTGTCCGGCATTAGGCCCAATGTATGTTTGCCTTCCTTTCGGCTCCCGCCTGCCTTCCTTTCCGGACACAACGA
>ERZ779889.1469-NODE-1469-length-23394-cov-3.207507_pt1 | contig 23394 bp, 16 predicted proteins | sample MGYA00511030_ERZ779889 | MGnify/ENA primary metagenome ERZ779889 (study PRJEB29588, sample SAMEA2160616) | human gut metagenome | biome: human gut; feature: human-associated habitat; material: faeces | place: Denmark | collected 2008/2010 ...
CTACTTTAATCATTTTGTTTAAACTTTTAAGGGTTCTATAATGTTTAGAAATAAACTCTCGTTTAATCCACGCTCAGGGCTTTTCCCAAGCGCGATGCAAAAGTAAGAAAATGTTTTTTATAATCATATTTAAATGCACGATTAAATATGCTTAATGGTAAGAAAAATGGCAGGAAAAAGTCATCAGGACAACCAATAACGAACTAATTGGTTAGTCCGGATTACAAATTACACATCTGAAAACTCAAAGACCCGAAAAGACGCATGGCGTAACGTCTTCCGGGTCTTCTCGCGATTCATATAATCATTTCAGGCGTATTTCTTATTCCCACTCGATTGTGCTGGGTGGCTTGGAGGAGATGTCGTAGGTGACGCGATTGACGCCTTTCACCTTATTTATAATGTCATTTGACACTTTGGCCAAAAAGTCATACGGCAATCGTGCCCAATCGGCAGTCATGGCGTCCGTACTCGTCACGGCACGCAAAGCCACTGCACGCTCGTAAGTGCGCTCGTCACCCATCACGCCAACGCTCTGCACCGGCAACAGGATGACACCGGCCTGCCACACTTGGTCGTACAATTTCCAGTCGCGCAAACCTTGGATGAAGATGTCATCGGCATCTTGCAGGATACGGACTTTCTCAGGGGTGATGTCGCCCAAGATGCGGACAGCCAATCCCGGACCGGGGAAAGGATGGCGCGTGATGAGATGTTCGGGCATCCCCAACTCGCGTCCCACACGGCGGACTTCGTCCTTAAACAACAGGCGCAGCGGCTCGCAGAGCTTGAGATTCATCTTCTCAGGCAGACCACCCACATTGTGATGACTCTTGATGACTGTGCCTGTGATGGATAGCGACTCGATGCAATCGGGGTAAATCGTTCCTTGGGCAAGCCATTTCACGTCTTTGATCTTGTGGGCCTCTTCATCAAACACGTCGATAAAGCCCTTGCCGATGATTTTGCGTTTCCGCTCCGGTTCCGTCACACCGGCCAATTCGCTGAAAAACTTCTGGCTGGCATCTACACCGATGACATTCAGCCCCAAACACTCATAATCGTGAAGCACGTTTTGGAATTCATTCTTACGAAGCATTCCGTGGTCGACGAATATACACGTCAGATTCTTTCCGATGGCCTTGTTAAGCAACACGGCGGCAACTGAAGAGTCCACGCCCCCGCTCAGTCCCAACACCACCTTGTCGTCGCCCAACTGTTCCTTCAGGTGGGCCACTGTGCTTTCCACAAACGAAGCAGCGCTCCAATCTTGCTTGCTGCCGCAAATGTCGACCACAAAGTTTTTCAAAATCTGCGTTCCGTCTTCGCTGTGATACACTTCCGGATGGAACTGCACGCCCCACAGCTTTTCGCCGTCTGCCTGATAAGCCGCGATGGCCACTTTGTCAGTCGAAGCAATGCTCCGGAAATTGGCGGGAATGGCCGTGATGGTGTCGCCGTGGCTCATCCACACCTGAGAATTGTCGCGTACATCTTTGAAAAGCGGATTACCTTTCTCAAAATGTGCCAAGTGTGCACGTCCATATTCGCGAGTACCTGCCGGCTCCACTTTGCCTCCGTTGGTATAAGCCATGTATTGCGCCCCGTAGCAAATGCCGAGAATGGGATATTTGCCGCGGATACCAGTCAAATCGACCTTGAACGCATGTTCATCATACACCGAAAACGGGCTTCCCGAAAGGATAACACCGATGACGGAAGGGTCGTCATGAGGGAATTTGTTGTAGGGCAGAATCTCACAATACGTGTTCATTTCGCGCACTCGGCGTCCGATGAGCTGGGTGGTTTGTGAACCAAAATCAAGGATAATAATCTTTTCCTGCATATTGTCTTTATCTGGATATTATTAAATATGTATGCAAAAGTAGTAAAAAGCAAAGATATAAAAGGACATTTCCGAGGAAAATCACTATATTTGACACAATCACTTCTAAAAGTCCGTTTATGGAATACTATGAATTCAATACATTCAAATTCTTCCGGCATTATTTCAACTTGCCGAAAAACATGAAACTGCAATGGTGCGTGGTGGAAGAAATGCCTGACAGGCAACTGAAAGAACTGCGGCTGGGCATCCTGTTACCCGAATCTACAGGAGGAAAATACATCGACGTGGCACAACGGCGCATGTTCAGCCAAATAAGCTGCGGCCTCATCTACCGCAAGGCATGGCCAGCCCGACGGACGGCCCAAGGCGACAGCTACTGCTACCAGACAGAAATCTACGCTATGAAAATCGTACGCCCGAAACATTTCATCGCCGACATTTACCGCAGCTCGTGGTACACAAACGACACGCCCACAATGAGTCTGCTATGAGCCTCTTACATACGTCCGAAATCACGGTTCACGGTTGTGTCACGAGAAAAGGCAGTTGTGTTGCCACGGAAAAAAACGGCTGTGTCCACAACTGTCTTTTTTTCACTCCTCCGTTTTATCTGTTTCCGGACGGCGATAGAAGTGCGCCACAGGGCCGAACCCTGTGCCGAAACGATAAGTAGCCCCCACACGGATGGCGCCATCAATGTAGGCTTCGGCCAAACGCACAGCTTCGGCCAGCGGATGGCCTTGCGAAAGATAAGCTGCGATGGAAGAAGAAAATGTGCATCCCGTTCCGTTCACATTGCGCGTATCGACTTTAGCCTTCACATAAGCCTTCATGCCGGTAGCCTCCGAATAAAACACATCCACCAGCCCCTCCGGATGGGGAACCGACTTCACAATGGCCGCGTTACCCCATTGGCACAGCTCCCGGATGTCGGCATCCGAATCGCCAGAGAAGGTGCGGTGCAACAGCAGGTTGGCTTCCCGGTAGTTGGGTGTAATGAGGGTCGCCAACGGGAAGAGATGTTCTTTGTAGGCTTCAATGGCTTCCGGACGGATGAGAGGCGTCCCGGCAGAATCGACCATCACAGGGTCGACCACCAAAGGAATGCCTGCATACGACTCCAACACTTGCCCCAACGCACACACGAGCTCTTCAGTAAACAGCATGCCGGTCTTAATGGCCGACGCGTGCACGTCGTCGAGAAATGAACGGACTTGCCCCACGACCAAATCGAGCGGAAGGGGAAACACCTCCTTCACACGTGTCGTGTGTTCATTGACGATGCAAGTGACAGCCCCTGCGGCATAACTTCCGCAAGCCGAGATAGACTTAATGTCGGCCTGCACACCGGCGCTGCCCAAGGGTTCGCTTCCGGCTATGGCCAGCACTTTCGGATATTCTTTCATTTGTGTATATACCTTAATTATATAATACGTGTTATGACAATTCGTTTTTATGGTTCAAAAACAAAGCCGCCAAGACACAGAGACTTCACACAGAAACAATCGTGTGTTTTTTCCTTTGTGTCTTAGCGCCCTTGTGCTTAAACCATTATCAATATGGACAATGCAACTTCAAACCTTACAAGGTCTGCTCCGGATAGAGCGTATTCCACCATGTCGGGTCACCTTGCAGATATTTAGCAAACCAGGCAAAGATGGTGTTTTGCCAAAGGATTCGCTTGTGATAATCGGTGATGTGATGATTTTCCCCGTCGATGGTGACAAAAGCAGTCTCACGCCCCAACAACTTCAAGGCAGTAAACATCTGGATGCTCTCGCCAATGGGCACGTTCGTGTCCACCGACCCGTGCAAGAACAAAATCGGCGTATGTATCTTGTCTGCATTAAACAACGGGCTGTTCTCCGTGTACATCTTCGGATTATTCCAAGGATAACTGTCGGCCGAAGCAGCTTCACTATACGAATACCCCCAATAACCTTCACCCCAGTAGCTGGCGATGCTGCTGATGCCGGCATGCGAAATGGCAGCAGCAAAAATATCGGTCTTCGTTTGCAGATATTGCGTCATGAAACCTCCGTAAGACGCACCGATACAGCCCACCTTCCCAGCGTCGACAAACGAGTGTTCGGTGCAGAAACGTTTCGTACCCTCGATGATGTCATCGGCCGTATAGTCGCCCCAGGCATTGACATGGCGCGCCGAAAACTCCTGGCCGAAACCGATGGCGCCGCTCGGCTCCACCACATAGACCACATAACCCAAAGCCGCATAAGCATGGAGCGGATAGCGGCTCTCAAACGAACGCTCTATCGGCGTACAGCCGCCATAATAGTTCACAATCATCGGATACTTCTTCGACGGGTCGAAATGAGGGGGAAGGTAGTAACGCCCGCAAATGGTGTCGCCACGCGAATTGCAGAAATTCCAGGCATGGCATTCGCCCAACTCCACATCTTTCAGGATTTCCAGGCTGAGGTCTTCACGCAAGGAACACTTGTCATTCTTCAAATTGAGCGTATAAAGCCGGCTGGCATTCGACGCACTCTCTCCATAACAGGCCATCAGCGGCGAAGCTGCCGACAGGCAAAAATCCTTCACCACATCTTCGGGGACGGGCAACTGCTCTATGTTGCCCGAAGGCATCTGCATACGATAGAGGCTTATGCAATCGCGGTTATTGGCCGAGAAATAAACATTGCCATCCACACTGCTCCAGACGACAGAAGAAATACTCGGGTCGAAGTCTTTCGTCAACGCCGTGGCCCGCTTGGCGGCCAGGTCAAAAAGGAAAAGCTGGTTGTCATAGTAGCTCGATTTCTGTCCCTCCTTAATTTTCAGCCCGATGCGGTCAAAAGCATCACCCGAACCGACGACCAGCAACTGCTTGCCGTCCGGCGAGAACAAGCAGCGCGAGATGAACCCCTCATCGGCCAGCAGCGTGTCGACCGCCAACGTCTCCATGTCCATCCGGTAGACCGAGGTCAGATTGAACGGACGCTTCGTGATGTCCTGCTTGCTGACGGAGAACATCAACTCCCGCCCATCGGCAGAGATGTCGTGCACACGCACGTTCCGGTAGCCATAGGTCAGACGCTGTAACAGGCCGGTCGCGAGGTCATACTTTGCCAGGTAGCTGCGGTTTCTCCATCCGGGCTGGCGGTCGTCCGGCTCCAAGGTGCGGTAGATGTCTTCCCGTTCCTTCGGCCCCTCCTCCGTCTGGTTATACAGCAGATAAGACTCTCCCGGAGCTACTTGGAAAAAACCCTCCGGGAGGTTGCGGGCCAGTACCGTCTCCTGCATAGTCGCCGGGTCGACAGTCACCAAGTCTCTGCCCTCCACGCCCTTGCGGGTGTAGTAGTAGCGGTTGCTCGTGGGCATCCAGCGGATGGGACGGGATGTTTCCGTCACCACCTTCCCCGTCGACACCTCGGTCACACGGGAACAGGTTTCCTTCTGCCCGTCGGCACACGTCGTCACATAGGAAGTTATCAGGTAACGGCCGTCGGCAGAAAGACCGATGTCGCTAAACCGGCGCCCGTTGAGAGCGTCGCCCAACACGTAGAGGCGCTTGCCCCCTTCGTTGACTGCAAACCCCCCATCCTGCTCGCTCTCCAGGCTTACCGACAGCGTGTCGGTTGCATTGGGGGCGGTCAGGCACTTTATGACAAACTGGTGGGTCGCCGGCTCCAAAGCCACTTCCCCACCTTTGTGTTCCTTGCCGTCGATGTAGACCACGTAGTTTTCCACTCCCTTCACCGTCAGCTGGCCTTTGGCATAACGCGTGTTGTCCACCGTAAACCCGGCCAGGTGGAGGGCATAGCCGGAGGTCGAAGGCAAGACGCCCCCCTCCAGCGCACGGGCCTGCTGCATGGCTTCCAGCGACAGGGAGCTCCGCAACAGGTCTTCTGCCTGAAACGCTTTTCCATTGACATCGGTCTGTTCCAACACAAACGGCTTCTGGACGGTATATGGCCCGGCATACCGGAAATGCTTGATGTCGACATCTTCTGCATTCGAAGAGAGCGCTCCCAGACAGAAGGCGCATCCCACAATAATTCCTTTGTTCATTTCATTAGACATATATAATTATTAAACTTATGAGTTCCGGCCAACGCATCCGGGGACTACAGCCGCGGCTTTCCCTCCTGCCCTGCCGGCCGGGCCGCCTCCATGCTTGTTGCCGATGATGCAAAGCTATAAAATAAATGAATACGAAGGCACGCAAACGGGCATCCAAGAAAAAAAGTCGGCGGGAAGGCGTCCCTTCCGGGAGGGCATCCGCGGGGTGCGGCAAGGCGATGTGGCCGACTGCAAGGCTCCTGCCGAACGGGGATAGGAGGAGCTGTATAGAATCATCCCCCATGATTCCTATAATCATCCTACATGATTCCTATAATCATGGGGGATGATTTCCCGAATGAAGCCACATGTTTCTATACCCTTCCTCCTACGAGAGGCACACCGGCCTGCGGGAAGGCGTGCGGGCGACGTGCTTAAGGGGGATTTGCCGCATGCCGTGGCCGCGCGAGAAGAAGGGACGGAGGGAAAAAGCACCCGGTTGTTGCCATTTTTTCGCCTTTCCCCATCCGAGTGTGCTTGAATCTGTGTATCTTTGCGCGCTCAAAAAACTACAAACGACAAAAAAAGACTATGCTTCCCGCTAAAACGAAAGGTTTTGTTTGCGGCATGGTGGCTGCAATGACGTATGGCATGAACCCCTTGTTTACCCTGCCTTTGTATGAGGAGGGCCTGAATGCCGACTCCGTGCTTTTCTACCGATATGGCCTGGCCATCGTGTTTCTCGGCCTGCTGATGAAATGGAAAGGCGAATCGTTTAAGCTCAAAAAGAAGGAAATCCTGCCGCTGGTCCTGGCGGGGCTGATATTTTCCAGTTCCTCTCTCCTGCTCTTCCTGAGCTACAACTACATGGATGCGGGCATCGCCTCGACCATCTTGTTTGTCTACCCGGTGCTGGTGGCCCTCATCATGATGATGTGTTTCCACGAACGGGTGTCTCCGGTCGTGTGGGGAGGCATCGCACTGGCCTTGTGCGGCATCGGCTGCCTGACGAAAGGCACCGACGGGGCAATGCTCAGTCTCGTGGGGTTGCTGTTCGTCCTGCTCTCGTCGCTGTCTTACGCCGTCTACATCGTGGGCGTAAACCAGTCGGTCCTGAAGACGCTCCCCAACATGCGTCTCACGTTTTATGCCCTCCTGTTCGGTTTCTCCATCTACTTGGTGCGGCTCGATTTCGGCACGTCGCTCATCCCGGTGCACACCGCCGCTGGCTGGGGCAACGTCGTGGCCCTGGCGCTGCTGCCCACGGTGGTCTCGTTGATATGCACGACCATTGCCATCCACAACATCGGTTCCACGCCGACAGCCATCCTGGGCGCACTGGAACCGGTGACGGCTTTGTTTTTCGGCGTCATGCTGTTTAACGAGCAACTGACTCCCCGCATCTTGCTGGGCATCCTGCTGGTGCTGACAGCCGTCACGCTGATTGTCGTGGAAAAGCCGGTGACCGAACGCCTGCGGCACATCTTGCGCCATTCGTAAGGCGGCGGGCGTGGCTTTTCCGGGCACGGAAACATATAATTACTTATACACTTTTCACCCCCAGACCATGAATTCTATCAGAGGATTGTTGTATGCCGTCGTTTCTTCGGCTACATTCGGCCTTGTGCCTTTCTTTGCCCTTCCGGCCATCCACGCCGGAGTGGCAGTCAACACGGTTGTGTTCTATCGTTTCTTCCTGTCGTTCATCGCAATGGGCATCGTGCTCCTGCTGAAGAAGGAATCGTTTAAAATCAGCAAAGACGACTACAAGATGTTGTGCCTGCTGAGCATCTTCTATGCGGCCACCTCCCTCTTGCTTACTCTTTCCTATCTATATATTCCCAGCGGGATGGCCACGACCATCCACTTCCTCTATCCGGTGCTGGTCACGCTGATAATGATTCTGCTTTTCAAGGAAAGGGGCAACTGGATAATCTATCTGGCCACGGGCCTGGCCGTCGTCGGTGTCGGCTTCTTGGGCAATTCGGAAGGAGGGCAACATTTCAGCACCATCGGCCTGACGCTTGCCTTGATAACAGTCTGCACGTATGCCACCTACATTGTCGGCATACAGAAATTCCGCATCCGCAGTATGGACGGGTTGAAGATGACTTTCTACGTATTGCTCAACTGCGCCATCATCTTTTTCATCAACGCGCTGGTGCAAGACGGCGGCTTTGCCCCCATCCCCGACATATCAACAGCCGTGCACCTGGTGTTGCTGGCACTCGTACCGACACTCATCTCCGACCTGACGCTAATTCTCGCCGTCAAGAGGGTGGTCCCCACGACGACGGCCATCCTGGGCGCGCTGGAACCGCTGACGGCTGTGTTCATGGGCATCATGTTTTTAAACGAAAATTGCAGCCCGACACAGGTTGCCGGCATCCTTGTCGTCTTGTTTGCCGTCACACTAGCCATCGTAGGAACACAGAAAATGCGGAAATCAGTCAAAGAAGACTGACAAATCGACAGTAAAAAAGGCTTTTTCACGCTCAATAGCCACGAGCTTCGTAGCATATTTATGGCAAGTTGATAATGGCTTTATTTTAAGTGTTATAATTACTTCAATTCTTCATTTTTTCTACTTAAGATTTTATATCTTTGCGAAAAATTTCGAATATATGGAAACACAGTATTTAACCCCCGGTTACATATTTGAATCCAGTTGGGAAGTATGTAACAAAGTAGGAGGAATTTATACCGTTCTTTCTACGCGGGCAAAAACCTTACAAGAAACCTTTAAAGACCACCTGTTTTTTATCGGTCCCGACGTTTGGAAAGAAAAACACAACCCACTATTCTCAGAAGACACCTCTTTATATAAGGAATGGATAGCTCACGCTAAATCACAAGAAAACCTAAACATCCGTGCCGGACGTTGGAACATCCCCGGCAACCCGATAGTCTTCCTGGTCGATTTCAATAGCTTCTACGCTCAAAAAAACGACATCTACACCCAGGCGTGGCTGGATTTCCAAGTCGACTCCCTACATGCCTACGGCGACTACGACGAAGCCTCGATGTTCTCCTACGCAGCAGGCAGACTTGTGGAAAGCTATTTCCGCTATCATCAACTCACCACCGACGACAAAGTCGTTTACCAAGCCCATGAATGGATGACAGGCCTAGGCGCACTTTACATCCGCAAGAATGTTCCGGAAATCGCAACCATCTTCACCACTCACGCCACCTCGATAGGGCGTTCCATCGCAGGCAACAACAAGCCTCTCTACGATTACTTGTTTGCATACAACGGCGATCAAATGGCCTGCGAACTCAACATGCAATCCAAACACTCTATTGAAAAGCAGACGGCACACCATGTGGACTGTTTCACGACCGTAAGTGAAATCACAGCCAACGAATGTCGCGAGTTGCTCGACAAACCGGCCGACGTGGTGCTGATGAACGGATTTGAAAACGATTTCGTCCCTAAAGGCAACAACTATGCGGCAAAACGTAAAAAAGCACGTGCCGCATTGCTCAATCTGGCAAATAAACTATTGGGCACCCATCTCGACGACAACACAATCTTGGTGAGCACAAGTGGCCGCTATGAGTTTAAAAACAAAGGACAAGACGTCTACCTGGAGGCCATGAACCGCTTGAACCGCGACAAGGATTTACAAAAAAACGTTGTAGCCTTCGTAACCGTCCCCGGCTGGGTGGGCGAACCACGCGAAGACTTAAAAGAGCGCCTGAACAGCAAAGAAACGTTTGACACTCCCCTCTATTGCCCGTTTGTCACCCACTGGCTGCACAACATGAGCAACGACAAGGTGCTCGACATGTTGAAATACCTGGGCATGTCCAACACCGCAACCGATAAAGTAAAAATCATTTTCCTGCCATGCTATCTGGATGGAAACGACGGCATCCTGAACTTCTCCTACTACGATATCATATTGGGCAATGACCTCACAGTCTATCCGTCTTATTATGAACCGTGGGGGTATACACCTTTAGAAAGCATCGCCTTCCACGTGCCGACAGTGACGACCGACCTGGCAGGATTCGGTTTATGGGTCAACTCTCTGAAACACGGTTACAGCAACCTGGAAGACGGCGTAAAAGTTATCCACCGTTCGGACTACAATTATTCGGAAGTGGCTGACGCCATAAAAGATACGGTCGCCGAATTCTCGACACTGCCGGACAAAACGATAAAAGACATTCGCAAACGTGCGGCCACCATTTCGGAAAAAGCACTTTGGAAACATTTTATAACTTACTATTATGAGGCTTATGATGTGGCTCTGAAGAAAGCCCAAGCCCGGTTAAAATAAAATACAAAAAACTAAATAAAAATTCTCTAGTATGAAAGTTAAGATTAGTAATTCTAACATTCCTAGTTGGAAAGAGATTACTGTAAAGTCAAGGATTCCTGACGAGTTGAAGAAACTGGCCGAGCTGTCACGCAATGTGTGGTGGGCTTGGAATCACGAAGCAACCGATTTGTTTAAATCACTGAGTCCGGACCTTTGGAAGGAAGTGGGACAAAATCCGGTTTTGCTGCTGGAACGTTTGAGCTACGAACAACTGGAAAAGTTGGCAAAAGATAAAGTTATCCTCAAACGCATGGACGAAGTCTATGACAACTTCAAAGAGTATATGAGCGTGAAGCCTGATACAAGTCGTCCTTCCGTGGCCTATTTCTGTATGGAATATGGTTTGAACCACGTGTTGAAACTTTACTCAGGCGGCTTGGGCATCTTGGCCGGCGACTACATGAAAGAAGCATCCGACAGCAACGTAGACATGTGTGGCATCGGTTTGCTCTATCGCCACGGCTATTTCACCCAAACTTTGTCTATGGATGGACAGCAGATAGCCAACTACGAAACGCAAAACTATGGCAGCCTGCCCATCGAACGCGTAATGGACAAAGACGGACAGCCTCTGGTGGTCAAAGTGCCATACATGAACTATTGGGTATATGCCTATATCTGGCGTGTAAATGTGGGCCGTGTTCCTTTGTATCTGATGGATACGGACAATGAAATGAACAGCGAATTCGACCGCCCCATCACTTCCCAACTTTACGGTGGCGACTGGGAAAACCGCTTGAAACAAGAAATCCTGCTGGGTATCGGAGGTATGCTAACACTCCAAGCACTGGGTATCGAAAAAGATGTTTACCACTGCAATGAAGGACATGCTGCCTTGTGTAATCTGAAACGCTTGTGCGACTTCGTAGAAAAAGGATTGACCTTTGACGAAGCGCTCGAACTGGTCCGCTCGTCTTCACTCTACACCGTGCACACTCCTGTTCCTGCCGGACACGACTATTTCGACGAAGGTCTGTTTGGCAAATATATGGGCGGCTACCCGCAAATGCTGGGCATTAGCTGGGACGACTTGATGGACCTCGGCCGCATGAACCCGGGAGACCATAACGAACGTTTCTGCATGTCTACTTTTGCATGCAACACCTGCCAAGAAGTAAACGGCGTGAGCAAACTGCACGGAAAAGTGTCGCAAGCCATGTTCTCCGGCATCTGGAAAGGATATTATCCAGAAGAAAACCATGTGGGCTATGTAACCAATGGCGTACACTTCCAGACTTGGTGTGCTTCCGAATGGCAAGAACTCTACAACCGCTATTTCGACCCACATTTCTTGTCTGACTTGTCAAACCCGAAAATCTGGGAAAAGATATACCAAGTGCCCGACGAAGAAATCTGGGCTACCCGCCAGGCATTGAAGAAAAAATTAGTAGACTATATCCGCAAGTCGTTCCGTGAAGACTGGCTGAAACGTCAGGGAGACCCCTCACGTGTGGTTTCTGTAATGGAAAAAATCAACCCCAACGCACTGCTTATCGGTTTCGGACGCCGTTTCGCAACTTACAAGCGTGCCCATTTGCTGTTCACCGATTTAGAGCGTTTGGCTAAGATTGTCAACAATCCGGACTATCCGGTTCAGTTCCTTTACACCGGAAAAGCTCACCCGCACGATGGTGCAGGCCAAGGTCTTATCAAACAAATCGTAGAAATCTCCCGCCGTCCTGAATTCTTAGGAAAAATCATATTCCTGGAAAACTACGACATGAAACTGGCACGCCGCTTGATTTCCGGTGTCGACATCTGGTTGAACACTCCGACTCGTCCGTTGGAAGCCTCTGGAACATCTGGCGAAAAGGCCTTGATGAACGGTGTAATCAACTTCTCCGTGCTCGACGGCTGGTGGCTGGAAGGCTATCGCGAAGGTGCCGGTTGGGCTTTGACAGACAAACGCACCTACGAAAACCAAGCCTACCAAGACGAACTCGATGCTGCTACTATCTACAGCATACTTGAGACTGAGATTCTCCCGCTCTATTATGCACGCAACCGTAAGGGATATTCTGAAGGTTGGATTCGCACCATCAAGAACTCAATCGCCCAAATCGCTCCCCACTATACAATGAAACGCCAGTTGGACGACTATTACAGCAAGTTCTATTGCAAGGAAGCTCAACGCTACCACCACTTGCAGGAAAACAACTATGCCAAAGCCAAGGAGCTCGCGGCATGGAAAGAGGCTGTGGCAGAACGTTGGGACAGCATCCAGGTGGTATCAACCGCCCGCTCTGAAGCGTTGTTTGAAGGCGGAGTTGAAAGCGGAAAAGAATATACCATGACCGTCGTACTTGATGAGAAGGGCCTGAAAGACGCTATCGGGGTAGAACTCGTGACAATGTTTAAAGATAAAGACGGTAAAGACCATATCTACTCCGTAGAACCAATGGAAATGGTCAAACAAGAAGGCAACCTATACACATTCCAATGTGTACACGTGCTGAACAATGCAGGCAGCTTCAACCTGTCTTACCGCATGTATCCGAAGCATCCTGAGCTGCCTCACCGTCAGGACTTCTGCTATGTACGTTGGTTCGTATAATGTATCAACATTAAAACATAAGCAAAGCTGGCCAACCGGTTCAAGTAGGAACCGGTTGGCTTCTTGTTTTCGTATCCCCATACAAAATAATTAGAACCAGAAGTATTCCTCCCTTATAAGAATCTGAAAGAGTGCATTTTCCACATTCTATCAGAAAAATAAGTATCAAAATTTTGCCAATTCTAAGAAAAAGGCTACCTTTGCAGTCGCAAATAAGGATGGTTCCGTAGCTCAGCTGGATAGAGCAACGCCCTTCTAAGGCGTGGGTCCTGCGTTCGAATCGCAGCGGAATCACCAAGGAATTAGGAGTTACTTTACAAGCCAACGTTTTGTAAATCAACTCCTTTTTCTTTTTATGTAAAATACGAACTTACATGCAAGACACGAAACATATCCGTATAGAAGACTACGATTACCCTCTGCCTAACGAGCGCATCGCCAAATTCCCTCTCGCCGTACGCGACCAGTCAAAACTTCTTGTCTACCGAAATGGAGAAGTGAGTGAAGACCGTTTCACATCATTGCCCGACTACATTCCGAGTGGAAGCCTCATGGTGTTTAACAACACAAAAGTCATCCAGGCACGCTTGCACTTCCGCAAAGAGACCGGAGCGCTCATTGAAGTGTTCTGCCTCGAACCTATCGCCCCCAACGACTACGCACTTTCCTTTCAACAAACAGTCCGTTGCAGTTGGCTTTGTATGATAGGCAACCTAAAGAAATGGAAAGAAGGGACACTCACGCGAGAAATCACAATCAACGGTATGCCGACAAAGCTGACAGCCACAAGGGGAGAGTGCCACGGCACAAGCCATCGTGTGACCTTTGAATGGGATAATGCGTCACTGACATTTGCAGATATTCTGGAAGTTGCAGGCGAACTGCCCATACCACCCTATTTGAACCGAGCCACTCAGGAAAGCGACAAGGAAACCTACCAGACCGTCTATTCGAAAATAAAAGGCTCCGTAGCAGCACCAACAGCGGGCCTGCATTTCACGGAGCGCGTGCTCGAATCGCTGCGCCAGAAAGGAGTCGACCTCGAAGAACTGACGCTCCACGTAGGGGCGGGTACGTTCAAACCTGTGAAAAGCGAAGAAATCGCAGGACATGAGATGCACACGGAATACATCTCCGTCGGCCGCACAACGATAGATAAACTTCTGGCACACGGCTGCCAGGCCATAGCTGTCGGCACTACTTCAGTGCGCACACTCGAAAGCTTATATTATATAGGTGTACATATCCATGAGAATCCAGACGCAAACGAGGCCGACCTGCATGTAAGCCAATGGGAGCCATACGACACAAACTCCCCAATATCCACAGAGGAATCGCTGCAATGTATCCACGACTATATGGAACGGCACAACCTTGATGCCCTTCACACCAGCACGCAAATCATCATCGCGCCTGGCTACCGCTACCGCATCGTGGAGCGTATGGTGACAAACTTCCATCAACCCAAAAGCACATTACTGCTGCTGGTATCGGCTTTCGTGGGCGAAAACCATTGGCGCGACATCTATCAATTCGCGCTCGAACACGACTTCCGCTTTCTGAGCTACGGTGACAGTTCGCTACTTATTCCGTAATGAGAGCAATGGCCAGACAAGGAAAATAATGCCAGATACATTTGGAAATAAGAAAAAAGGTTTCTTACCTTTGTAACAGAAGCCTTTTTCTCTTCTCACCTGAAGCTTATACACCTGTTCTTCCAACCTTTTTCCAGGTTGTCTCTGCACAACATTATTTATCCTGCAAACACTAACTTCTCATCTCTACAGCCATGCTTAAACACTTACTCTTTCTTTCACTATCGCTTGTCCTCATCTTGTTGACAGGCTGTAATGATACCCCGCTTGAAACTCCCCCGCAACATGAAGACACCAATTTGGGAACTGAAACCAGAGGAATATATAATGTCATCATACCCAATTCCGAGCGTAAGGATCTTCTGACTTTAAAAGGAAAATTAAAAATAGAATATCAATTAACAGGGACTCATAATATCAGCAAGATTGAGTTCATACTAAAGGATTATAACACCGGAATAGCCACAAGCCTAAAAACTATAGGCTAATATGAGTTTAATGATTTTGACTATGTACTCAACTCTACTACAGTAAACATCACACGTCCGGGAGCATCTACATATTAGCCTATGCCAAAGACAACTATACCGTTATATCAAGATCTTCCCCTTGCTACTTTGAAATCCAATATCCTAATATTGAAACCATAAAGAAAACATAGGGCATGAATTCACAAACTACTGGAGAATGACAACAGTGAACAAGCAAGAATATGGCTTTTATATATATTTGGTGGATGGATACATCCTCCGTGTAGATCCAGTATTCAAGAGTGATCCCATCACGGAAGAAAGCACAGAAGTAACCAACATGATTACGCTAAGTGAAACAAACGAACACAATCCACCAGACTTGAAGGGTGCTAAATATGCTGTGGCTCTATTCCATACACATCCTCCATTGCCATCACCGTCGCAATCGAGAACTCCAGGCCCTTCAATTATCGACCTCTACAATTTACCTCAAACTTCCATGCCATGTATTGTTGCAGATTATGACGCATCTTTTTTAGAAGGCGGCAAATTAACAGGAGGCCATGACATTAATCTCCCATGGAAATTATACAGCTATTCTGTATCCCAACGAAGTATTTACCCATAAATCAAAGTTCCAATGAAAAAGCTCTTCCTATTCTGCATGCTGACAGCATGCCTTAGTCTCACCCTGTATGCCCAGAAGAATATACCTTATCCTGAAGGACTCTCCTATGAATGTTTAAGGAAAGAAGTAGCTCACCTGCCCTTGAACGACCCTATTAAACGGAACAGTCTGTCCCAACGTTTATGGAAAGCAGTCTGTATTTGTTATGATTACCGAAAGAACAAGGAATATCTCCCACAGGCATCATACGAGTTTGACGGTTTCCTTGGAATGATAAGCTTGTTGAATTACAAACAAATCAGCCAAACATCTGAGTTCAAGCTCCTCCACCCTCTATATAAGCAAGGGCAAACTGAGGGCCTTATAGACAGCCCGGCCTATACGCAATTTCACAAAGAATTTGCCGGAATGCTCGACGCTTGCAACAAACTCCCTCTCCAAGAACAAAAGGCAAGGGAAATCACCCTGGAGCTTATCCGCTATTGTGCCATCCATGAGCTTTGTATAGACGACAGTCATTGATACATGTCACCGGGATGCCCTATATAGACTCCTTTAGAGACAGATTATTTCCTAAAAACTGCCATATAACATGGTTTTTAGTGACACATTGTTCAAATGTTATGCTTACCTTTGGGGACTAACATTTGAACACTATGACAGTAACATTACCTAAAACCCTACCCGACTATCCCACCTTCGTGGAGGGAATACGCCGTGCTCCGGACAGAGGCTACCGCCTTACTCCTGCCCAAACGGCAACGGCTCTGAAGAATGCGCTCCGTTACATACCCGAGGAATTGCATGAGCAACTTGCTCCTGAATTCATGGACGAATTGCTGACAAGAGGCAAAATCTATGGCTATCGTTTCCGCCCGCAGGGTGACCTCAAAGCCAAATCCATTGACGAATACAAAGGCAGGTGCATCGAAGGCAAAGCTTTCCAGGTGATGATAGACAACAACCTGAGTTTCGACATTGCCCTCTATCCTTACGAGCTGGTGACCTATGGCGAAACGGGGCAGGTGTGCCAAAACTGGATGCAGTATCGGCTCATCAAACAATATCTCGAAGAGATGACCAACGAGCAGACTCTTGTAGTGGAAAGTGGACATCCGTTAGGGCTTTTCAAATCTCATCCTGATGCACCACGTGTCATCATCACCAACTCCATGATGGTGGGCATGTTTGATAACCAAAAAGACTGGGAAATAGCCGCCCAAATGGGTGTGGCCAACTATGGACAAATGACAGCCGGAGGATGGATGTACATTGGTCCGCAAGGCATCGTGCATGGTACGTTTAACACCTTACTGAATGCCGGCCGCATGAAGTTGGGCATCCCGCAAGACGGCAACCTCAACGGGCATCTCTTTGTCTCTTCCGGCCTTGGAGGCATGAGTGGCGCACAGCCGAAGGCAGCAGTCATTGCGGGCGCAGCCTCCATCATTGCCGAAGTGGACGCCTCGCGCATTGAAACCCGCTACAAGCAAGGATGGGTGGAACACGTGACTGACAACATACCCAAGGCTTTTGCATTGGCTGCACAAGCCATGCTTGACCACCGGCCATGTTCCGTAGCATATCATGGCAACATTATCGACCTTCTCCAATATGCGGTTGACCATCATATCAAGATTGAACTTTTAAGCGACCAAACCTCATGCCATGCCGTATATGAAGGAGGTTATTGCCCGGCCGGCATCAGTTTTGAAGAACGCACCCGCCTGCTCAAAGAAGACCGTCCACGCTTCGAGGCACTTGTCAACGAATCTCTCCGCAAACATTACGGCCTTATAAAAGAATTAGTAGCTCGAGGCACCTATTTCTTCGATTATGGCAACTCTTTCATGAAAGCCATCTATGATGCCGGAGTAAAAGAAATCTCCAAAAATGGCATAGATGAAAAAGACGGTTTTATTTGGCCTTCTTATGTGGAAGACATCATGGGACCGCAGTTGTTCGATTATGGCTACGGCCCCTTCCGGTGGGTATGCCTAAGCGGCAAGCGGGAAGACCTCATTAAAACAGACCATGCTGCCATGGAGTGCATTCCTAAAGAACGTCGCGGACAAGACATGGACAACTGGATATGGATTCGCGACGCAGAAAAAAACAATCTTGTGGTCGGGACACAAGCCCGCATCTTATACCAAGACGCACTTGGACGTATGAATATTGCCCTACGTTTCAATGAAATGGTACGACGGGGCGAAGTCGGCCCTATCATGCTCGGACGTGACCATCATGATGTCAGCGGCACAGACTCTCCTTTCCGTGAGACTTCAAATATCAAAGACGGCAGCAACGTAATGGCCGACATGGCTGTCCAATGTTTTGCAGGCAACTGTGCCCGTGGCATGAGCCTCGTTGCCCTGCACAACGGCGGTGGCGTCGGTATAGGCAAGGCCATCAACGGTGGCTTTGGTATGGTGTGCGACGGAAGCGAACGTGTAGACCGCATCCTCCGCTCTGCCATGTTATGGGATGTCATGGGTGGTGTAGCCCGCCGCTCGTGGGCACGCAACGAACACGCGATGGAAACATCTGCCGAGTTTAACCGTTCCCATGCCGATGGTTACCACATCACGATGCCCCACATCGCCAACGACGAACTTATAGAAAAAACAATCAAAGAAAAACTCCAATAACCCTAACCTTAATAATAAAATCTGAATATCATGAGTTGGACAAAAATCATGGAATGCGTTCCTAATTTCAGCGAAGGACGCGACCTCGAAAAAATAGACAAAATAGTAAGCCCATTCCGAGCAAAAGACGGTGTAAAATTGTTGGATTATAGCAATGACGAAGACCATAATCGCCTAGTGGTGACTGTAGTGGGTGAACCAAATGCTTTGAAAGAAGCCGTTATCGAAGCCATTGGCGTGGCTGTGAAGCTCATCGACTTGAACCACCATCAAGGACAACATCCCCGCATGGGTGCCGCCGATGTTGTTCCCTTTATTCCCATCAAAGGCTGTACAATGGACGAAGCAATAGCCCTTTCCAAAGAAGTTGGTGCACGCGTGGCTGAAGCCTACAATCTTCCCGTATTCCTCTATGAAAAATCTGCCAGCGCTCCCCATCGGGAAAATCTTGCCGCCATCCGAAAAGGCGAATTTGAAGGCATGGCAGAAAAAATCCACCAACCTGAATGGAAACCAGACTTCGGCCCGGCTGAACGTCACCCGACAGCAGGAACTGTAGCCATCGGTGCACGCATGCCGCTTGTGGCCTATAATGTTAATTTGAACACGCCTAGTCTGGAAATTGCACACGGCATTGCCAAGAAAGTACGCTTCATTGGTGGAGGTTTACGTTTCTGCAAAGCAATGGGAGTGGAATTGAAAGACCGTGGCATCACACAAGTTTCCATGAATCTGACAGATTTCAGCAAAACAGCCATCTATCGTGCACATGAAATGGTCCGCTTCGAAGCAAAACGCTATGGCGTTGAAATCGTCGGGAGCGAAATCATTGGCCTCGTGCCCATGGAAGCCCTGATAGACACCGCTGCATACTATTTAGGACTGGAAAACTTCTCAATGCAACAGGTACTTGAAGCACGCATCATGGAATAAAGCTGGTTATGAAGAACAACAACCTGATAATCACTGGAGCACGCATCATCACCCCGCTGGGAAAAAAGGCCCGAAAAGGCAGGGAGATGAACGAACTTTTCGATAGTGTCGGTACGATTGAAATCACAGAAGGCAAAATCACGTATGTCGGTCCCGACCGCCCTTCCTTGCCTGACGGCTACAAAATCGTCCAGGCAAAAGGAAAAGTGGCACTACCCGGTTTTGTCGATTCGCATACCCACTTTGTTTTCGGTGGATACCGGCCCGACGAGTTTATCTGGCGACTCAATGGGGACAGCTATATGAGTATCCTCCAACGCGGCGGGGGCATTCTGAGCACGGTGAAAGCTACACGCGAAACGAGCACGAAGTTTCTTCGCGGCAAAGCCGAAAAATTCATCAATGTGATGAGCCGGATGGGAATCACAACGGTAGAAGGCAAAAGCGGATATGGACTAGACCGTGATACAGAATTAAAACAACTCGAAGTGATGCAGGCCATCAATCTCGACCCCATCCGCAAAATCGACATTTCAACAACATTCTTGGGCGCACATGCTGTTCCGTCAGAATACAAAGGACGCGCTGATGAATACATTGACTACCTCATCAAGGAAATGCTTCCCTTGATAAAACAACGCATGCTAGCTGAAAATTGCGATATATTCTGCGAAGATGGCGTATTCACAGTAGAACAGTCGCGCCGACTGCTCAAGGCTGCACAAGAAATGGGGTTTGGAATAAAAATACATGCTGACGAAATGGTCAGTTTTGGAGGTGCTGAACTGGCTGGTGAACTGCACGCCTTGAGTGCCGACCACTTGTTGCATGCCTCAGATGAAGGCATTCGCGCACTGGCAGACAATAACGTAGTGGCCACTTTATTACCTCTCACAGCATTTACCTTGCGCGAACCTTATGCCCGCGGACGTGAAATGATAGATAATGGATGTGCCGTTGCACTGGCCACCGACTTTAATCCTGGCAGTTGTTGTTCCGGCTCTATTCCACTGACATTTGCTTTAGCTTGTATCTATATGCACTTCAGCGTATCCGAAGCCATCACAGCCTTAACCTTGAATGGTGCTGCTGCAATCAGCCGCGCCGACAGCATAGGCTCTCTCGAAGTAGGGAAATATGGCGACGTAGTCATTCTTGATTCCGATACTCCAAACATCCTGCCCTACTATACGGGAATGAACTCCGTCCTGCTCACCATCAAAAAGGGACGCATTGTTTCCCGGAAACCTTAAATTTTACAACCCTCTTAAACTCCAATCGTATGTTAGCAGAACTTACTTTAAAAACATTTATAGACAGAGTTATCAGTAACGATCCCGTTCCTGGAGGCGGCAGTGTATCGGCCCTTAATGGAGCAATGGCAGCCGCTTTGTCGGCCATGGTAGCCAACCTCACCGTGGGACGCAAAAAATATGCAGAAGTGGACGAACTGATGCGGGAACTGGCTACACGTCTGGAAGAGACTGCCGGCAAACTCCTAGCCGATGTAGACCGCGACTCAGACGCCTACAACCGCGTGTTTGCGGCCTTCAAGATGCCCAAAGACAGCGATGAAGAAAAAGCAGCACGCACTGAAGCCATCCAACGCGAGACTAAATATGCCGCCCAAGTGCCAATGGAAGTGGCCCGTGCCGTACACGCCATCCTGCCCCAAATAGCCACTATCGCACAGAAGGGCAATTCGAATGCCGTGACCGATGCCTGCGTAGCCATGATGTGCGCCCGTACAGCTGTACTGGGTGCGTTGCTCAACGTGAAAATAAATCTTTCATCCATTAAAGACGAACCCTTCGTGAGAGCAATGGCAGAAGAAGCCGCCCGCTTGGAAATAGACACCATCGAACAGGAAAAAAATCTATTGTTGTACGCAAAAGAAAACTTTGGACTATGAAACACAAGAACGTTTACATGATAGGAGCTGAAGACCTCACCTTCGACACCATCGAACGCATCATTGCAGAAAACCTGAAACTGGAACTCGCCCCTGAGGCTAAAGAGCGCATCGAACGTTGCCGTGAATATTTGGACAACAAAATCGAACACTCCGAACAACCTCTCTATGGCATTACGACCGGTTTCGGTTCACTGTGTAACCGGAACATCTCCCCCGACGAACTGAGTACCCTACAGGAAAATCTTGTAAAGAGCCATGCATGCAGCGTCGGAGCAGAAATCCCCCATGTCATTGTAAAACTCATGTTCTTGCTCAAGGCCCATGCCCTCTCACTAGGACATAGCGGCGTGCAACTCATCACAGTCCAACGCATCATAGACTTTTTCAACAACGACGTACTGCCCATTGTCTACGACCGTGGCTCATTGGGCGCATCGGGCGACCTCGCTCCACTGGCCAACCTCTTCTTACCGCTCATCGGAGTAGGCGACGTCTATTATAAAGGCAAGCGTTGCGAAGCTATCAGCGTGCTCGACGAGTTCGGATGGGAACCGGTGAAACTGAAAAGCAAAGAAGGACTGGCATTGCTCAACGGCACACAATTCATGAGTGCCAACGGTGTATTTGCCATCCTCAAAGCCCGCCGCCTGCTGAAACGCGCAGACCTCATCGCAGCCGTGTCGCTCGAAGCATTTGATGGTCGCATCGACCCGTTCATGGATTGCATCCAACAAATGCGCCCGCACAAAGGTCAAATTGAAACAGGTGAAATGTTCCGCCACATTCTGGAAGGAAGCGAACTCATCAAACAGCCCAAGAAACACGTACAAGACCCCTATTCGTTCCGATGCATTCCTCAAGTACACGGAGCCACTAAAGATGCTGTCCGCCATGTGGCCTCCGTCTTGCTCACTGAAATCAACTCCGTGACCGACAACCCGACCATCTTCCCCGACGAAGACCTCATCATTTCCGGTGGAAACTTCCACGGACAACCCTTGGCTTTAGTGTACGACTATTTGGCCATCGCCCTTGCCGAATTGGGTAACATCTCCGAACGTCGCGTGGCACAGCTCATCATGGGTCTGCGCGGATTGCCTGAATTTCTCGTGGCCAACCCGGGCCTCAACTCCGGCTTCATGATTCCGCAATATGCCGCAGCTTCGATGGTCAGCCAAAACAAAATGTATTGCTATGCAGCCAGCAGCGACTCCATCGTGTCCAGCAACGGACAAGAAGACCACGTCAGCATGGGTGCCAATGCAGCTACGAAACTCTATAAGATTATGGACAATCTAGACCATATCCTAGCCATCGAACTGATGAATGCTGCACAAGGTCTGGAATTTCGCCGTCCGTTGAAAAGCTCTCCCATCATTGAGCATTTCATCACCGAATATCGTAAAGAAGTACCATTTATTAAAGAAGACATCGTGATGTATAAGGAAATACATAAGACCGTGGCCTTCCTGAAACGTTATAAGTTCGACTTTTAAACATAGCAAGCCAAACAACAAGAAGGTGTGTCTCAACATTAGGTTTCCCTAACGAGACACACCTTCTTTATTTCTCAATGTAACTCTTTCTCCTGCTCACATCAAAGCCGGGGCAATGTCCCTAACTCCTGCAACGCTTCGTTGTATTCTTCAACTATTTCATGCATCACCTCAGCCACAGTCTGGGACTGACAGAACAAAGATGCCACCTGCCCCAACTCCAATTCACCTTCCGTAAGGTCACCTTCAAAGATACCTTTCTTGGCGCGTCCACGTCCCAACAGCTCGCGCAGTTCCTCGACCGAAGCTCCCCGACTTTCGGCGTCCTCCACAGCCTGGCAGAAAGCACCCTTGACCAAACGGGTCGGAGAAATTTTCTTGAGCAACAGCCGGGTGTCTCCTTCTTCCAACGTAAGACCGTATGCTTTGAAATCCGGATGTGCCGAACTTTCCTCAGTCAACGCAAAACGTGTACCCACTTGCACGCCCTCAGCTCCAAGAGCAATGGCAGCCAACAGTCCACGGCCTGTCCCCACACCACCGGCTGCCAGCAACGGCAAGCTGGTGGCACGACGCACGGCAGGTATCAAACAAAATGTAGTAGTCTCTTCACGTCCGTTGTGTCCGCCTGCCTCGAACCCCTCGGCTACAACAGCATCCACTCCGGCCTCCTCGCACTTACGCGCAAAGCGAGACGACGAGACGACATGAGCCACCGTGATGCCATGCTCTTTTAAAAAAGGAGTCCAAAGTTTCGGATTACCCGCCGACGTGAATACCACCTTCACGCCTTCTTCCACGAGAATGTGCATAATTTCTTCGATTTGAGGATACATCAACGGCACATTCACACCAAACGGCTTATCTGTGGCAACCTGACACTTACGGATATGCTCACGCAACGTTTCAGGATGCATGGAGCCGGCTCCCAGCAGCCCCCAGCCGC
>ERZ779889.1471-NODE-1471-length-23386-cov-3.241224_pt1 | contig 23386 bp, 11 predicted proteins | sample MGYA00511030_ERZ779889 | MGnify/ENA primary metagenome ERZ779889 (study PRJEB29588, sample SAMEA2160616) | human gut metagenome | biome: human gut; feature: human-associated habitat; material: faeces | place: Denmark | collected 2008/2010 ...
TCGGCGACGCCATCGTGCCCATGAGCGAAGGCAAACTGGGCTTGCTCGTGGCCGTGGAAGGCAATGACATCCGAGGCATCATCACCGACGGCGACCTGCGGCGCATCATGCAACGCTGGCATGCCCGCTTCTTCGACCTGCAAGTCAAAGACGTGATGACCCCCAACCCGAAACGCATCCATCCCGACATGAAAATAGCCGAAGCCGAACAGATGCTCAACCAGTACAAAATACACTCCTTGTTGGTGGTGGACGACGACGACCATTTGGTGGGCATCGTGGACAATTTCAGTTGCATGCTGTAAGCACAGTCTCACTGCCACGGAAGGCGCAACGAGCTCTTTTTGTTAGTTTAACAAACTATTCCTTTCTTTTATTAGGAATATTCGGCAATAATTCGGTAATTTTGCACGCTATTTCCAAAACTATAGACAGACACGGATGAGACAACTAAAAATTAACAAAAGTATCACGAATCGTGAGACAGCTTCTCTGGAAGCCTATCTGCGCGAGATTGGCCGCGAGGAGTTGATTTCTGTTGACGAAGAGGTAGAACTTGCACAACGTATCCGTAAAGGTGACGAAGCCGCTCTGAACAAATTGGTGAGAGCCAACCTGCGTTTCGTTGTTTCTGTGGCAAAACAGTACCAGAATCAAGGATTAAGTCTGGCCGACTTAATCGACGAGGGTAACATTGGCTTGGTGAAAGCAGCCCAGAAATTCGATGAGACACGTGGTTTCAAATTCATCAGTTACGCAGTGTGGTGGATTCGCCAATCCATCCTGCAAGCACTTGCCGAACAATCCCGTATCGTACGTCTTCCGTTGAATCAAGTTGGTTCCATAAATCGTATCAACAAGGCATTGGCTAAGTTTGAACAAGAAAACGAACGCCGTGCTTCGGCAGGAGAAATCGCCGACGAATTGGGCATCGAGGAGGATAAAATCTCAGACGCGCTGCGCGTGTCGGGACGCCATGTCTCTGTCGACGCTTCGTTTGTGGAAGGTGAAGACAACTGCTTGTTGGACGTGCTGGTCAACGACGATTCCCCCATGGCAGACCACTCGCTCGTCAGCGAATCATTGTCTGAAGAAATTGACAGAACTCTGTCCACCCTTACTCCGCGTGAGAAGGAAATCATTCAAACATTCTTCGGCATCAACCATCGCGAAATGAGCCTGGAAGAGATTGGTGACAAGTTTGGATTGACACGCGAACGTGTACGCCAAATCAAAGAAAAAGCGATTCGCAAATTACGCACAAGTCCACAAAGCAAGCTGTTAAAGGCTTATTTAGGATAAAGACTTACTAAAAACATGTAGAGGGCGTTCGAAAATTCGGGCGCCCTTTTGAGTATCTGCTTTTTTGCGTTACTCACTTCCCGTAACCTCAAAACTTAAAAGACATGCAAGGAACTAGAGACCTCACCACCGGCCCCATCCTGCGACAGCTCTTCAAGCTGGCAGGCCCCATCATGGCCACTTCATTCGTACAAATGGCCTACAGCCTCACCGACATGGCATGGGTGGGCCGATTGGGCAGCGAGTCTGTGGCTGCCATCGGTGCTGTGGGCATCCTGACATGGATGTCGAGTTCCCTCTCTCTCCTAAATAAGGTGGGCACAGAAGTAAGCGTGGCACAATCAATCGGTCAAAAAGACGAAACGGCAGCACGCACATTTGCCTCACACAACATCACCATTTCAAGCATCATAGCCCTGGGTTGGTGTATGCTGTTGTTCATCTTTGCACGCCCCATCATCTCTTTGTTCGACCTGAAAGCTGACATTTCTGCCGCAGCCGTGAGCTATCTCCGCCTGGTATTGAGCGGCTTGCCGTTTTACATCGTATCGGCCACCTTTACCGGCCTGTTTAATGCTTCCGGGCGCAGCCAGATACCTTTTGCCATCAATGCCGTCGGCTTGGTGCTCAACATCATGCTCGACCCTCTTTTCATATTTGGCTTTGGTTGGGGCACTGACGGGGCAGCCTTGGCCACGGCACTCAGCCAGATTTCCGTATTCCTCCTGTTCATCTACCGTCTCAAGGTAAAGCAAACACTATTTCCCGGTTTACACCTATTCACACGGCTCAAACGCCGCTATACATCTCGCATTCTGCACTTGGGCACTCCGGCAGCCTTGCTCAATCTGGCCTTTGCCTTCATCAACATGTATATGTGCAAGATTGCCGCTTCGACGGGCGGACACATCGGCCTGATGACACTCACGGCCGGTGGACAGATTGAGGCCATCACTTGGAACACGGCACAAGGTTTCTCCACCGCCCTCAGTAGTTTCGTCGCTCAAAACTATGCAGCCGGGAAGGTTTACCGTGTGCTGAAAGCATATCGCACCACCTTGTGGCTTACGGGATTCATCGGTTCCGTATGCACTTTTCTATTTGTATTTTTGGGAGAAGAAATCTTCGCCATATTCGTGCCTGAAAAAGCTGCCTATATGGCCGGCAGTGTATTTATGCGCATTGACGGTTATTCACAGATATTCATGATGCTGGAAATCACAATGGAAGGCATGTTTTACGGCACGGGAAGAAGCGTACAACCGGCAGTCATCAGCATTGGCGGCAATGTGCTCCGTATTCCATTATCCATCTATTTGGTTTCCATAGGTTTGGGTGTGAGTGGCATTTGGTGGGCCATCAGCATTTCGAGCATATTGAAAGGTGCTTGTGCTCTCTTATGGTTTTACCGGATGAAGAAAAGTCTCTTCAGCATCAATGCTTTGTAAATACAGTCATGCTGAGCGAAGCCAAGGAAAGGAGTATGCCGACACACACGACTCCGCTCCACTGGCCGAACGACCACGCCGTTCCTGCCAAAAGAGTACCCAGCGAACCGCCTATAAAATAAGTAGTCATGAAGATTGTATTCACACGGTTGGCTGCCTTGAGCGAAACATCGAACATGCTCGTCTGATTGCTCAACTGGATGCACTGCATTCCTACGTCGATAATGATAATGCCAACAATGATGCCTGCATAATAGTCCTGCAACATGAACATCAACAGCCAGGCCAACAGCATCAACGCACATCCCAAATAGTTGAAACGCTTGATGCCGACACGTTTTACATAACGTCCGATGAAAGAAGCCGACAATGCTCCAGCCACACCACACAGTCCAAGCAAACCCACCACATCGCTCCCGGCATGGAAAGGTTCCTGCGCTATGCGAAACGCCAGACAAGCCCACAATGAAAGAAACGAACCGAAAGCCAGTCCGGCACGTCCGGCATACACACGCAACTGCGGGAACTCCCGAATAAGTGAAAAAATAGACTTCATCAAGGCCGAATATTTACCATAAAAAGTAGGAGCTATATCGGGCAATGCCCGCATAGTGACCACGGCCCCTCCTGCCATCAACAAAGCGGCAATGACATACATCGTGCGCCACCCCCAAAGGTCACCCACAACCCCGCTCACTACACGTGAAGCCAATATGCCAGTAAGCAACCCGGACAAGACAATTCCAACGTTCCGCCCCTTCGTCTCCGGAGTGGAAAACTGAGCAGCTATGGGAATAAAGATTTGAGGTACAACAGAACATACACCTGTCACCAACGAAGCCAGCAGCATAAGATGATAACTTGAAGCGATGGAAATGGTAAACAATGAAAGCACCAACAGCGTGAAGTTCACCTCAATAATACGTTTACGATGAAACAAGTCTCCTAAAGGAATAATGAAAAACAACCCCAACGCATAACCAACCTGTGAAATCATAGAAATCAGATTGGCTTGAAACTCTGTAATGCCAAAATCGTCTTTCATCATGTTGAGCAACGGCTGGTTGTAATATAAGTTTGCGACCGACACCCCGGCCATCACAGCCAGTGTCCCAATAAGCCTCGCCGGCATCCCGGCATTCTCTTTCAACATCATACGCTTGTATCTTTAAATTCGGGCGCAAAGATAACGGAAAAAAGAGTAAAAAAACAAAGGATGTGTCATTCACTCATGTGACGACACATCCTCTCTTAAGATTTATTTATGTAAACAATAATTGCCTTAGATTCCCAACGATTTTTTCACGCCTTCAATCTTTTCTATGGCAGAAGCATTGGCTGAAGAGTAGCACCCGGCACAACGCATCGTACCTTTGGCTTCGATATAGAACTTAATCTTCGGCTCTGTTCCTGAAGGACGTACAGACACTTTCGTCCCGTCTTCACAGAAGTATTGAATAACGTTGGAAGGTTCGGGCATGTCAATGTCGCTCACATTTCCGGCATTGTCGGTCTGTTTCATTACCTTATAATCCTTGATAAGCACAATAGGCGAACCACCCAGCTCTTTCGGTGGGTTGGCACGGAAGTTTTCCATCATGGCTTTGATTTCGTCAGCGCCACTCTTACCTGGTTTCACGACGTTCACCGTCACCTCACGGGAGAAACCATATTCCACGTAGATTTCCATCAACACGTCGTAGAGGGTCTTGCCATTGTCTTTGGCCCATGCACAGATTTCAGCCAACAGCGAGCAGGCAGACACAGCATCTTTGTCGCGCACGAAGTCTTCAGCCAAGAAGCCATAACTTTCTTCACCGCCACCGATGTATTGCATCTTGCCTTCGAGTAAACGAATCTGGCGTGCAATCCATTTGAAGCCGGTGTAGCAATCAAACATTGTGATGTGGTTTTTGTCGGCAATGGACTTGATGAGTTCGGTGGTTACAATGGTTTTTACCACAAACTCGTTACCTTTCATCTTACCCATTGCAATGCGGTTTTTGATGATATAGTAAAGGAAGAGCAAACAAGTCTGGTTTCCGTTAATAAGCACCCACTCGCCCTTGTTGTCCTTGCAAGCCATGCCCACACGGTCGGCATCCGGGTCGGAAGCCATCACGATGTCGGCGTCAAGTTTCTTGGCTAAATTAATGGCCATCGTCAACGCTTCAGCATTCTCAGGATTCGGGGAAACGACTGTGGGGAAATTGCCGTCTTTTACCATCTGCTCGGGCACGCAATGTACGTTTTCAAACCCCCACATCTGCAACGAACGCGGGATAAGCATCATGCCGGTGCCATGAAGCGGAGTGTAAACGATGCAAAGGTCTTTCTGGCGTTTGATGACTTCAGGATCAATGGAAATACCTTTCACCTTTTCCAAATAGATGTCGTCGATGTCTTTGCCGATGGTGACAATCAAGTCCTTGTTACCTTCAAACTTGATATCGGCAGCCGAAGCAATTTTGTTCACTTCGTCAATGATTCCTTTGTCATGCGGAGCAAGCACTTGTGCTCCATCATCCCAATATGCCTTGTAGCCATTGTATTCTTTCGGATTGTGAGAAGCTGTCAGAATAATGCCGCTTTGGCAGCCCAAATGACGGATGGCAAACGACATTTCCGGCGTCGGACGCATATCGTCGAACAAATAGACTTTGATGCCATTGGCTGAAAAAATGTTAGCTGATATTTCTGCAAAAAGACGGCTGTTGTTACGGCTATCATGTCCCACAACCACAGAAATCTCTTTGCGATCTTTAAAACATTTGTTCAAATAGTTGGAAAGTCCTTGTGTTGCAGCTCCGACAGTATAAATGTTCATGCGGTTGGAACCTACGCCCATGATACCGCGTAATCCACCTGTACCAAACTCCAAATCCTTATAGAAAGCCTCTATCAACTCGGTCTTATCGGGATTGTCCAACATTCTTCTCACTTCTGCCTGAGTTTCGGCATCATAAGCCGGTGTAAGCCACTTTTGGGCTTTGGCAGTCACTTCTTGAATCAAAGCTTCATTTTCCATAGTAACTATATTAATTAAGTGTTTAAACTAAATAAGCGTCCAAATGTATAAATTTAGACGCTTATAACCTAAAAAAGAGGGTAACTTTTTTATTTCTCCGGCACTTTATAACGCTCTCCGGTCTCTTGAATGACGCGACGATTATAGTCTTCCGGATAACCGGGGCGGTCAGGGGCTGCACCGATACCATCTTCGGTACGTTCAAACTGTCCACCGCTTACTTTTTTCACCACCATGTCATTGTATCTTACGATAAGAAACTCGCCCAGCTTGCGCCATTCCTGATGCATTTTCTCAGCAGAAGCCACCGTATAGTCGGTAAGGTATTTCACAGCATCTGCAGGATTCTGTTCATAGAGAGCCACAGCCTTGTCTTCCACTTCTTTCTGGGCATCAAAAAAGCCTTTCTCCAAACGACTTTGTACGGCACGCAAGTCGTCTATCATCAACCCATAGCGCGGATAAATCATATTTGAAACCCAGTTGCATACCCAAAACGAGTTGTCCCAAGAAAATGTCACGCTATCGGCTTTCTTTCCAGCAGCAAAACAATCAGGAATACGATTCGTACAGCAATACACCGGTACATATGCAATCATGTTAGCGTCATCCAAACCAAACCACAGAACACCGCCCACGGCATGAGGTAAATTGGAACGCATCTGAGCCACGAAAGTAAAGGCCGATTGCTGCGTTGAAATAGGACGTTCGTTGAAATATTCTTTTCCATCAACCTTGAATGTCAACGGAGACGGACGATAAGGGCTGTTAAACGGGCCGGCTCCCAAATCAGATGTGATGTCAAGTGCCGTACCTTCATAGTGGTCGCGCATATCATTCTGAATATCTTGCACAGAAAGCTTCCTATCTGGTTTGATATAAAGAGGCATCGGTTCTTTAGTCTCACCTTTAATATAAGAAAGATATTTCTCCATTTCCGGGTTGTGCTTACGGTAGAAACTCCAGACACGGGCCTCACAGGCACGCAAGGCACTGAAATCAGCCGGTGCATAGGCTGTGGAGAAGCTAAAGTCCTTATTCTTGCCGTCAAAATATCCTTTCTCACGGGCAAAAGAAATGACGTCAGGCGAATACAGACAATTTTCTTTGTCGTCTAAAGGGAACTGGTGGATACGGCTGTGATTGGCATGTGCGGCAATGCAATCATCGGGAATGCGTACGGCCACCCATACGGCACCTTTCACACCCGGACCTTTTCCTATCATCTCCATAATCCAAACCTCATTCGGGTCGGCAATGGTAAAACTCTCACCTGAACTGTAATAACCATATTCTTTCACAAGGTCTGTCATCACCTTGATAGCTTCGCGGGCTGTACGACTGCGCTGCAATCCCAAATAAATCAAACTACCATAATCTATCAAACCTGTCGGGTCGACCAGTTCCGGACGCCCTCCAAAAGTTGTTTCCGCAATAGTCACCTGATATTCATTAATATTACCAATGACATTGTACGTCTGCGATGCTTGAGGAATCTGCCCTAAAAACTTGTTTGTATCCCAATCGCGAATGTCAATCATTTCCCCAGGAGCATGCTTGCCGGCAGGATAATGGCATAGATGGCCGAACATGCCATACGAATCGGCTGAATAAGTTACCAACACCGACCCATCGGTCGACGCAGCCTTCCCCACAATCAAGTTGGTACAGGCCAACGTTTTCACAGTGGCGGCCAACAGCAAGAAGGCTACCGCCCAGATTTTCTTTCTCATACTTGTATCTATTTTATTTAGTTATCATTTTCCTTAACATTAAAGTGAATGTTCTTATTCTTGTAACATTTTAACAGCATGCTACATGAAAAGCACATATCGGCAGGCAAAATCCCTGACTATATGTTTAACAACATGATTTGTTATAATTAGCACCGCAAACTTACGAAAATTAATCGGGATTTCGTAAGTTTGGGCATACAAACCTTATAAATGTAACATTATGATAGTTGGTATTCCAAAAGAAATTAAAAACAATGAGAATCGCGTGTCGATGACTCCAGCCGGAGTTCGCGAATTGGTCAAAAGAGGTCATACCGTCTACGTACAACACACAGCAGGCGAAAACAGCGGTTTTCCCGATGCCGAATATGAACGTGCCGGAGCACAAATCCTCCCGACAATCGAAGATGTCTATGCCATTGCTGAAATGATTGTCAAAGTGAAAGAGCCCATCGAACCTGAATACAAACTTGTCAAGCCGGGACAACTGCTCTTCACCTACTTCCACTTTGCCAGCGACCGCAAGCTCACTGACGCCATGCTTCAAAGCGGAGCCACTTGCCTGGCTTACGAGACTGTGGAAGACAAGCACGGCACACTGCCATTGCTCATCCCCATGAGCGAAGTGGCCGGACGCATGTCTGTCCAAGAAGGCGCACGCTTCCTTGAAAAACCACAAGGAGGCAAAGGCATCCTGCTGGGAGGTGTGCCGGGCGTAAAACCGGCCAAAGTGCTCGTAATCGGTGGCGGAATCGTCGGCACGCAAGCTGCCTTGATGGCTGCGGGACTGGGTGCCGACGTAACTATCATGGACATTTCCCTCCCACGCTTACGCCAACTAAGTGAGTTTATGCCGAAAAACGTCAAAACAATGTTCTCTTCGACCTATAACATCGAACAAGAGTTGCCAACAACCGATTTGGTCATCGGCGCTGTGCTCATCCCCGGCGCCAAGACGCCCCACCTCATCACCCGCGAAATGCTCGGCCTGATGAAAAAAGGCTCGGTGATGGTCGACGTGGCCATCGACCAAGGCGGATGTTTCGAAACGTCCCACCCCACGACACACGCCGAACCGGTGTATGAAGTGGATGGCATCATACACTACTGCGTGGCCAACATACCCGGTGCCGTGCCCTTTACTTCCACTCTCGCCCTGACCAACGCCACCCTGCCCTACGCCCTGCGTCTGGCAGACAAGGGCTGGAAACAGGCTTGCGCCGAAGACCCGGGCTTGAAGCTCGGTCTCAACGTGGTGGACGGCAAAGTGACATTCCCCGGCGTGGCTGAAGCCTTCGGCATGGAGCTACACACGCTGTAAGCCGAATGTGAAAGCATATCAAAAAAAGAGAGACACAAAGGACAGAGGAATCATCGCATCAACCCTGCCTTTGTGTCTCTTCGTTTCTTGTTCCTTTCTTGCGACTGGACCGCGCAGCTCATTCAACAAGAAAATCCCACCTGCTCCCGGATTTCCACAATAACGAAAAGCTGTAGCCAGACAAACAGACTCGCTTCTTTGCAGATGACTCATTTGGCTTGTCTGACCGTTTCCCTCATCCAGACAACATCAACCCAAAGCAGCAATGAGCGCAACCAAAGGTAGCCGACCACGGACTCCTATCGGCTCTCGGCTAGATAGGAGTCCGTGCCGGAGCGGAAAGGAAGGTAGACAAGAGAGGAGCAGAAGGCTGGGAAAAGACATAAAAAAGTGCGCCGCAGAGGCTGCATGTTGGGCAACCTCCGGGCGCACTTTTTTTCTATGAATTCAACTGTTCGTCTTTACGACTTATGTTTTTTCAACTATTCATCTTCGTTCTTACAACGAAAGCTCCACATATTTGATGCGCTGACGACGCCACGTGTAAGCCACGTGCACTTTGCCGTCCTTGCCCTGAATCACTGCGGGGTAGGAATACTGGCTCACGGGACTGTCTTCCAACGTGATGATGTGTTTCCAGTTCACACCGTCGTCGGAGATGGCCACGCTGAGCGGGGTGCGCGCACCTTTCGGCGTGCCGGGGATGGTCTCGAAATTGTTGTAGACCAACACATGGCGGCCATCCTTCAAGGTCACGGCGTCGAGTCCGGAATTGTTGTTCTCGATGTCGAGCAGGGTGACTTTGCTCCACGTGTCGCCGTTGTCGCTGCTCCAACTGGTGGCCACTTTGGCGTTGCGCGTGCGGCAAACCACTTGCAGGCGGCCGTCCTTATGGCGCAGAATGGCGGGCTGGATGCAATAGATGGGCTTTGCACCTTCGCCCTTGATGGCCTCGCCGGCTTCCATGTCATCCTCGTTGGCTGCACCTGCTTTGCGGAATTGCGTAGGCACGGAGAGTTCGGCTTCCACCGGGCCTACCTTGCGCCAGGTGCGGCCTTGGTCGTCGGAGATTTCAAAGTGAATCTTCCAGCCGTTGCCTTCGGTGCTGCTGGGGCAGATGATGCGTCCGTCCACATATTCAGGCTTGTTTTTCGACGGCCCCAGGAAACCTTCGGGCATGGCCTCGGGCTTGCTCCACGTCTTGCCCCCGTCTTTTGAGCGGATGATGTAGGCTTTCCAGTCGGCTACGTTCTTGCCCACTTTGTAGAACAAGAGCAAGTCGCCGTCCGGCACTTGGAAAATAACCGGATTCCAGCACGCTTTGCGCTCGGTGGGGCTGATGATGCCGTCGGCCACCTGCACAGGAGCTTCCCACTCGGTGGCTCCTTTGGGCTTCCGGCTCACCCAAATGCACACGTCCGGATTGCGTTCTTTTGTCCCTCCGAAATAGGTAGCCACAAGGTCGCCTTTGGAGGTTTCGGCAATGCTGACCGAATGAGCCTGTGGAAAAGGAGCCTTCACATAAAGGAATTGTTCTTCCACGATGCCTTTCTTATCCTTGCCCAACGAGGGATCGATGTTGACAGACAAATGGTAAGTGCCTGGTTCTACACGCCATACGGAGCGGTTGCCCTCGTTGCGGACATAGGTTACGCCTGCCAGTTTCACGGCCTGCGTGTCGAGTGTAGGCAGATAGACCATAGCCGTTGTGTTGCAAGGCACGGTAATGTCCCAATCAAGGTGCATGAGGCTTTTCTTCCAGTTGCTCACCACTTTGCCGTAAGGTGTCATGTAGGAAGCCTTTACATAGTCCAACTCATCAATCGAGAAGTCAGGACACATCAGCACCTCTTTGTAACCCGGTTTGCCCGGAGCGATGCCGGCCAGGTCTTTGTAATACCAAGCCAAAAGGTCGCCCAACTGCATCACGTGGTTGGCACTGTTCATCTTTGCGCTCGCCTTGTCGCCGTTCCAGAGTTCCCAAATGGTGGTGGCTCCTTGTTCAATCATGTAGCCGAAGCTCGGATAGGTCTTTTGGTTATTGATGACGTAGGCCACATCGCCGCGTCCCATGCGGGTCAGTTCGCGCATAATCCACGAGCCGCCGATGAGTCCCCAGCTAACATGTTCCTTAGTAGCATTGATTTTGGCCACGATGTTTTTCTCCACTTCGTGTTGGTATTCGGCGGGCACCATACCGAAAGCCAGCGGCAGGACGTTGGCCGTCACGGTGTTGTTGCCATAGAAAATGCTGTCGGGGTAGAGCCAATGGCCGGGGGCTGGCGATGTACCCTTCTTGACTGTCAGGTAAGTCTCGTTGAAAGCTTTCTGTACGCCGACGGCTTCGTCCTCGTAGGCTTTGGCTTCGTCTTCCCGGTTGAGCAGACGGGCGAACTTCGCCATCAGGTTAAGCGTTTTGTAATAGTAAGCCGTCACAATAAGCCCCTTGTCGGTCTGGCGTGCCGGGTCTTGGGCGTGAATCAATTCAAGCGATTCAGGCGGCATGCACCAGTCGCCAAACTTGAACTTCGTGATGAGGTTCTTGTCGTTTTTGTATTCCTTCTTCATGTAAGCCATCCACTTGACAAGCGTTTTATAGCTGTCTTTGATGGGCTGCACGTCGCCATACTGTTCGTACAGCATTTCGCAGATGACCGGAAGAGCCACGGGCCACGTGATGTCGTCGGTATAGTAATTGTAGTAAGCCGGAGACATGTCGGGCAGACTGCCATCTTCGCGCTGGGAATCGCAGATGTCCTTCATCCACTTGGCATATAGCTGGCGGTTGCCGAAAAGGAAACATTCGCTCCATGCCGTCATGGTACGGTCGCCCAACCAGGGCTGACGCTCGTTGCGCTGCGGACAGTCGAGTGGCATGCCTTTGTAATTGGAAGCAATGCCCCACCAAGCATTACGGAAGATTTGGTTGAACAACGGATTGGAGCATTCGAACGTGCCGGTGTTTTCCATCTCGTCGTAAATCAACTCTGCCGTAAAATCCGATAATTGCGGGTTCTTATACCCTGTCACCTCAATGTAGCGGAAACCGTGGGTCGTGAAGCGGGCCGACCACTCACGGCCTTGTTCCTTGCCATTGCAAATGTATACGTCTGTGCTCTGTGCATCGCGGAATCCGGCCACGTTGAGCTGGCTTCCGTCAGCCGTGAGCAGTTCGGCATAGCGCATACGGATGGTGTCGCCGGCAGCCCCTGCACGCACTTTCATGCGCACCCATCCGGCCATGTTTTGGCCGAAGTCCACGATATAACGGTCGCCATACTGCTTGATGGACACGGCTTTCACCTCGCCCATGATTTTCATATTGGGCGATTGTGCGCCATGAAGTGCACCGTAGGGAAGGGATACGCGTTGGGCTGTGTGCCACTTGCTGTCGTCATAACCGACCGTTGTCCATGCTCCGAGTTCCTTGCGGGCATCGTATTCTTCGCCGTCATATTCGTTGTTGCTACGGATGGGTCCGTCGCCTGTGAGCTTCCAATCCTTCTCATTGCTGCTGACCACTTGGCGAGTGCCGTCATTGTACTCGATAATCAAATTCAGACGCATTTTTGGGTAGCCGAATTGCACGATTTTATAAGGCTTGTAATTCTGGCGCATGGTGTAAAAACGTCCGTTACCCAACACCACACCAATAGCATTGTCGGCAGCCAACATGGAAGTGACATCAAACGAGTTGTAAAGCACCGTACGGCGATAGTCTGTCGGTGCGGGCGCCATCACTTGGTCGCCTACTTGTTTTCCGTTGATGAAAAGCTCGTAAAGTCCTAAACCGGAGATGTGCACCGTCGCGCGCTTGATGCCCTCTTTAGCCTTGAACTCCGTGCGGAGATAACGGGCACTCAGACGGCTGTGGGTAACTTCTTTGTCCCACGCAAAGGGAGCATCCCAGCCAATCCATCGTCCAGACCAGTGCGATTCACCCAGAATGCCCATGCCCCACGATGCGGGTTCGCTCCATTCACTCTCACCGTTGGCGGTATAGACCTTCACTTTCCAGAAACAACGCTGATTACTTTTCAGTTCCTTGCCTCCATAAGGCACATAAAGGGACTGGTCGGAATTTACCCGTCCGGAGTCCCACAAATCGCCTTCATTGGCTGCCAATTTTTCCAACGAACTTGCTACCAGGATGTGATAGCCACTCTGCATTACAGCTTGCTCATCGGACTCAAGCATCCAGCTTAAACGCGGATGTTCGCTTTCGATGCTCAAAGGAGTGGCCTGCCCTTCGGTGAGCAGGCGGGTGGTCTTCACTCCCGCCTGCATGCCCATAGACAGCAAGAACGCAGCCAAGAAAGCTTTATATCTGTCTATTCTCATACATTAGTTCTTTTGCGGTAATTTGGTCCAGTCTTTCTGGATATAATCTTTGCTAGCATCCACTGCTATAAGCACGTGGTCGTTTCCTGCACCGTAAGCACCGTCATAGTTGAAGTGTTGCACCTTGCTGTCAAACTCGCCAACATATTCCAGCGAACCGTCAACCGGGCTATACCACCACACATTTTTCTTGGCACCGCTGATTTTGCTCAAGTCAATGTCCATCGGACGGTTCGTGTAAGTGTATACCAGCAAATAGTCATTGCCACGAGTTGCAATGGCACGGTCGTAACGATAACCATTCTCACCTGTGATAATGCTTTGGTCGGGCACACGCTCAAAGAACGGGAAGGAAAGCATCAAGTTTTTCAAATGCTGCATTTGGTTAAAACCGGGGTCTTTCAGAGCGTCATACCAAGTCTTGGTTGCACCGTAACCTCCATTGTTGGCCACTTTCAGCATTTGCATGATGGAATTGTGTCCATAAGTATGTCCAAAAGAACCGGCAAACACCGACCAATAGGCATAACGACGCACATCGGGAGCTTTCCACCAAGGTTCGCTGGGGTCATGCAATCCTTGCGGGATTTCTTCATAGCTAGGCTCACCGTCAATAACCGGTTTGGCAGGAGGTTTTGCCAAGGCAGCTTCCACATAGCGCCAGTTGTCTTCGGCTACGGCAGCTTCGGCTGTGTTGTCGCCATCGCCACGGGTCTGATCGTAACGGCGGTGTCCGCTCTGGAACATATTAAAGTCCAACCAATCGGCATCGTGGAACCAGTAGATGGAGCTGGTACGTCCGAAGGGATGGAAGGTCATCAGGTGGTTCTTGTCGATGGACTTGATGGTGCGCGCCAACGTGTTCCATACCTCGGGCTTGATGTCGCCGCGCACATCACCGCCGATAAACCAAATGATGTTGGGCGAATCCTTGTAACGTTCAGCAAGGAACGTGCCATAGGCTTTGGCCTCTTCTTCGTTCATCAATCCGGCCTTCACCAGGTTTCCCCAAATGCACACCATGCCGATATAGATGCCGTTTTTCTCGGCAGTCTTGATGATGTAGTCCATGTGGTCCCAATAGCCGTAAACGCCTTTCTTGTTGATATCCTTGAAGTTAAACCCATCGGGGAAGGAGAACTGACCGTAGTCGTTGATGGCGGGTACACCGTTTACGGTTTGCACCTGCACCACATTGAATCCAGCCTCTCGACATTTAGTCAGGTAATAGCTGGCTTCATCACGATTTAACTTCTCGGGAAGCAACCAACCAGTTTCGCCCATCCAGAAGAAAGGTGTTCCATTCTCATGCTGTAAGTAACGTCCATTCTCAGATACTTGCAACTTGCCGTTCTCCCACGGCAAATAAATCTTTTGTTTGTCATCGGCAAACATACTTCCTGCAACAAGGAGGAAAAGCATTACTAAGATTGAAATCTTTTTCATTGTTGTTCTATTATTTGGTTATTGATTTATTTTCCTATCAAGACATATTCTTGTCCCGGCTCGGTCTTCAAGTCGTAGAGGTAGGTTTTCTTCAGTTCCACGGAGTTAAGTTTTGCTCCCTTATTGATAATAGGCTCGGCCACTTGGTCGACAGCATAGAACGGATTGTCGTTTTCGCCACGAGCCTTCGCTAAACCTTTCCCCGACAGGCGGTTGAGCGAACGTAAACGGCAGTTGCCACCCAAACGCGATTTCACGACCAGACGGCTCACTTTGCCCTCTTTCCATGTGATGTCAAGTTCAAATCCGCCACGAGCCACCAAACCCTTCACTTCGCCTTCCTTCCACAGTGTGGGCAAAGCAGGAAGCAAATAGATGAAACCGTCGTAACTCTGCATCAGCATCTCGGCAATGCCGGCAGTACAGCCGAAGTTACCATCTATTTGGAAAGGCGGGTGCGCATCAAAAAGGTTTGGATAAGTTCCACCTTTTTTCTTTTCATTACGCACCAATGTCAGTTGGTCGGTAATCAATTTATAAGCATGGTCTCCGTCGAGCAAGCGAGCCCACAAGCAGACTTTCCATCCCATGCTCCACCCTGTCGAGGGGTCTCCACGATGGATAAGCGACGTGCGTGCTGCGTCAAAGAGTTCCGGCGTGCGATAAGGCGAAATCTGGTTGCTGGGGAAAAGACCGTAAAGGTGAGACACATGACGATGTTGGTCTTCAGGATTGTCCCAATCGAACATCCACTCTTGTAATTGCCCCCAACGTCCCACCTGCATCGGCGCAAGTTCGTTCAGACGCTCCCTCAAATGAGCCGCGTATTCCGTATCTTCACCCAAAATCTCGGCTGAGCGAATCACGGCGTGCCAGAGGTCGAATACCAGCTGGTTGTCCATTGTGCAGCCGGCAGCCGTCGAGGCTTTGTTCTGGCTTCCGGCGTGGGTATTCTCCGGTGAGTTGCTCGGACACATCACCAGCCAGCCATGCACGGGCTCTTTCACCATTGCGTTATCGAAGAACATAGCTGCGCCTTTCAGAATAGGATAAGCTTTACGCAGGAACTCTGCATCACCGGTGTAGAGATAGTGTTGCCACAAATGCTGGCTAAGCCACGCGCCACCCGATGCCCACATGCCTGAAGGTGCATTGTCGATAGCCCCTGTCACACGCCAGATGTCGGTATTGTGATGAAGCACCCATCCGTCGACCCCATACATCACCTGAGCACTTTCCTTGCCTGTTTCGCTTACCTCTTTAATTAAACGGAAAAGCGGTTCGTTCAGTTCGGTCAAATTGGTTACTTCGGCAGGCCAATAATTCATCTCAAGATTGATATTGCAGGTATATTTGCAATCCCACGAAGGAAACAGTTTGTCGTTCCAAATACCTTGTAAATTGGCTGGTTGTCCGCCGGGTTGAGAAGAGCAGATAAGCAGGTAGCGGCCAAATTTGAAGTAGGTGGCCACGAGGAAAGCATCGTTCGTCTCTTTGAACTTTTCCACCCGGATGTCGGTCGGAACGTCGGCATATCGGTCTTCGCCCAGATTGAGGGTGGTGCGGTTCTGGTACTGCTCGTAGAACTTTACGTGGCGGTCTTTGGCGTCAGCATAATCTTTGCCCACAGCCTTGGCCAAATAGCCTTTCGCACGACCGATGTAGTCGCCTGTAATGTCCTTGTAGTTGTTGAAATTTGTTCCGATGGAAGTGTAAACAATGGCCTCGTCGGCATTTTCCACAGAAAGCACTCCGTCGCGGTTGGTCACTGTGCCGCCTATGGTTTTCACTGTTGTGCGTCCCTGGAACTGCACCTTGCCTTTCAGACCTTCATGCAACGAAGACACCCCTTCCAGCGTAATATCCGCCCCGTCAGATGTAATGATAACATCTTGATGCGGGCTTGTCATAGTAGCGTTAAACGTGATCTTCCCCGGTTGGTTAGCTGTTATGCGGGTAATCACAACTTGGTCCGGGAAAGAAGTAAAGGTCTCCCGGCGATAGCGGACACCATCCACATCATAGAGCACCCCAGCCCGTGCTGAATCCAGACTCAGCTCACGGTAATAATTGGTGTAGCGGGTGTGTCCGGGAAAGTTCAAGCGCAAGTCGCCAAATGTCTGGTAGGGCATTCCCTGATTGGTTTTAGCCTTCACGTGGGCCGTACAGAGGTCTTGTGCCTCTTTGTATTTGCCGGCAAACACGAGCTCGCGGATTTTGGGAATCCATTCTTTGGCTTCGGGACTCGGATTGTTGTTGGGGCGTCCGGCCCAGATGGTTTCTTCGTTCAACTGAATCTGCTCCGCACCAGGATTACCATACACCATCGCACCCAGGCGGCCATTGCCCAATGGCAAGGCTTCTGTCCACACATGAGCCGGTTGGTCGTACCATAATTTGTACTCCTGCGCCTGCATCGTTGCCGGAGAGAGCACACATGCCAGAAGACCTGCCACAAAAAGTTTCTTCATCATAGTATTCGTATTTTTAGGATTTGTCATTTGTTTCAGCTCTCAAGGTAAGTAAACATACATCTCGAGCCTCACCGTGTTCCACCTTCAAAGTATTAATCCGGACTTGGCGACCTTCAAAAATCCAATCTGCAAGAAAGCAAAAAAGCCAAGCCCGGAAGTTTCTTCACTTCTTTTTAGCTGCCTTTTGGGCTGCTTTTTCAGCATTGCGTTTGTTCACATAGTCTTTGAACAACTGTTTCCAGTTGCGGCCGTTGCTGTTAAGATATTGCTCGCATTTGGTCTTGTAAATCTCAAACACTTGTGAAATGGCTTTCATACTCTTACACTCCAAAGCCTCCTCACGAGCCTGTTTCAGGTAGCCTTCGAGCACTTGAGCCTCTTGGTCGGTCAAGTCAGGCACAATAGCGTAATATCCTTTCATCGTGAAGGCCACCTTACCAACCGTATATCCGTCAAACACCTTTTCAATCTGTTCAGGAGTGAGCACACGTTTCAGGTCTTTCAGCAAACGGGCATGCACAGACGCAGGAATACTCTTATCTGCCATCATCTCGCGTTCCACTTTACTAAGTGTGCGCCCCGTAGCTTTGTCTTTCTCCGGGATAATGGTATAGGGATGTGTGTTATGCCAATCGCGCACGGCCCGGCGGTGATTATAAACAGCAGTCACAGCCAGATTGGCAACTTTCTTGTCTGTCAGATTCAGAGGGGCAATGATTTCACGCGATTTCTTCAGCACCGACTCATCTGCGGCTACTGCACGCACTGCATCCTTGCCAAAATACTTGCCTAGTTCATTGACCGAACGAATGGCATTCTCCGGCATATTCTCCCCGTTTTTGCCAAAACTATACATATTTTCAAACGGTTCAACAGTCACCTTGCTCTCATCCAACTTACTCTTGTCGAGCTGGAACACATTGGCAAAGAAATCATAAACAGCATTGCGCTTATTCGGTCCAAAATCATGTCCTTCTTTGGGTAAATGCACATTGCTTACCTTGTCTGCTGCACCATAAAAGCCATAGATTTTCTGCAAGTAAGGATATTCCAACTTGGGAACGCTCGCCGTCCAATCTTTGCCATCAGACACTACACACATAGGATTAGGAGCAAAGAGAGCTGCCAGCTCGGCATTACACGTCCCTCCGCCGGCCAAGGTCACAGGCATGCCACTCTCGCAAGGACAACCACCATCGAAATGAGACGAGAGGCTCACGACCGGACAAGCCGCCGTATAACGGTCGTCGAGCACAGACAGGAGCACGGTCTGTGTTCCTCCGCCTGACCCTCCGTTCACACCTACACGTGTGGAATCAACGTCTTTACGAGTAATCATAAAATCAAGGATGGAAATGCCGTTCATGGCTTGGATGATTTGTGAAATGCTCGATTGGTGGCCGACTGAAGTAACTTGCAGTTCAGACTCCCCCCAACCGAAAAGGTCATAATCCACACAGATAGCCCCCATACGGGCAAGCGTGGCCATGCGCTGTTGCTGGTCTTCCCGATAGCGTCCGTCTCCAAAATGGCCATTCGGACAAATAATCAAAGGATGCTTGCCTTTGCCTTTCGGCGTATAGATAGAGCCGCACACATAAAGCCCCGGCAGCGTTTCAAGAGCAAAATTCTGCACTGTGTAACCGTCATATTTACGCACCTTCGACAAAACAGGTGCTGCTCCCGTACGCATCGCCAGATACTTGTCTATCTGCAAGCGCTCACGTACCTCTTTCTTCAACACAGCCTTGCGTTTTTCAAAACTTGCCTGATCGTCGTACAGAGTACACAAATAGCTCAGGAGCTTCTCTCCATCGGCATCCGTACGGCGTGCGTACTCATATTTCTTCAATTTATAACGCGTGTCGCTTTGCTTTACAAACTTATAGTCAAACGGAGCAAGTACATTGGTCAAAGACTCTTCCACCGAATAAGGACGAATGCGGGAATCAGCGTAAGGCAATTTCTTGCCTACAGTATCAATATCATAAGCCAAACGAACATTGAAGCGAGTGGAAATCTCCTGCAAGACTTCTCCCAGCGGACGGGTAAACTTCCCTTCAAATGTGTTTTGTGCTTGTGCCGAGGCCATAGCCGCACAAGCCAACAAAGCAAAAGTCAGTTGTTTTTTCATTGTCTTTCGGTTTTTCATATAGTTAAGTAAGTTTGTCAGATTGATTGGGTAAACGTATGGTTTCCACTCTTCACCTCCCGTGGCGTTTCGTCTCCGGGCAGATAGACTTTGGCTGTACAGTTCACCGGAACGGCTACCTTTAATGTAAACACACCGTCTTCACGCGTCCATTCCACACGTACTTGCCCGTAAAGTGTTTCATACGTACCCTTCACAAAAGTCAGATCACCCACCGCCTGCGGACGAATGATCAAACGCTGGTATCCCGGCTCATCTTTATCATAGGTCAGGCCGACCAAGGATTTATAAAACCATTCTTCAATTTGCCCCATCATGAAGTGGTTCCAGGACGAGCCTTGGCGCGGATCCCATTGCTCGGTCAGCGTTGTAGCACCGAATTTCAACTGAAACCCATATCCCGGTGCGTCTTCATGATTGTGCATGGCATACATCAATTCGTTCAGCCCATTGTCTGCTAGAACCTGGAAAAGATACCGGTTACCGACATCCCCCGTCGTAAGGCGCGTACCATGTGACTTGATGTCTTTCACCAGATTGTCGAGCACTGCCTGGCGTCGTTCTGCAGGTACTAAATCGAGATAAAGAGCCAATGCATTGGCACACTGGCTACCCGTGTCATACTGATTGGTTTCTTCATGAAAGAAACGGGCATTAAAAGCCTGTTTTACATCTTCAGCCAACGATTGGTAGCATTGGGCATCATAGTCGTTTCCAACCATCTCTGCTGCCTCAGCCAGCTTACATATATCCATGTAATAATGAGCTGTGGCAACAATCGCTATCGACGTGTTGCGCGAGAATCCGGCACGGTGAATGCCGTCATAATCATACCAGTCGCCCAATCCGAAATCGACGATGTGATTGTCGGCACGCGAGGTCAGATAGTCCACATAGCGGCGCATATAAGGATAGTACTCGCGTATCAGCGAGTCGTCTCCATAGGTGTCGTAATACATAAACGGAAAGAGCACCAACGTGCTGGCCCACTCGGGCGATTCGGCAAACGGGTCCATGCCCGGACCGGCAAACTCCACATAGCAGGGTGCAATGCTTGGTATCATGCCGTCGGGCCGTTGTGCGTCGGCCACATCGCGGATGACTTTCCGGCCAAAGGTCGCAAGGTCGTAGTTGTAGAGCAATCCGGGGCCGTTCAGATGCACTTCTTCCAGCCAGCCCAGTTTCTCGCGATGCGGGCAGTCGGTAAACACGCCTTGCATGTTGCTGCGCACGGCCCGGTCAATCAGGCGATGAGCTTGGGTGAAGATGTGGTTTGAGCATTCAAACGTACCCACAACGGGAGCGGAGTTATAAACAAAGCAAGATTGTATTTTCTGAATGACGGGCAACTTTTGCGGATTCTTCTGTCCTTTCATCACAGCGCCTTCCACTTGGATATAACGAAACCCGTAATAAGTAAAACGAGGATGCCACGTTTCCACTCCATCGCCTTTCAACGTATAAGTGTAATAATACTGGCGTCCGGTCTGACGTTGGTTTACGGCATTCTCATCGGTCAAGGCCTCTCCCACCAAGATAGTGACTTTTTGTCCGCGCTTGCCCTTCACTGTAATTTCAGGGAAACCGGCCAGATTCTGCCCCATGTCCAGCATAAAAGCTGAAGGGTCTACCGTCCGTTTGGTCGATTGGCAGGCAGCAGCCACTTCTTCGGGAGTCAGCTTGTGCACCTTCTGCACATCATAGCGTTCCATGATTTTCACGGGAGGCGCTTGCTGTGGTTGCAACAATCCTTTGGGTGCTTCCTGCACCACGACCGGTTTCCACGCACTGTCGTCAAATCCCGGTTCGTCCCATCCGGCTTGCTCCAAACGTGCATCATAGTCCTCGCCTCCATAGATTGTGTTAAACGTTATCGGACTCAAATCGTATTTCCATGTTGCGTCTGATTTCACTACTTCACGTGTACCGTCTGTATAATCTATCACAAGCTGGAAAAGCAATGTCGGCGCACCAAAAGCCACTTGCAGTTTCCGATAGCGGCCACCTCCCATCACATTGTAAAAGCCATTGCCTAGAATGACACCTGCTGCATTTTCTCCCGCCTTCAAATAATCGGTCACATCATACGTGTTGTAATACACAGTCTTGTCATAGTCGCTGATAAGTGGTGTAAATTCACCATCACCTACCTTGCGGCCGTTCAGTGTCAGTTCGTAATGTCCCAGCCCACACACATAAACCGTAGCGTGTGCTATCGGGCGCTTTGCCATAAAATCACCACGCAAACAAATGCTGCGCCAAGCCAGCGAGTCCACGGCATCCCACTGCGACTTGGCCTTTTTCAGGCGAGCACCTTCATACGTGCGGCCTTCGGGAAAATTGGCATCTTTGTTGGCAATGGCGCCAATCCATTCCGCATCCCAGAAACGGGAGTCAGGAGCCAAACGGAATTCCGCTTCCCGGCTCCATGCTGAAGGCTTGCCATTCTCATCCCACACACGGACACGCCAAAAATAGCGTTCCATCGGGTGCAGGGGTTCACTGCCCCCATACGCCACACGTTGACTTTGTGTGGAAGCAACAATTACGCTCTCCCACACCAGCCGTTTCTTGCCTCCGGGTTGCATGGCATATACTTCAATGGCGTATGCCGACTGCATCGCGCCATCTTCACCCGCCATCTGCCAACCAAAACGAGGAGTCCGGGCAGACAAAGCCAACGGCTGCTCCATCATTTCGCAGGTGACACGAGTAACATCAATGGCTTGCAGCGATGTCGCTGCAAGCCATGAAAACATCCCCAAGAATATAAATCGTTTCATATTCATTTTGCTACATTCTAAGATTGTCATCCAACTGAGTCCAAGCTCAGAGCACATCCGGACACACCAGACGTCCCAGCGTATCGGAATGTCCCACTTCCTTACCATCTACCAAGACACGCAGCCCCTTGCCCAAATGGTAACGGTCGCCGTTCTTGTCCCACACGATGGTCAGATTGTGCCCATGATAAAGCACGTTGTCCAGGCAGAACCAATCCCACTTGCCATCCGGAATGAGCGGATTGATTTCAACAGTACGGTCGGCGCGAGGACGAAGACCGACAATGCCTGTAATCATCAAGTCGTTGAACGTAGAGTGGTTATAGTAACGGCTACGCTCACGGTCGCCCATCAGCCACTGTCCGTTGACTTCGTCGAGATATTCGCCGATATAAGGACGCCCACGACGATACTGCGACTCCACATACAGTTCCATCTGACGGAAGAACACACTGTCCGTCACAACCGGAGTGTCCGTACTGTTCAAATAGTTGGCCAGTCCTGTCAGTGTCTGGGAGGTGGCAAAAGGCCACACAGCGCCGTCCCATTCACAGCGTCCCACACCGTGGGTGCGGAACTCCGGATGGCGGCGTTCGGCCGTGGTCAAGCCAAACGGAGCAGAGAAACCGTTGTCATCGGTGAGTTGCAACCAAGCCACCTCATATTTCTTTTGGTTATCGTTCGGCAAATTGAAATACCAAGGGATATAGCCGATAGCTTCGCGCACATTGGCCAGCGAGTCCGGACGGCGGGTTTCAAAAAACTGTTGTTTTTCGTTCCAAAGTTGCGTTTCTATCAGATGTTTCAAAGTGTCAGCTTTTGCAGCATACAGCCTGGAAGCAGCTTCGTCGCCCTTCATGGCCGCCATCTTCGAAAGTGCCAAAGCATTGCCATACATATAGCTGTTGATGGTCGGACGGGCATATTGCTTTTTGCGTCCGCCGCTGATGCTTTCTTCCATGCCATCCTGCACATCGCCCTGCCAGTAAAGCCCGTTCAGCAACCGGTTGGTGCTTTCCCAACGTTTATACTCGGCATCCAGGTCTTTGTAGAGGTCGAGCATATAGTCCTGGTCGAGGTCTACCAGATAGCGGTCATAAACGGCCGAAGGATTCCAGGAACTGAATTTATTCATCTTTTTCATCGGGCCTCCCTCGTTGCCACGATACCATGTGTGCAGAATCTGGTCCAGATATTGCGGGTCGCGCAGCCAACGGCTTTCATGGACATGATGCCCGATGGCACAAGCAATGAGGTTGTATTTGTCGGCATACGAACGTTGTACGAGAAACTCTGTCATGCCATAACCGGCAGGCGTGTTCTTGATATGTTTGCGCAACGTCCACCAACGATAG